>ENA-ORXT01006428-ORXT01006428.1-marine-metagenome-genome-assembly--contig:-NODE-6428-length-10924-cov-3.380474_pt1 | contig 10924 bp, 7 predicted proteins | sample MGYA00237868_ERZ511482 | MGnify/ENA metagenome assembly ERZ511482
CACCGGGCAGTGCGCGTTCCCACATGCCGTTGGCGGTTTCCTTAAGAGAGTTCATGGCACTGGCACCGGCAGCGGCGGCATCGTCTACCATATTGCCTGCACCGTCCACCACGTCACCGGCAGCGCCAGCGGCACTGTTAGCGGCATCGGTCATAGTACTCGTAGCGCTGTCGAGGCCGGCATTAAGGTCGTCACCACAGCTTTTGAAGCCGAAGTATGCGAGTGCGGCGATCAGGAGCAGGGGAAGCAACCACTTCAGGAAGCCCATGGCACCGCCACCGCTGGGGGGGGCTGTAATCGTGGGAGCTGCGTCGCGAACACGACCAGCTGCGTTGCCAACAGCACCAGTGGCTGCGGTAGCGGCGCCAGTTACGGCACCAGTAGCTGCGGTAGCGGCACCAGTTACGGCACCAGTGGCAACGCGGGTAGTGTTGCCGACTGCGCCAACTGCATCAGCAGCTACGGACTGCTTACCGAAGCCAAGCACGGCACTAAGGACAGCAGGGATAGCACTCATGATGCTGCTCTTCTGACCGAGCAGGATGGAAGCCAGCCCGCCAGCGTCGAGCTTTTCGCCGCGGATTTTCTTAGCCAGAAAGCTCATGATGAAAGGAGCCGCCATACCGAGCAGGGAAGAGGAAGATTTTTTGTTGAGGCCGGCCATGCCACTGATGGCATCGATCAGGCCACCGGTCTTGTCGCCCAGCAGCGAGCTGAGAAGTCCACCACCAACATCGCGTGGGTCGTTTTGAGCAAGATTGCCGCTGCCCATCATTCCGATGAGGTCACCAAGGTCGAAGTTGTTGCTGCCTTTAAGCATGTCAAAGATGGCACCAAAGTTGCCGCCTTCTGCTTTTTGAACCATACCACCGAGGATAGAAGGTAAAATGCCGTCGAGAGCAGACTCTACGCCTCCCCTTTTTTCGCCGAGCTGATTGCTGATGGTGCCCATCAGTTCGGGAGTAAGCATCCCTTTAAGATTGTCAAGAATGTTCGCCATGAAATAATGTAGTTTTTGGGACAATCCGACTTGGCGGCCGGGCTTTGTCCCCGTAAAAAAGTAGTTTTGAATTTGAATCCATCACTCTGACGTAAGTTTTAACATATAGTCACGTTTGCCAAAAATGGCTTGCTTAACTTCGCGCCCATGTTATACCTTACCAGACGTGAGACCTTCAACGCGGCCCACAAATTATATAATCCGGATTGGTCCGATGAGAAAAATAAAGCCACCTTCGGCAAGTGCTCTAACCACAACTGGCACGGCCATAATTACGAGCTCTTTGTGACCGTCGTTGGCGAACCCGACCCCGTGACGGGCTTCGTGATGGACGCCAAAGCTCTTTCCATCATCGTGAAAGAAGAAATTGTTGATCAGGTTGACCATCGTAATATTAACCTTGACGTAGAGTGGTTCTCTCCTGAATTACAACCGACAACTGAAAATCTCGTCAGAGCGTTCTGGAACAGAATCGAGACCAGGGTCAATGAACTCGGCGCTACACTATACTGCGTCAGGTTACACGAAACCGAAAACATTTTTGCTGAATACTTCGGCCCACAAGGAAGAAAATAACCAATGGCATTTACCAAAACGTTGAATTACGACGATAAAGTCACCGAACAACTATCTCGCAGCTTCAACGAAATCATCGATGGGGTAGGAGAAAATGTTTCCCGGGAAGGTCTGCTTAAGACGCCGGAAAGAGCCGCCAAGGCCATGCAGTTTCTCACCCAGGGCTACAAGCAGGATGCAAAAGCCATCTTAAAGGGTGCCATGTTTGCTGAAGACTATTCTGAGATGGTCATCGTGAAGGACATTGAAGTTTACAGTCTTTGTGAACATCACTTACTGCCTTTTTTCGGCAAAGCGCACGTGGCCTATATACCCGATGGTTACATCGTCGGGCTTAGTAAAATTCCCCGTGTGATTGATGTATTTGCGCGCCGCTTTCAGGTGCAGGAAAGGCTGACGGACCAAATACTGCAATCAATTCAGACCACTCTCAACCCACTGGGTGTAGCGGTCGTCATCGAAGCCCGGCACATGTGTATGATGATGCGCGGTGTGCAGAAGCAGACCTCCGTCACCACTACGTCTGCTTTCACCGGTGCCTTTAAAGCTGAGCGGACCCGTAATGAGTTCCTGAAGTTAATTACGGGGGATTTGGGGTAGAAAATAAGCGTCACTCTTGGTTTTTGGGAAGATGATTACGCTTTGTACTGCATCGCAAAATTTTTAGCGGACAGCGATCAGCATTCAGGCGAAACGGCACTGAATGCCGATCGCTTTTATTCCGGTATCCAGCTTGTTAATGGAACGACAAAGACAATTCTCTCCTTTCCCCATTCTCTCAATCACTCATTCTCTCAATCACTCATTCTCTCATTCTCTCATTCACTCATTCTCTCATTCACTCAATCACCCCATCCCCAACCTTAACATTGAAGGGTTTACAAAAGTAGAGGACGTGAGAATAATCGTTCAGCGTAGCGCCGTCAATGACGTAGTTGTGCGCTCCCCGGAAGGTTTGTACGGCAGCGATTTCCAGCGCGCCATCGGTGGAATTGGGATTGTTGCTGAGGTAAACGAACAGGCCGGGAAGGCCGCCATCCGCAACGTAATCTGCACCAAAAGCGAGGTCCAGCTGTCCGCCGGGTAACTCCGTCAGGGTGAAATCTCCTTCCAGATCGTAACTGCTGGTAGTGGCAATGGAGCCGCTTTTGCTAATGACTTCCACCACAACGGTAGATTCGCCAACTTCTACAGAGAGGGCATCAGTGGCGGTTTCGCCGAACTCGTCCTGGTAGGTTACATTAAGGTTTGTTGTGCCTACCTCCACGGCAGATGCCAGGCCAGTGGCGGATACACTTATGATGGCTGGGTCCTCCGATGACCAGCTGGCGTTCACGGTCTCCGTTTGCCCGACGTTGTTGAAAAACTGGTACTCAAACTGATAGTTGGTGCCCTCTTCGATGCTGCTGATGGGGTTGGTTAGCCTGATCTGTGGCGCTACGTAGTCGTCAACAATGTCCTCACCAATGCAGGAGAAAAAGAGGGACGTCAGCAAAATCAGAGAGAGAAACCGCATAGTAGATCATTTGAGATGCCAAATTTACGGACTATCCGGGGGCTTTGGATTTTTTCGTGGGGGGATTGTCGCGCATAGGATAGTTTTATCGCATACAGCTGCGCTTGAGTACAGGGGGATCAGGCGCGTACGCAGGTGCATGGGGAAGTTTTGGGGCATTGTTTTTTCGCCTGAAACCCCCTCCCAACCCTCCCCACAGGGGAGGGCTTTTGGAAAATGCAACGCATTTTTTACCCAGAAAATCATAGATGTAAAGTTTGTCCTCTAAAATCTGGAATCTTAGGTTTTTACCAGTAAAACGCGTTGCGTTTTAATAGCCCCTCCCCCGTGGGGAGGGGTTGGGGAGGGGGGGCTAGCCAGTAAACCTCCACCCCTTAGCCTTCGGAAAATTACCCCAAACATTTACCCCCACAAGCCCGCTGCGCTTACTAACTTTGCGTAGTTTTCAAATTAACCCCCTCAAGATCAATCAAGATGTCTGCAATCACCTCTCCGCTCTCCAACCGAGTCCTTAATATGGAAGAGTCCGCCACGCTGCGGATGGCCGCTCTTGGGCGGGAAGTGAGGGCAAAGGGCCACGATGTGATCAGCCTCAGCCTCGGCGAGCCTGATTTCGATACGCCCGAGCACATCAAAGCTGCTGCCAAGAGAGCCCTCGACGCCGGCCACACCAAGTACACGCCGGTTCCCGGCATCCCCGCGCTGCGGGAAGCGGTTTCCGAAAAATTCAAGCGGGAGAACGGGCTGGAGTACCGCCCCGCCCAGATTGTCGTCTCCACCGGCGCGAAGCAATCCATCGCCAACCTGGCCAACGCCCTGCTGAATCCCGGCGACGAAGCCATCATCCTCGGCCCTTATTGGGTGAGCTACTCCGACATCGTTAAGGTAGCCGAAGGCACGCCCGTTGTCGTTACCGCTGGTATCGAAGATGACTTCAAAGTCACACCCGACGCCATTGAAAAGGCCATTACGGACCGGACCAAGTTCATGCTCTTCTCTTCCCCCTGTAACCCAACGGGTTCCGTCTACACCGCGGATGAGCTGGCCGCCATCTCGAAGATGCTCGGCCGCCACCCGCACGTTCACGTCATCTCCGACGAGATCTACGAGCACATCAACTTCACGGGCAAGCACGCAAGCATCGGCACATTCCCGGAAGTGAAAGACCGCACCATCACCGTCAACGGTTTCTCCAAGGGCTTTGCCATGACGGGCTGGAGACTAGGTTACATCGGCGCACCGCTGCACATCGCCAAGGCCTGCGCGAAGCTTCAGGGGCAGTGTACCTCCGGTGCCAACAGCATCGCCCAATGGGCGGGCGTTGAGGGTCTCACGACCAGCCTCCAACCCAGCATCGACATGAAGGAAGCCTTCGCCAAGCGCCGCGAGATGATGATCGCCGGCCTCGAAGCCATTGCCGGTTTGCGCGTCAACCGTCCCCAGGGTGCTTTCTACATCTTCCCTGATGTAAGCGCCTTCTTCGGTAAGTCCAATGGAGACTACACCATCAACAACTCCGACGATATGGCGGAGTACCTGCTGCTGGATAAGTACGTGGCCACCGTCACCGGTGCTGCTTTTGGCGCACCCGACTGCATCCGTATCTCCTACGCCGCCAGTGAAGAGCAGCTGCGGAAGGCGATTGAGCGGATTGGATCAGCGCTGAAGGCGCTTGTTTAGGGGGCATAACACCTGTTGGTCAATAGCTCCTTACATTGGAACAAACAACTGGCGTAGGGTAGGGGATGGCAGGATGAAATTCGTCGTACGCTGACATTTGCACGGATATTTGGAAGACGTTAGCCAAAATTTTACTTTTGTTAAAATGTTGTCTTTCAGGAGTTTAGGTATTTAATATGCCCAATTGTGTCTCGTATTTTGAATAATTTCAGGGAAGTTTTTGATTTTAGTGTCGTGTATTTGGACCCTACTTTTGTGTCATTATCTAACCAACTTAAAATACTTTCCAGTATGAAAAAGTTAACAGCGACGCTTTTCGCATTCTTCACATTTGTGGCCATTGCGGGCGCAACTTGTACGGTCACCACCGATTGTGGAGAGCGTACTTACACAGAAACCAATATCTCTGCTTCTGCCTCCAACGGCGTAGTAACCGTCACCAGTAATGGTGCTTTAGTGGAGACTTTCTCATGCGAAACTACCAGTGTTTCCACGTCCTGCTCAGACGGTGATAGCGATGGTGGCGATTTCGACTTCGGTGGTTTCGACTTTGGCAGTTTCTTCTCTTGGTTCTTTAACTAAGAATGGGTGTGGCTCAGGATATTATGCTATTGAACAATACCGCATAATATCCTTTTAGTTACGCAATACTTAAACTATTGAACACATAAGTATGCACACAAGGTAACACAGCGTTACTTTGTGTGCTTTGTTAATGGTACCAATCTCTAAGGCTTTTTTTGCGAGCTAACGCGCGAATTGAAAATCCGGTTACTGCTAAATAATAGGCTAATGTTTTATTAGTATGGCGAGAGAGAGGTTAGTGTCTATCTAATGGGTCGACTTAAGGAGCGAATATTCTGACAAATGAATACATACCTTACGGACCTGTCTCGATTTGTGCTTTTTCACTTAGCCATTCGAGTAGCCTAATCTTTTTATCTATAATCATTTCCTCCGGTGTACTCAGTAAGACACTGACTTTCTTATAAATGTCAGCGAGTATTTCAGTTCTCTCGCCTTCGGAGTGGTAAAGTTTTATTTTACGTACACCGTTCAGGAATACGCGTTCGAGTTCAAATAACCTATCTCGCTTTTTTAAGAAATACTTGCTACTATTCACCAGATGGGGAATAATTCCATAGTTTCCCATGTCAACAATGATCATAATTTGCAGTAAGTTGATGCATTCGATATACAAGGATGTGGGATTGGTCTTTTCGCCACGTATCCTTTCACAGAAGGCATCCGCTTCAGAGAAATTGCCTAACAAAAAATGCATTTTTGCGAAACCTAAAATGATTTCGATCTTAAAATTCGGACGTAATACCAGCTGGTATTTTTCGAAAGATTGCTCGAGGTCCTTAAATTCTTCAGAGAACGAAACAGTGTCTCTTGTTATCCAAAAATAGTTCAACTTCAATGTACTGAGAAGTTGGAATGCCATTGCGTTAAAATGCAAATGATTATTCTTTGAGAGATCTTCGGTAATCGCTTCCATTCGAGCATACAGGTCATAAAAGGAATCCGTTTCTCTTAAATGCAGGCTCGAGTCTAAGTAGTTGTTAATGCAGGTGAGCCGGTGAAAATTATCGTCGCGGTACTTAGAGGCGTTCGATTCGAGAAATTTTAAAGCTTTCATCGAGAACTTCTTGCTTTTTTTATAATTATTATCCCCAAGGTAAATGAGGGACTTTGTCCTATAATAATGATATTTGGCCATTACGCTTTGGGCACTGGCTATTCCCTGGAGTAGCGGGTGGTTTAAGTAGTCCAGAATTTTTTCCCGGTCGTTCGCCCGTCTGTCCATAAAAGCATAATGAATATTAAGAACTTCATCAGACAGGTGGACGTATGAATCCAGATTGTCAGATAGCATCTGGTAGTGCTTGAGTACGTTAGACTCCTCTGCCAGCGTGTTCTGCGGACTGATGTGCCGGAACAGGCGGTACTCAATCACTTTCTTCTGGGCGATGCAATACATGTCAAAATTGCATTTTTCAAGCGCAATTTTTTTTATGACATTAAACAACCTGACGGCCTTCACGTACAACCCTCTATTCAATAATAATTCAAAATCAGTCATCTTGTTATGTAGGTCGGTATCTGAATATCGGGTGTATTTTTCTTTGAAAAAAGCAACTAAATCCTGAAACAAATCAAACTTTAACCGGCTGTATTTTTTCTTTGAAGTTGCGTACTTTTTGAGAAATTTTTCTTTGGCAAACTCGTCATTGTCGCTTATTTCCTGGAATAAGCGGCGCTTGTCCGGAATATCTTCTTTAGTAAATGTTTTCAGGTGCCGAAGAAATGCATTGGACTCATTTTTGCTCAACGACCTGATGAATATAAACAAATCGTTTTTTTCTATATTTTGCATTGATATTTGTCCTCTCAAGGTTGTCAAATGTTTCCTAAAAGTATTGGAGTGATGCTAGATTTGGGTAACTAACCCAATACATAACGATAGAATATAACGTATGAGCAGTGTATTGAGTTGATTGAAATGCTTAAAGCGCAGGTTTTGCTACCATTTATCAGAAATGGCAATTTTCGGAAATGCTTACTGGTGAAACTTTCTGTCTGGCTGGCTGCGACAGTATTTCCCTAAGAGCGGGGGACTTAAACCCTCGCTCAATACCCCCCAACATCATCATCTGGATTTCGTCCATCCGCTGCCGCCACGATCACCCCATCCGGTAAGCACTGCAGCGCTTTGATGACGGCCATGTACTTCGTCTCCCGGAACTGGTGGCCCATTGCCTCCAGGTCTTCCTTTACGCCATTGCCGAGGGCATCGGCCTCGTAGATGATGATGTCGGGCAGGTACTGGTGGTGGAAGCGGGGGGCGTTAACGGCATCAGCCAGGGGCATGCCGTATTCGGTGACGTTGAGGAAGGTTTGTAGGACGGCGGTGATGATGGTGGAGCCGCCGGGGGCACCGAGGACGAGGAAGAGTTCTCCGTCTTTCTCGACGATGGTGGGGGTCATGCTGGAGAGCATCCTTTTGCCGGGCATGATAGCGTTGGCTTCCTTGCCGACGAGGCCGAACATATTGGGCACGCCGGGCTTGGCGCTGAAGTCGTCCATTTCGTTGTTTAGGAAGAAGCCACCTTCGTCGACCATTACCTTACTGCCGAAGTTTCCGTTGAGGGTGGTGGTGATGGAAACGGCGTTGCCCTGCTCGTCGATGATACTGATGTGGGTGGTTTCATAGCTTTCGCGGACGGCTTCCAGCCCGGCGATGATGGCATCGGAGGTGCCGGCGGTGTCTTCGCGGAAGTCGGCCATGCGGCCGGCGAGGTAGTCATCATCGAGGAGAGAGTCGAGTGGGACGGGGTAGAAGTCGCTGTCGCCCATGTACTCCGCCCGGTCGGCATAGGCTCGGCGCATGGCCTCAACGGTGGCGTGTACGGCGGGGGTGGATTGAAAGCCCCATTCGGAGAGCGGATAGGGCTCCAGCATTTCCACCATTTGCGCAAGGCAGAGTCCGCCGCTGCTGCTGGGCGGCATGGAGATGATGCGGTACTCTTTGTAGTCCTTGCTGATGGGCTCGCGCCAGGTGGGTTTGTAGCCGAGCAGGTCTTGCAGGGTGATGAGTCCGCCGCCGGACTTCATTTCTTTGACGATCAGTTCAGCGGTTTTGCCTTTATAAAATCCGGCAGCTCCTTTGTCGCGGATTCGCCGGAGGGTAGCGGCCAGGGCGGGTTGTACGACGAGGCTGCCTTCTACCACCGTGGTGTCGGAGAATGGAGTGCTTTTGTTGAATTCCATGAAGTCTTCGTGGTAGCGTTTGATGCGGCCTACCTCCGATTGGCTGAGGCGATAGCCGTTCATGGCCAAATCGATGGCGTAGCCGACGAGGTCTTTCCAGGGGCGGGAGCCGTGTTTTTTATGCATCTCCGCGATGCCGGCGACGGTGCCCGGAACGCCAACGGCGAGGTGGCCACGGGTACTCAGGTCGGGGACGACGTTGCCTTCCTCGTCGAGGTACATGTCCCGTTCAGCAGCGGCGGGCGCTCGCTCGCGGTAGTCGAGGGCTGCGGAGGTGCCGTCCTTGTCGCGGTACACCAGAAACCCGCCTCCACCGATGTTGCCCGCACGGGGGTAAACGACGGCCATGGCGAATTGCATGGCCACGGCAGCGTCGATGGCGTTGCCACCGTTTTGTAGCACTTTAAGGCCGACTTTGGTGGCCAGCGGATGCGGGCCCGCGACTGCGGCGGTGGTGAACTCGGCCGATTTTGTGGAAGTGTAATTTATTTTTGGTTGCTCCTGGCAACTGACGAGCAGTAAACAGAGTCCGCAACAAAAAAGGAGAAAGCGCATGATGGTGGTTTTGATAGGGGAAGGTAAGAGTTTAGTGTAGTACGAATGCCCAGGGGAGGAGCACTTTTTATTATTTCATAACTGTTGTACGGATTTTTGACCCTGGATGGGGTCGAAGATACATATCCCCGGGTGCAAACCCGGGGTAAGGAGCACTTACCTGCGGCCACTACGGCGCCCAGCGCCGTAGTACTCAAAACAGTAGCGTCCTACCCCGGGTAAGGCCGCTTTGCGCCCTCACCCGGGGTTAAGGATGTTAGACCCCTACGGGGTCATTAGCTTAAAGAGCAGAGAGGGTAGATCCCATCCTCTGCTCTTCAAAAACCTCCCCCTGCACCTGCGTCCGCGGCCAAAAAACGCTCTTACCGAACCACAATCTTCCGCACCAGATTCCGCTCCCCATCCGTCCATTTCAGCCAGTAAGTACCGGCGGGAAAGTCGCTCAGGTCGAGCCGCTGTTGCGGCCCGGAAACGGAGAAAAGACCGACTTCCGCCCCGGCAGCATTAAACAGCTGCAGGCTTTGTGGAGAATGGGCTACACCCGCTGGTAAATCGATGATTAAGGGACCAGTGGTTGGGTTCGGCGATGCCGTAAAACCGGCCTCCGAAGCGGTGCTTTCCGTAGAGGTACTCTTCAGCGTGAAGGTCAGTTTGTCCAGGTTGAAAGCGTCCGGATCGATGATGTCAAGGCGGAGAATTTGCTCGCCGGCCTCCAGCTCAATATCGCTGGCGGCATCAATGGCGGTGAAGGTTACCCAGCCGCCCGTGGAGGGCGTGGCGAAAGTAGTCGTTGCCTCATTGGGAAAACTGATCCGGAAGGCACCGTTAGGAATTTCGGAAGCTACTGCGGCTTCTACTGAATAGGTGCCCGCGGTTTCGACGTTGATCGTAAACTCGAGCCATTCGCCCTGGGCAACGTAGCCCAGCACAAAGCCTCCCTGACCATCACCGCCGATGTCGACGCCTTCGTTGAGGCGGTAACCGCCGCCCTGGTTAGCTACGTCGTCGTCGTGGTAAGCGGTTCCTTCGCCGCCTTCGTCATAATCCTCCACTTCGATGACACCGGGAATTTGCATCATGGTGCCATTGTAGGCGGTCTGCACGTCCGTAGTGATGCGCAGGGAGGTTGGGTAGCCGTGCAGCAGTGTCCCGTCAGCGCGGTGGGTGTACATGCGGTAGATGAAGGTGCCGCCGTCGAAAACGGTCTGGTCGGCGAAGCTCTCCGCATCCGGTGCCAGGGTCGCCACCATAGTCCATGCGCCCGAAAACCCAACCTTCCGTTCCACCACGATACTGTCGTTACCGGTCGTACGATTGTTCCACTCCAGCAAGGCCATCGGTGCTTCGGTGCCCATTTCGCGCATCAGCTCGACGAACACTTCGTTGGGAGAGTCTTCGTAGTAGTGTACGAGAATATCTTTGGTTTCCGGCCAGACATTGCTACCCCGCTGAAGGACCTTAAACATGCCGCCGTCATCCCAGACGGAGAAAGCGAAGTTATGCCTGACGGCCTGCTCCGTGTAGTGCGCGTAGACGCGCATCCGGGAGTTGTAGTCGTTGCCGACAACGGCACCGAATTCACTCAGGTGAACGGGGATGCCGGTGTTGGCGGACCAGTCGGCCGTCCGCTGGAATTTAGCATTGACGGCCTGGTAGTCAGCCGCTGTTCCCCAGGTGCCTTCGCCCTGACCGCAGAACCGCCACGGGTCGTAAGAATGGTAGTAGCCGATGATGTAATCGTCATTCGGGATGGCAGCACGGAGTAGCTGTTCTGAATTGGCGTACATATTGCCGCCGAAGATTACCAGTCGGGTGGGCTCCTG
>ENA-ORXT01006430-ORXT01006430.1-marine-metagenome-genome-assembly--contig:-NODE-6430-length-10920-cov-12.162040_pt1 | contig 10920 bp, 10 predicted proteins | sample MGYA00237868_ERZ511482 | MGnify/ENA metagenome assembly ERZ511482
CCGTGCCGTTCTCGTCGGCCGTGCCGTGGTGACCGCGCGCGATAGCTGTCCGCGCACGCGGAAAGGCCACAGCCGGCGCTGCGATTCTCGCAGCGACTGCGCTCGCAGACCCCGCAGTGTCGTCGATCGCGACTGCGGTGGAGCAACCTGCGGGCCACGGTGCCCGTGGCAGACGCGATGAGGCCGTGTCCAGCGGACTGGTCGAGATGCGGTGAATACATGTGGCGGGCCGCGGCGCTGCGACCGCGTATACGCGCGGCGCCCGTGTGCATCGCGAGGTCCTACCCTGTGGGCGCGCAGGGCTCGACCAGCTGGCCGGTGGTGTGGACGGCGTGGCTGGGAGTGCACCGTCACTGCCAGTACTTGTGGCTAAGACGTTGTGTACGGGCCTGTTATGAAACGCGCTCTACCGTGCACGGAAGGGCCATGCAAGGAATCTCAGTCAGCACCAAAGCACTTGACAGCGACTCACCAGCACGCTTTCTAATACAGTGCACCACAGGGGAGATGGGTGCGGCCAAAGACCTGTGCCTGCAGGCTGCCGTAGGCTCTTGCCGTCCCCCGTCCCGTGTTCGCAGCCCGCCTCGTACAAAAGCACGCCTCTCCCACGCACCGCGCCGAGCTGGCTCGATGCGCTGTCCCACGTTTTCTGCAGAGGCGCCTCTGCAGGCCGGGCCACTCGCGCCGACTGGTATCCCAGCTTTGGAAGCAGCGATGTGTGGACTGGGACCTTGCTAGCGAGTTTCCATCGGTGGCCACTGTCGCAGCTAAGTGTAGCAAAACGAGAAAGCATGGGCCGAGAAGAGATCGCGTCTGCGCCACAAATATTTGGACAAGGTCTTCGGGTGGTGGCTGATGTCCTCTAGACATGCGCAACGATCTGCAGGTAGAGGAAGAGACAAGATGTAACTTGAGTGTGGAGGTGTGTCCACAGCGAGCTGCACATTGTCGGATGCTGTGAACACCTCCACATGGGGGGGCGTGCTTCCAGCGGCGAAAACGCCGGCGAGAGCATCCAGAGTCGTCTCTCACACGCAATTGGACAGTGTCAGCCCATGTCGTCGGACGAGTCTCGCACTGGGCACCAACTCTTAAAGCAAACAGGCTCATGCAGCCCGCACAGTCCGGTGAATGCCTGGCGCTCCACTCGCGCGGTGTCCGTTCTGACGACGCCACAGGGGCTGTGTTGCATTGTGTGGCCAGCAGGCGCCCGCATGCAGGGCGCGTGTTGTCATCCAACGGAGATTTGTCGTTGGCCGCAGCTACGTTGGCGCCCTTGAGGCCACAGACGGTTCCGCGCAGTCGCCAGATTGCGTCGGCGGCGCTTCGACGCCAGACTTGGCACGTGGCACGCGCTGTCGTGGCATGACGATCGCGCCGACGACCGAGTATTTGGGACAGATTAGCCATATCAACCAGAAACGTGCCTTCCTGAATACGACGATCGCTGGCGGTCAGCGCGTCGATCGCGGCTGAATCGCAGAATGCGTTCATTCTTTTCTCAGGTAGCCCACCATCTCATCAACAGCGAACGGACTGCGCACGAGACTGTTCACCAATCTAGTATCCATTTCATGCGATGCCACCCATGAATAGCATCGGTAACCACACACAGTAGCCCCCGTTTAACCTAACTCCATTGCTCATATGCGAACGACCGTCGAACGCCGACGTGGACCCAATCAGATGTGCCCACGTGGCAGCTTCATTTCACCGTTCTGGCCGCCCAATTGCACATTGGTGGACGCGCCCTAACTATCTTCAAACAAGTTTTTTCAGTGTCATCAGTAAACTTCAAAAATGCAAATGTATCTTCGCCACACACAGCTTCATTTTGGATTCCTTAAATCAGAGAGCTGCGAGATTCGAACACGCCCACCGAGGACTCGCAGCTCTATCGCGCAACGATTCCGTGACCTTTTTTTGCTCTAGTTTCGATGATCTTTTGGTCGGTGTCAGCGGTTGAGCTGAAGAGGGCTCGAAGATACTATTTTACGTCATTTCGTCAGAGATGTCCTCACACCGGCGTCTGTAGAATGAACTATTATCCAGTGAAGCTGCTGCGGATTCGTCAGGAAGGATCGTTCCGGATCGCTGCTCCTGATTGCTATGTCGAGCGTACCGAGGACTGTTATGCAGTCGGGGGACGCTTATCCGGGAGATCGTTCGCGAGGAATGTGTAAGCGACTCCAAAAAAGAGATCTAGGATACTACCCCTATGGCTTGATCGTAGCTCGTAGCCAGGACTACTTCGAGTGATGTTATGAGGAGAGTCTGCCGAAATAGTACAGGCAATGTCCTCGTTGAAGTCGTACCAACGAGACCGATGTTGTGATGTCCCTCTCCGCCATTTCTCCAACACCTCTGTGCACAGCTTGCATGCTGCTGGTTTTGAGGCCAGAATGTGAACTATCAGCTGGCGCATCGAGTGAGCCTAATGCGATCACGCCACGAAGTGAGGAAGGAACAATCGATATGAGAGCAACAGCTTGTCACGGGGCATCACCCACGGTCAACGTATCGTCTACGTAGGGAGCCTCCACGTGATGCCGGTGCCCGCCGCCGTGGGTCCTTGGCGCTCACTCTTGATGGCAACCGTGACCCGGGATGGCCCGCCAGCACCCGTTCCGTCATCCGGGGTTGGAGGCGGCGGCATCAGGCCCAGTGCTGCAGGTATCCGAGCACCGGTCGCTTCCAGGGCCTTGTCCGTCGTCGTATGCCGGGGTGATTTCCATCCCGGGGAGGAGGACGGGTACGACATAGCGGTCTCCATCGTTAAGCAGCTAGGCAGGCGATAGGACACGTGCGACCGCAAGAAAAAGGCGTAGTTCAACGAGGGACAGAGTGGGAATCCCGACACAAGTCGGAAGATCACGTTCCCGACCGGGATAACCAAGCACGGAACAGATCGCCCGTTACGTGGGAACCGACACCGGTTGTCAGACTCCCCTGCTGCTCCACTGATTTGTCGCATGAAATTACGTGCCACCCGAGCCTGCACAAGCAGATAGGGACACCTGCCCAGGTGAGGGAACTCGCCCACGCCCCCTGCCCTACTCTCGCCCGGTGACACGGTCAATCAGTGAGACAAGGCTCGAAGAGGGAGGAGCGTCGCAAGAACGCAGTTGTTTTTTTTGGAGGAAGCAGGGCCACGCGCGCCCCGCTGTCCCATGATACTATCCGATAAAGCGGGCCAAAAGGGCCTCGAATTCCGCACAGTAGCATCCCCAAAAGGGAGAGTCGGGGATCCATGACAGTGGACCCCCCCACTGTTAAGCATGCAAATCAATTAATGGATACGAAAATGCATGCGACCCACCATCAATCAAGATCCCTGCCAGCGAGAACAGAACCACCGGTTCAATCCAGGGTGCGCCATGTCATCTTCAGCGATCGGCCCCACCTGTGGCGTACGGTGCAGTCAGGGCGTGTGACCCGGCGTCGCGTAACGGGACATGTTTCATCCAATGACTCAGCCCATAATGGCCACCTGAGGTTCTGAAGCGCAGCCAACTCGTCTTTCGTAGGCCGCAAGCCATGGAATATAATCACTTTGGGAGGAGAAGCGTGTGTTCTTAAAGACAGGCACCTCGAACAGAGGTTTAGGACGCTGCTGCACGGGGTGCTATCTTGCCGGAGACGGTGGCTCCCACTTTTATTCTTGTGTTCAAGCACCTGCCGCGTAGCTCGTCCGCTTCTGTCAGAGGCAGGGAACCCGATGCTGTGGCGCACACGAGACGCATCTATATCCCTGACGTGACGCGTGATGCGGCCAAAATGATCGGGCCAGGAGCGCCCTGCCTGCCGCCCCACAGGCCGATCCACCGTCATAGGTGACACCGCTCTCGGGGAGTACGGCGTCGTCATGTGCGCCCCGCCAACGAAATGGGGGGAGGCGGGGAGATGAATTGCACAGAGTGAAGGAGCGCTTGTCAAATCCAGAAATAATAGACAACCACCCACACAGGGAATGTTTCGTGTCCTGATGCTGGCTTCTTTGAGCCGTTGCATTGGTAGATGTAGTACATCGAATAGTGATCACCTCGGAGAGGAGGGAAGCAGCGGCCCGTCCCGCTATCCACGCGTACTCCACCATGAGACTCGAGGTCCAATGAAACGAGATCGGGCGGCAAAGCACAACAAGAAAGACACGGTTTTCTAGCCGGGGACGACGGTGCCTCCTACCGTCGTCGCCCTTCGTTCTTGAAGGGCGGAAACCGCTGCGCGGGGATCGGGGCCGGTCGTTGGCCCCGTCCCGCGCTGCAGAATGTGTACGATGCAGATAATTCTCTCAAATGCATGACACTGTCCAATCTGGTTTATCACGCCCCGCTGTCCGCACCTGCAAAATCGACGAGTTCACCAGGACACGAACATCGGAGGCGCTCGCGAACACCAGAAGCGCGACATGAAGGCCACACACGACCAGAGGTTGTCATGTATATATCCCTGAGGAATACATCCACACACAATATCCGTATCCGCGGCGGATCCGCGCCGAAAACACATATTCTACATGAGTGACGAAAAAGTGAGGAGAGGATATATCTATCCTGTCCGACAAGAGTTGCGAAATCATATCTGATTGGTATCCCAGATCTGAGAGTCAGGATACCGGGATATATAGGACTAAGAAACTTCTCGCGCCTGAAGAATTCTAGTAAAACGCAGTTGACTTCGGATCTCACGTTCCGACAATCAGAAAAGTCATGTGCAAACATGTCGCAGCGACAAGCGGCAATCCGGCCCGACCCGTAAGGAACAGTTCAATTACGCGACTCAGCCCATTTGCGACATCAGCAGAGTGTTACACGAGATCCGATTTGGTCCTTCTCACGTCAGTTCACGAAGACGGCGGAGACCCGCCTGGATCGCACCCGGTCAGGCGCGCACATCAAATGTGATTTTCAAATCGTCCTTGACGTCCATTTAGCACTCGAGTAGTAACTATTGTGCTTCTCACCAAAACTGGACCTCGGTGCATCAGCTTCCGTTGCAAAATCACTGTTTCATTGGCTCAGGGGGCGGTTCATGATGCTGAAGCGGATGTTGCGTATCCAGTTTTTGTGATAAGCACAATAAACGGCGTCCTTCGCTGGCTCTAATAGTGCTGTCCGTTGTACTTGTGAGAAACTTAGTTAGATACGATAATTGCATCCGAGTGCGGATATATTTTACGTAGTTATCCGGTTCTGAAGGCAGATATCCGTATCCGGATCTGGGTCATGTGAGTGATTTGTGCTCAAGTACAAAGCATCGGCGTTTATCCGTTTCCTGTTCTGGCCGAAAATGCATATTCTGACAACCCTTGCGCGCGACCGTAAACCCGGCGTCCTCGCACATTCGCCGCGAGCGCCGGGGACCAGGCCGGTGGCGTAGTTCTACTATTGAGGAAAACCTGAAGTCGACGTATGTACTGCTTGCCCTCATTTTTCACCCCACGGTGGATAAAGCCGTGGTGGAAGCCAGCCATTCCACCCGCAGTAAGATGGAGGCGCTGCGCGCAGGCAGCACTCGCCCCTTCAACGCCCTCCTCAATCATATTGTCGCAGTACTCCCCCCGCCACGCGTCCAAGAAAGCATGATCATCAGCCGTCAGGACGACGGTAATTTAACATTCCTTGAGGGTCTTCTAGTCCCTTTACATCGGCTGAGGCGTCATGAGGCATTATCTTTGGCGCCGCTTCCATACTCACGAGGCCCGTGAGGAGAAGCGCCTCAAACTTTTGCACAAAGACTGCGTGCAACCACCCGCACAGCTCCTTGACAACAGCTGATCCTACAATCTTTCACTTCAGGATAGCATACCCGAGGCACGAATCTTTCGATCCCATGCATGACGGGTACGGGTCCTTGCAAACCTGATTACAGGGTCGGCCGATTGCACTACACCCACCCCTGCTCTTTGCTAACACGGTGATGGTTGGCCATCAGATCTAGCTGAACCTGCACTCAGAACTTCTGCGCTGGAGAGACGACATGTTTGCACACCGCCACGTCCGTTCGTGCCCATCTGCGCGCTCCCGACGCTGGGGTCTTTTATGTCTGCCTCGCCCCCCTGTGCGGCGAGGCCGGCCACAAGCGCCACCGCCGCTGCTTGCCACTAACCGTCGTGTCCGCGGCGGCAGCGTCGACCGCCACCAGTGACGCAATTGCCACTTTTCCTTCTAGCACTGTCCGGCCGCGTCGGCGGCGCCCGCAAACACCGCCGCCATCGCCGCTGCTTGCCTAGTGTTGCGTGTCAGGAGGGCAGCGAGGGGTACCAGCAGAGTCGCTGCTGCATGTTGCCTTCAGTGAGTGTTCTACCGCATTGGCGATGTCCTGCACAAGCACTGCCACCGCCCCTTGCCATATGCTGGTTGTGTCGTTGTCGCAGCGACCGAGGCCACAAGTGCCGGCGCCACTTGTTGCGGTAAACTTTGTTGCCGGCAGCACCGAAGAAGGTTGTCTCTTGCACCGCCTTCGCGTGCTAGCGCGCGTCCTGTCCGGGGCCGCGGCAACGGCGGTCACTAGCGCCGCCGTGAACGCTTTGCCGTTGTTGGCCGGATGGTCAAAAGTGACTTAATCATTCTCCAGCGCTAACTCCGCCACTTTTCACTCTTGTGCGGGTCGACAGAGGAGATGACGCGCGCAACAACCGTCAGCGCCGGCGTTCGCCGCTCATCGTTCGGGCGGCTGTGACGGCGAAGCGTTTTGCTACCGACGTCGCCAGAACGTGGCACTGCCGACAGCAAGTTCCGCCGGCGCCTCTTGCTGTAGTTGATCTTGAGACCGGCCGTGGCTCCAGACGCGAGCTTTTGTTCTCGTCAACTGTGTCCCTTGAGTCGCCACTACCAGCCTGTCGGCCACCCGTTGCGGCTCCCACACTCTATTAACCTCTGACGCCATTCAAGAGACGACGACACACTCCGCGTCGTCGGCTGCTCGCAGCCACCGGAGCCAAAGCCGCGACCGCCTGTCTGTCTCTTCGTCCCTTCGCGGCGGACGCCGCAGCAACGGCGCCAGCCGTAGCATCGGCGGCGGCGGCAGGCGCGGCGGCGGCGGCGGAGACGACAACCACAGCCGAGGCGACGGCAGCCGCAGCGGCGGCGGCGGCAGCTCCGGTGCTCGCTACGCCGGCAGGCGCAGCAAACGTGGGTGCCAGCACCCGAAGGCAGGGGGCATGCGTGGCTGTAAAGTGGCTGCTGACGGGAGGCCGCCCGGGAAGCGGGCCAAGAAAGGCGTTTCATCAGTTTCGGGCCCCAGTCTCGGAGGTCGCAACCCTATTACAACCGCATCGCGGAGGGTGCTGGTCGAACCTGTGGCCTCGTCGGCTCAGCGCTTCTGGGCGGCACCGGGGTGTTCGAAGGCCAGCAAAGACATGACCAACGGGGCTGCTCTGCTTCGTCCCCTGATGCGCGCAAACCCAACGACGGGACACCCGCCCCGTAACCCGCATAGTCATGCCACTCACCCGCCGACAACGACGGCGCCCCCCCCCCACACGTGCCCACAAGGCGCCTCACGCCCGCTTCGGATGCCTTGGCGGCGGCCACGCCGACCTCGGCGCTCGCGCTCCACCCCCCCCACGAGTCGACTCGGCGCCCCGCAGCAGTGTTGGACGACTCAACGGCGGCCGCGCCGACCTCGGCGCCCGCGCTTCACCCCCCCCACGAGTCGATTTGGCGCCCCGCGGCAGTGTTGGACGACTCAGCGGCGGCCGCGCCGACCTCGGCGCCCGCGCTGCACCCCCCCCACGAGTCGATCCGGCGCCCCACGCCCTCGTTCGTTTACTCACCAGCTCTCGCTGAGGCGGATTCAGGCCAACCCACGGCAGGACCACTTGATGTAGCCCTTGCTGCCGCCGTCTCATTTTCAGGCATTCCTGGTGTTCCACCTCCGGCGGCCCCAGTCGTCCTGGCGGACACATCTCCCACGCCCATTCACGAGGCTCTTGCGAAGTACGGGCGCGGCTGGGTGCTGATGGACGATGCCATCCCCCAAACCAAAGTAGCTGTTGTGCGGAGCAGTGCGCGTCGGGTGCGGTCGTCCAAGGCTCGCCCATTCTTCAATTTCCGAACAGTGAAGGAGATGACGGCGCTTAAAGATAAGACGGATCTCGGGCGGTGGCAATTGGCTGTCGATGGAGATGGGGTACTCCAAAAAAATACTTGGGGCTGCGGCGATGCACGTGCACGAGACCGCCGCCGCAATTGACCTTAGATGGCTAGACTGCGAGCCTTTGGGCGAGCAACAAGAGCACCACCGCCAATCTTGCCAAGGTTTGCTTCATCCTGGGCGACCGCTACGCCCGCCGCCGGCACCAGCGCCGCCCGCCGTCAGAGCCGCAGCCGCGCACCGCCAGTGCTGATGTCGCCCGTCGCCCCAGCCGCCACCGCCCGCCGCCAGCGCCGCCGCCGCCCGCCACCATTGCTACCGCCGCCGCTTACAGTCAACGCGGGCGATCCGCCAGGCTGTCTCGCAGAAGGCGGGAGCGGTGCTCCATCGTTGAAGATGTCGAACTGAGCCAACGCTTTCTGAAGGGAGATGAACGGGCTTCACCAAATGCGGTCTGCCACCTGGTCGAACACGTTGTCCATAGCGTACGTGTACGACGAGTCCTATGTCGCAGCGTGAACAGCTGCGGCGTGTGCAGCCTTCTTGTTCGCCACCTCGCCGTTAACGCTAACAACAGCATCCGCAGCACTGGCGTACGTCTCAGCGTCCGTTTGCGGCCCCAGTGTGCCCGCCCGGCTTGCATGCGCTTGGGCCAAAACGTACCCAATCTACTTCCCAGCGTGCACGGACATAGCGTTCGCCCCGTTAGCTTGCGCCACCGCCGCGCCGGAGTAGTCGCGTCAGTTCCTCGGCAGCAGCCGCGCAAGCGGCACCACAACCGTTGCTACCTACGCGGCCGCCGTCGTCGGTTCCAGCGCCGCCAGCGCCGCGGCCCGTATCTTCTCCAACGCAGTATGGCTTTCCGCTTCCTCCCACGCGGCCTCGACGTCCGTGCTGGTAGACGCTGCCGGCAGCACACCCAGAGCTTCGGGTGCGGCGTTCGCCTGCGCAGCCGGCGCTGCCGGCACCACCGCCGCTACGGCGGCGCTGCCGGCGCCGCGAAGGCGGCTGGCGCCGCTGCAGCCAGTGCTGCACAAGCAAGCGGGGCGAGGGCTGGCTCTTATGTGGGCAGGGGGGCCGTGGCTTCAGTGCAGAATGCGGAAAAGCACAACATCAGTGGGGGGGATGGGGGGGGGACGGAGAAGAAGAAGTGCAATAGGGAGGAGGGGGGGCGAGCGGCAGTAGCGCTACTGATGGCCGCACAGTTCCCCCTAGCGGATATGCCGCTTTGCAGTGAGTGGCCCACACGCCCTCTCTTCGGCACGCTCTTACAAGCTCGATACGAGAGACAAAGCGATTGGACACTATCCCATACGCAAGAGTCTCGAGGACTTCCGTAAATGCGCCGGATGACAGGAGGCTGGTGGAACTGAAAGTCAGCCAATCCACTTCTCCTGCCTGGTTGATCCGATGATCCGATGATGCGCCATTCATGATACCAGCAGCTGGTCGGTTCTAGTCCATGGCGTCAGGTACCGCCACCCGCGGCCACAAAGTCAGGTCTTTCGTGCTTCTCGTTCTACAGGCAGCCATCTCACTGCTAGCTGGATTCTGCTGGCCTGTCACGTGAATGCCGGCACGACAACATATTTTCTTCTATGGAACATATGGCACCAGTGCTTTTCTGCCCTCAGCATCCGGGATGGCTGGGTGGCAAGTGTGCAGCAAGCACGCATCGCCGATGCCCTCGTTCTCCAAGAGATGTACCCAAACGCTCATAACCATCAATATACCCTCGTACGACAGCACAGCTACGCTTTTTCTCATTAATGTTCTTCTTTCCTTGAGCGAACCGTTCCCGAAAACTCGATGACGAGAGCATCTCTTTCACACTGCACGCCTTATTAGTCCGCCCGGCCTTGGCGGATACCGCGCAACGCAGGATGTTTGACCGTGCCTGCGTCGCATGCCAGATGTCATGGTCAGCCGGAAATTCAAGCACGTTGGCCTCGCGGTTCAGCGTGGCGCTGAGCATGGTGTAGTCGTCGCCCTCCACGCTCACCTGCGCCATGTTCTAAGACGTCGCCTCCACCAGTGGCTTGCACAATTACGGCAAGTGAGCGTGCAACACGTGGAGCTTCTTAACATATTGCTGATCCCCCAATTTTGTCCTCATCGGCCAAGACCGGGACTGCTTCGTAAAACAGGCCAACCATTCGTGTAGAACAGCATCAAACAGCTTCTGAGTGCGTATCTACGACGCGCCGTTCGCTGTCCAACCGCCAGGTCCGTGCAGAATCGAGATTATCCGCTTTCTTGCGATATTCTTCCTTTCTCAGTCGTCTCATGGGGTAAAGTAGCCCAGTGCAGATTCATATCAGGATTTGCTGCGAGATTCTCAGATAATCTCAGAAAAACGAGTGCGCCGATTGTGCGTTGGCGGGCCGTTCGGGCACATTCTGTAAAGATGGGACCCTTCATGCACTGCTGTTGCTCCTCTTGGCCAATCATAAACGTCCCTGCATTGCTGTTGCACTCCCGTTCTCTGGCGATGAGGACAAAATTGGGGGATCAGCAAAATGTTACAATCTTCGAAGGATGCGATGATTGTACGCCGCAGCAGCGGCGGCGGCCACATCATCGTCGGCGGCGGCGGGGGCGTCGGCGGAAGGCGACGGCGCCGTCACCGCCGCCGCCGCCGCAAATCCGCCGAAACCCCACAATGCCGATCGGCATGCTGATGACGAGTGCGTACTTGCCGTCGGTGGCCTGTAAAAAATCCACAATGCCGATCGGCATTGCAACTAGGCCTCACCAAGGGTATCAGTTTCAGCCACGAGTACGGTATGTGGCTCGGATCCAGCCACCGAGTATTGGCTGACA
>ENA-ORXT01006431-ORXT01006431.1-marine-metagenome-genome-assembly--contig:-NODE-6431-length-10920-cov-9.711519_pt1 | contig 10920 bp, 8 predicted proteins | sample MGYA00237868_ERZ511482 | MGnify/ENA metagenome assembly ERZ511482
CCCCCCCTCACTGCCACGGATAAAACTCGTTGAGGTAGTACCGCATTGCGCCGCGGTCACTGCTGGACGAGCCATACGTTGCAGGTGCCGCCCCCATCCCTTTGCGCTTGGCCAAGTCGTTAAAGTCAGGAACCATATGGACAACACGCGTGATGTCATGCACTGGTACAGCCCGGATGACTGGGCCACCGGTTGAGCCGCCCGCCCACCTAAAGCGTGTGCAAAGCCGCTCCTCGAGGGGGCAACCGGCGACAGGGTCAACGACGGCCATTTCGCAAATGACGGCGTAGTCCGCCTCCTTGCAGCGGATGATGGCTCGTACCTCGCCGGCGAGGAGGACGTCCGCCTCACCGTCGTCGCTCGTGACACCGCTACCGTGCGTGGCACTTCCAGCCACCGTGAAGAACACAGCGTCGTACCAGGGCTCACCAGTCATAAACTTCGGCGACGCTCGAAGGAGCTGCTTACCGTGCGTCTGGCAGTCGAAGGTGGCCTCGATCTCGACGGTGGCCAGAACCGGCACCTTGTGGTCGGATGGCAGGGAGAACAGCTGACCAAGTGCATGCAGCCCCGGCCTCCGAGACAGCTCGCCAATGGTGCATCGCTTCAAGCTGTGTGCCGGCCGGTGCGCGACCGCTTCGCGCTCGGTACTTGCCGCCGCTGCGGCAGGTGATGGTGTGCCTCCGGCTGTTGCTGCGGCCGAGGGCTCACCGTCGCTAGCCGCCGCAGCAGGAGCACCACCCTTGTGAGGTGCGGGAACAAGCGGGAGAGTGCGGCGGGCCGTGGCGTCGGCCACATCGTGTTGGGCAACAACGGCGCGGGAACCTTGAGCTTGCCGGACGAGCTGCTGCGCGTAGGTGGACATGTTCATGTTCTTACGGCGATAGAACGGCTTGTCATCCTTGTGGGCGGCCTCGTTGTCGGCGGTGTTGCCGTGGCGGAGGTTCCCGTGGAAGCGTATGACGTCCATGACGTGCGCGAGCAGCTTGTGCACTTTGCTTGTCTGCACGAAGCCAAGGATGGGCGACATAATGTTGATGACAAAGTTTTCCGCCTGGTCGGCGATGGACCGCCCCTCTGTGAGCGACATGGGTGGCGCCGTAGACGACGTGGTCCAACCGGCGATGCGGCTGTACAGGGAGGCGTACTCTGAGAACAAAATGGTGACCGCCTTCTCAATCGGCGTGTCACCGAACTTGGAGCGGTACGCCTCCCAGTCGAAGGAGTAGCCGGCAGGTAGCTCCTCGCTCTCGTCCGTAGCGCCAAACAGGAGCCCGCCGCCGTTGCTACCGCCGTCACCGCCAGCACTCGGCGCCTTCGCGCGCGCCGCCGCCCGGCTCTTCTTTGCTTTCCTCTTGGGTTTGTGTTTCGACCTGTGCTTAGACTTGGATGGGGGCCGCGGTCTGCCAAAGCCAAACAACCCGTCCACTGCAAACGGAAGGGCGTACACGCCGGCCCGTTGTTGAGAGCCGGTGAACGTGGCCTGTGGCTCTCCCGCCCCCACAATGTACCTGTAGGCACAACAACCACGCGCAGTGGGAGGTACCAATAGTAATTGTACGGTGACATGAACGAGTCCCACAGAGACGGTCAGACAAGAACTCAGGCACCCCTTGCAGCACATGGTCACCCCCTGCAGCACGCCAAAGAAAATACAACATCGAACATCATTGGCAATCCGTGCACATACCCAGGGGGGAGACGACTGGCCTTACATCGCCGTCCCAGGAACTCTAACCGTCGGTTCGCCACGCGATACGTCGCGGCTATTGTCTCACACAAAGGGTAGTGTCCCTCGCAAATGTGCGGAAAGACACGCACCAAGCGGTGGACGAGAAGCCGGGTAACTCCCAGGTCCAGCACCTGCGTCGTGGGCACCCATGATACGTCAGGCAGCGGCATGTCAGAGAAAAGTGGAGTGTCAGCTGGGCTGTACTCATCAACGAGAGCGATTGGCAAAAGAGAGCAGGTGCAGAAGCGTAGCGACGATAGAGATAGCCATTCACGTACGTGCAGCGTGTCAAAGCCAACAATCCGATAGAGGAGGAAAGGATCCGTAGAGAGCCCAAACATGGCGGCTAAGGCGGGCACTCGGCTGTGCGCGCTGCCGAGCGCCTCCAGCTCGGCCAGGCGCTCGGGGTTGCAACGGCGGCGCTCCAATGTCTCTGCTTCAATCTGGTGCCGCAATCCCTCCACTGCGCACCGATCAGCCGCCTCGAGGGCGGCTGGGGAGCCGGCCACCTCGGCTGCAACTAAACAGCAAGAGCACGGAAACTTGCAAGTGCCTCCCTTCAAACATAGGACGGCCTTCTCTTCTGGCTGGTCGCCTAAGTAGAGGAGAACCCTTGGAAAAGCCACGAGCGTCCGGCCATGCATTTCGACCTTGACGCCGATGCGGCTTGCTGCAATGGCGGTGCGGAACGCCAAGTACAGCACACGCTGAAGGATAGCGTTACGGCGGGCACGGGCCCGCACATCAGAGGACGGCTCCTTCTGCTTGCGGACAATGGGAATGTAGGCCACAGGCTCCCAGTCCACGTCACCAGTGATGACGTTGACGACGCGTACACGAAGCGGGTACAGCTTGTGTGCTGCGGCGAGGTGCAGAGTTACACGAGAGAGAACCAACACAATGCACAAGGATGAGACGGAAAAGGGCAGGCGCGTCAGCACAAGCTCGCCTTCACCAAGATCACGAGCAAGATACGGCCGGACCGGATGGTCTTGGTCCGACCAGATGAGCGACGCACGCATGCTCCCCCGGTGAGAAACCGAAACGTACCGCCGGACCAAGAGAGCTGGCTAGCGTCACTGAATACGTGCAGCGCCAGCACAAAGCAGTTTGGGTCGTCCTTGTCGGCCATTAAGGCCGACTCGCTGAGACGGAAGGCGTCCCCATCAAACACCGATTCTCGTGCGTCAGTGGGCGGCGCGGGGCCGTCGTCGCCGCTCCAGAAACGCACCCTCTTCCCCGCTTTCAGCATACGCAGGACGACCTCGAGCACCGGCCTAAACAGCGCCACAAAGCTTTCGCCATCGACGACAAGGGTGCACTTGAGCCAGCCCGCCCCAAGGACGGCGTCATCAACGTCGTCGCGCACGCCATCTTTGAAGGCATTGACCGACTTAAACGACTTGCGTATGGGATCCTTGTGCTTGTCGTCAATTGGCATCCCAGGTTTTGTCCCATCCCACGTGTCCAGCAGATCGTAAAGGCCTTCGAGCCACTGCAAAGACAGGCCGGGCCCGCCACTTCGTAGAGCAAAGCGCTCAACCGCACGTAAGCGGAAAGAGTCGAATCGGCCTGGACGCCAGCCGTTGCGCCGCTCTATGATCGGCTCAGCACGGTCCCAATCGCCCTCGTTCTCGTACAGCGCGCGAATGGCGGTGGAGACTGTGGAGTACGTGTAAACCGGCTCTGTCGAAGCCCCTGCCGCCAGCCGCCGGCGCTTAGATGCCGGCTCATCAGTGTCGGGAAGCTCCTGGCGCGTCGCCTCGATCAACGCACGGAGCTCGTTCTTGACCGCCTCGGACATGTTCTTCGTTGGGTCAAGCGCGGCCCGCACCGCCGCGCTCTCAGCCGTCGCATCTTCCCCTGCGACCCGACGCGCTTGACAGGGAGTACTGTCATTGCCTGCCTGCTGCCCGCCGCCGACACTCCCAGCGGCGCCGCTGGCGGGGGCGGCGGCGTCGGTAGACGCGCCACCCACACGAGTAGTCGCACCACCCGGCGCCCCGACAGTGTCATGGCCACCGTCTACGCCACTCAGGGCCGCTCCGCGAGCGGCCGCGTGGTCCGCGCCGTCAGCCGCGACACGGCGGCCACCGGGGGCGGCGCCACGTGCTCCTCCAGGTTCGTTGGTGGTGTTGCCAAGCTCGTTGGAGACGCGTAGATGGGCATTGAGTCGATGCCAGACAAGCCCCCCGCGGGACTTAAACGGCGCACCACAGGTCTGGCAATCCAAAGGGCCGCGGCGGACAGGCGGTCGGAATGGCTCGCCCGCCCGCGTAGACCGATCAACGGCTTGCCGGGTTGGGGGGCGGTCCGACATGCCGCCACAGTGCCCTGTGACGGCCGCGTGACGGCCGATGCCGAAACCGGTAGTTGCTGCACAAGCAGAATAGGGCAGGGGAGGGGAGTGGCAACAAGAAGCGAGGGTGGTCGAGCAGGAAAATGGAAGATACGGGAGGACGCGGCCGGTCCGGACTTTAGTACCCTCTCGCAGGAGTCGCATGCATGCCAGCCCGCGGACTGTCCGAGCAGGCAAAGAGTTTCTCCACGCCCGTTAGAGGTCCAGCGTAGGACTGCCCCCCGGCCCGGCTCGACTGCTTACACATTGGGGCGACCACTTGCTTGTCAGCTCGTGGCGCTAAGCGGCCAAAAGAGTGAGCGTGCATGGGCGGCGGCGGGGGTGCTCGCCTTGACACCTCCTTCCCGACCATGAGTGACAGCTTCTGCGCCCCCAGCCCTCACGGCCGGGGGTGTGGGGAGGCCGTCACCCAGCGCGACGGTCGCGCCCAAGCCGCGCGTGCAAACGAAAACGCCTGGCCGGTGGCAGCTGGAAAGCAGGTCAGAGGCGTGCACCATGAGTCAAGAGCCGTTCCCGCAGTCGGGACAAGCAGCAGCAGCACAGAGCTGTCTGCCATGGCGACGAGCGGCAGCGAGGTCAGACACGCAAGCAGCACAAAGGGCAACGCGCGGTGCCGGTTGACTGACCAGCAGCTGTCCGCAACGACCAGTCTTCTCCCTCGCTGTCCATACAAATCCGGACGAATACAATTGCCATCCAGTACTCGAGCCGCTGCTCGGAAATTTCACCCGAACGAGCTCTGAGCCTGTTGCCGAGCGCGCTTGGGCAGGAGCGGGTTCAGATCGTGGGAAGAAATTACGCCAAATCGACGACCGTCTGGCCGCTTGGCAGGTACTTTTTTTGAATTTTCGCTCGACGACGTGCCGTCTGTAAAATCTGAGGTGGGCCGATGGCCCGCTCTCGTTGGAGCGCGCGCTTTCTTGCGTCACGTTGCGCCCCCCCCCACTCACGTCGACAGAACTCATCATCATGCGCCGCGTTTCTTGTGATTGGCGACACCTGGATGACTTTGGTCAGGGTGCTGGACGTCAAAGACCGGGGCACGTGGACAAGGCGCCTCGGTACTGGCTGTCTCGGTGCATCGCTGGTGAGTCTCACGTCCTTTGGTAGAGGACAGCGCGCACGGTTTCCTCGGCTCCACTTTCCGCCTCGCTTGGCAATTCGAGAGTCGTCACATCACGTGCTCACTCTGACGGCAACTGCCTTGATTTTCCGAGAAGGTTGACGTGAGGCCGGCACAGGCAGCCATCATTGCATGATGCACTTGACCTTTAACGGACGCTCTCTGCTAGGACGCTCTCTGTTAGGGGCGTGCTGATTGACAAGCCTTGCTATTCACCGGCGCCCTTTGACGCTTGGCGCCTGACGAAGCTGCGACAGGTCCGGTAAGAGTCGGGCGTTCGTTGTGTGACGATACGACGCTTGTGATTTGTATGTAGCGGTTGATTGCCAAGTGGCTGTGGCTCCACTCCACACGCGGCGGGAGATACACCCCCACCTGCAGAGCACTGCACTGACTCTGCCGCGCCGTTTTGTGTCACTGCATCACCTGGGGGTTTGTGGACCGTTTGTTTATGGACCTGTGCGGTACGCGCGAGGGGCGCCCCTCACCAGCTTTGCTTGCCTACTACTTGATGTGGCCTACCTGCAGGGCGAGCTGCCAGCCGGACTACAAGAGTACGGAGGAGTTGGCTTCCATGATGAGATTAGTCCACCACCCCACCACCGGCCATTGGCCGCAACCTCAAGGTCGCCTTCAACAAGCGCCTCCCGCCGCCCCACTTCGCGTGCCCGCTCACTTCACCGGGGCCCCGTACTTGGAGTCTTCTTCCTGTGCCCGTCTTGCAGCTAGCCATGGATGGGCGAGGGGAGAAGCGCGCGACGCGGGACTCTTCACCGACGTCGGCCGCTCGGGCCCGCAGTGTGCGCAAGGCAGCGCGCGTGCTCGTCTCGGCAGGGAACTCAAACCGAGGTGACCGCAGCTCATCATCGCTCGTCGAGGGTCGCGGCATCTTTACGCCTGCGTCGGGCTCTCTTCCTGCTCGGATCGGCTCCTCGTACGCTTCTGGCGGCCAGGCTGCGACCCCGCCAATGGTAGAGTTCTCGTCTCCTCCGCCGCCGCTGTACGACCCCCAGCTGTTCCTGTCGGGCTCACTGGCTGGTGCCCCGCGCTTGCCCCCTCTCCCGGCTTTTTCTGGGCCGGCGCAGTACTCGCCGCCCTTCTTGGGTGTCCAAGGCTTTCGCAGCCCCGCCGCCGGCATGCATGCGTCGTACCCAAGCGCGATGGGCGCGGTGGCAGCACCGTTCACTACGTCGGTGCCGCAGACGCCGCTGATGCCGCCTCACGACGGCGATTACACTGCCGTGACCACCGGCGCCCTCAGCGCCGTCAACGCGCGGGGTCCTCACGGCATGACGGCAATGATGCCGGCTAGGCAGCTGATGGCGGCAACGCAGCCGTCACCAATCACGCCGGTTTTTCCCTCGCCGGGATCAAGCGTGACGATTGGGATGCGTCCAAGCTTGCAGCCGATGGAGGCGTCTCCGATGCGGCAGCCCTCGTTCCGTGACACCGCGTCTCCATCGCCGCCGCGTCCTGCGGCGGCGTCGAATGCTACGGCGGAGGCTGCCGCCCTACCTCGGCCTTAACAGCCGTTACGTGCTCCTGTGGTGCCGCCTGCGCTCATGCGCGCCGGCCGTCGGGTGGGCGCTCGCCGACCCCGAGTTCCCTGCGTGCCTTCAGCGCCTCCTGCGGCGTCCTTTTCGGCCACAACCGCTGCCTCACCAACGTTGGCAGGCCGATCGGTGGCTCAGGTCGCGCATGCACGCTCGGCGAGCGATCCGGTCGCCAATTCGGCTTTCCGCCAGCAGGCGGTCGTCGCGGGCGCCGAGGCCACCTCCCGCATGCAGACAGTAGTCCCAGGTGCCGCGTCCGAGGCGGTGGAGGCCGTGCGCTCCGGTGGGAAGGACGCGGAAGTGGCGCGCGTCGACAAGGACGCTACCGCGGCGGCCAGCGCTGTGGCCGCGCCATCGTCTGAGGACGCTGGTAACGGTGACTCCAAAATCACCGCCGACCAGATGGTCGAGTTCGTCGCTGCGGCCAAGAGCGTCCTTTCTACCGTCGGTTCGTTGTCGCGCGACGTGCGCAAGCTGTTTCAGACGGTGGAAAAGCGCGGCAAGGACTCTGAGACTCTGGCCGTGGAAGTCGCGGAGCTCAAGAAAAGCTCTTTCAAGACCGCCATGCGGGGCGCCGAGGACGGCAACGTGTACGACGAGAAGTACTGCGACTATGACGAGATGAATGCCCTCATCGGCGCAAGCACCATTGGGGACGTGCGGCTGAGCACGGCGTCCGAGGCAGCCGCGGCACGCGGCCGCCAGCTCACGAAGGAGCAAGAGGGCACCCTCAAGATGCTGCGCGTCCGCAGCCGCGTCAAGATCCGCTCCTACTCCAGTGTTGGGACGGCGAACATCACCCGCGACGTTGTCAACGATGCAGAGGCCGACTGGAAGGTGATCGTCGAGGAGACTAAGGACGAGCTCTCCGTGGACGAGTACGCGGCCAACAACTTCTTGCTGTCGGAAATCGCCGCGCCATCCAGTCCATCGGGCTTTAAGAAAGGGAAGCGCACGAAAAAGACGCGCCGTGCCTACCAGCCCATCACTCAATGCATCTCCCACGCGTTCTTTGAGATCAAGAAGCGTGCCGTGGCGGCGTGGTGCAAAGCGGTGGGTGAGGACGCCGACAACATGCCGCCGCGGAAAGCGACGGAATGGCTCGAGAACTGCCATGTGGAGGACGGCGGTGAGCAGGTCGTTAAGCTGCAGTTTGAGGCGTCAGAGCTCGGTCTCAAGGGCATTGCGGCGGCCGCCAAGGCCATGTTTGAGCTCTTGGCTGTCAAGGACCGTATAGTGCCGCCCGCCAACGTGGGCGACCGCGAGCACCTCTACCTGACGTGGGGGCACGTTGCCCTTTCTGCTTGCTTCGTGCGCTCGATGCTGGAGCAGGTTGAGGCCGGCGGCGACGGTCGTCGACCCGGAATGGGTGGCTGGTACGACCGATGGCGCTGGGAGATGCTCGCGCTCAAGGTGTTTGTACCGTTGAGCAAGAGCATGTGGCACGGGATGATCATCAACGACGCGGAGGATGCTGACCTATTCGTCTTTCCGCACAAGCCGGTGCCCATCACCGGTTCTCGAACTCTCGCTGACATGGCGAGGGCGGCCGCGGAGGCCGAGGAGGCGGCCAATGCTCTGGCTGCTGAGGCAGAGGCAGCCGCTGTGGCAGCGCTCAATGGAGCTCCCGCGGGCGCCCCGGCGCCTGCGCTGAACGCGGGGGCGGCCTAGCGCCACCGCTACTGCCTTTGCTCGAGTTGGCGCTCGTCTTTCTCTCTGCTTGTCTTCTACGCCACAACACTCGCGCTCTCTGTGATGTCGCCGTCGTTCTCTTGTGCCTTTCGGTTGGTTTGCGTGCCCCTTCTCGGTTGCATGCTTTGGCCTTCCCTGTGTTTTGATTGTCGCTCTTTGTTGCAGCCGGAGGGTGGAGGGAGTGCTGGTGTGCTCACGGCTGGAGCGATGTAATGCCAGCGAGTAGGCAGCGCAGTAGCGCTGTGCACTGTCCTTCTAATGTTGTTTTGTCGTTGTCGTGACCCATCCGTGGAGGGGGGGCTGGCGGTCCGCCTGCGCTTCCGCTCCCAGGGGCTGCCCCAGAGCAGCCAAAGCAGCCGCTTACGAGATGCGCTTCCGCTGCGATGTGGTGCCCCAGAGCAGCCGAAAAAGCAACGCACCGACACGTGCCCACTGGATCGGCGTCCATTCAGATACGATGGTCGGGACACGCCCCAGACAGCCCGCTCCCCAGACCGAGATACGTAGAAATCTTGATGACATCGGTCGATGCGATGAATTGCATCGGCGAAGTCACATCGGCGAAGCCATCCATCTCCATCCAAACCCCCAGCCGATGACTCGATCCTGTGGGTCCGAGATGACATCGGAATCGGGCTTCCGATGGCAATTAGTTCCCTGTAGACGATGTCCGGCGCGTCTTGTCGGCTCGCAATCTCGGCTGACTCGCACCGCAACGTAGTCTTGTCGGATGCTGCTGGCAGCCGAGCTGAGGGGTGGCGAGGCTGGGCGCGGCTGACATTCACTCAGGCCTGACAGCAAACCACGACGTTTTAGTCTCGGGCGGGGACTTCTGTTTTTTTTTTTTTGTGGCGTTCTGGCGACAGCACGTCGCGTTCGAAGGATAAGAGGCGAGCAGCACTCCGGAAACGAGCCCCTGGCGACGCTCAGACGAAACCTCAGCGACTTCATATGCCAATACCGTCCTATCAGGACGGTTCAACAAGTCGGAACGGGGGAGGACGAAACGCCTCTGTTGGGGACAAACAGGCCGGTTGGATACCCCCGTGACGACCGCAATGAACCGGCCTACTGTGTGCCACTGGCGCTGGCCACGCAAAGCCAGCCGAAGGCTTTGTGACCTCCGACGGTCCTGTATCCTGGATGGACCCTGGACTCACCTGCGCGACTGATCCTGACCCGCTCCAGCCCTCGACGCTCTGCCAGTGAAATGAAACAGCAACTCGGGCCGATTGCAGCAGCCCTTTGTTGGGCATGGTCTGCATAGCCCCGTCGGCCTGGATGGCTGCTGAGCTTCGATACGGTGGCCGGCGCGTGCTCTAGCCGATACCGTCACGTTTCCCGCTGCCGATGTGTCTTAGCCGTGCCCCGCAAGCGCCACAGCGCGGCCGAGCTGAACGATGTGTCCGCATGTCCAGGCTTGTTCGGCAACAGGGCGCGCGCGACGTGTATCGGCTCCCCCATTCGATTTGATCCAGTTCCATGCTGCAGGTCAGCGCCAGGCGGGTTGTCTGGGACATCACCCCATCGCGGATGGCTCCCTGGAAAGGGGCCGTCGAGGATGAGGACAGTTGCATGCGGACAAGTATTCTCGAGGAGGTTGCTCCATTGAACGCGGCACTGTCAACCAACCGCCATCATGCTGGATGACCGGCCACCGATTCTTAGATACGTTCCAGCAGAGGTCATACACCAGCGCCGTGCATCGTGCTATCCTATCCCGGATACACAGCGTGATATTCATGGCAAAGCAGCGGTCGTCTCTGACAATCACCGCCAGAGCGTTGGGCCGGTTGGAGTGTCAAAACAATGCAATGGCCGGAAAATGCTGAAAGGTACACCAGGACGGGCGAAAAACAAAGATGATATCCCGGAGGAAGGACCAGGTCAGGTTTGCACCCTCTGCAATCGACCGCACTCCCTGCATGGAGTGAGGTCTGGTGCTCCAGGATCACTCATGATGAGTGAGGCCCAATCGTCGCAAATCGGGTGCCCTCGAACGAACGCTCTTTGTTGTCCGGTTCTCGTTCGGATTGCATCCGCCGGACGAATCGACATTCGTCAGCCGCAGCGATCGGCAGTCGTCCGGTGAGACGAGCGGCCGAACGAAAGGCCTTTCGTCCGGACAAACGTTGGCGCCCAAAACACAGCTTGGCACCCTCCTGACAGTACTTCTTCCGGTGCTACAATTTCTCTAATAATGATGACGACTAAGACTGCTAAGCTAAGGACACCGGTCCTCTGCCTCTCCACCTTCCCCCTCCCCGCCGTCCCCCTGCCCGCCGTCCCCCTGCCCGCCGTCCCCCTGCCCGCCGTCCCCCTGCCCGCCGTCCCCCTTCCCGCCGTCCCCCTCCCCGCCGTCCCCCTCCCCGCCGCCCCCCTCCCCGCCGTCCCCCTCCCCGCCATCCCCCTCCCCGCCGTCACCCTCCCCGCCGTCACCCTCCCCGCCGTCACCCTCCCC
>ENA-ORXT01006432-ORXT01006432.1-marine-metagenome-genome-assembly--contig:-NODE-6432-length-10920-cov-6.352947_pt1 | contig 10920 bp, 5 predicted proteins | sample MGYA00237868_ERZ511482 | MGnify/ENA metagenome assembly ERZ511482
TTCCAGCAGCGCCGGATCATCGACCCGGTGGACGACGCGCCGGCGCTCGTGGGCTTCGTGCCGACCCGGCCCCTGGAACTCATCGACCTGACAGGCCGCCTGCCCCGGCGAACCGGTCGCGTACGATCGTCTCGACAATCGCGGTGCGCGGTGTCTCTGCCGCGTAGAGCACGGCATATTCGAGAGCCGGATCGGAGAACCGGCTGGGACTCGGCACGAGCCCCAGCGGAGCTGCCTGAAACACCGACGGAATGATTCGATAGACGGTTTCGAGCGTGAAGGGCTCGATTCTCCGCCGGATGCGTTCGAACGAGTAGCGGACGCTCAGGAAAAGTCCCCTTGCACCACTCCGCGCGCCGCGACAAGGACCGCCTCGCGGTCCCCGCGACGCAGCCGCTCGAGCGGCACGTCGTCGTCGAGCGCTACCGTCGGCTCGGTCAACCAGCGCCATGCCCAGCGAGCATCGGGCATCAAGGCGAGCACGTCGTCGATACCGTCGAGGACGTCTCCATGGTCGTCGAGCTGTGCGGCCGGAAAGAGGGTGCCGCGACGGCCGAGCTGGAAGCCGACGAGCCTGCCCTGCTTCAAGCGGTGGTGAACGCTCTGGCGGCCCCGAAGTCCGATGCGTTCTGCCATCTGCGCCGATGTCAGCAGCTCGCCGTCGGGCCACCACGGGCCGCCGGTACGGGCACCGAGAGCGGCACGCGCTCGTTCCTCATCGAGCCGGGGCTCGCGCTCACGGCCGCCGAGGGTGCGCGGCACGGACCCGGTCGTGACATCACGCTCGAGCAGCAGACGCGTCAGGTCACTCAGCACGGAACTGTCGCGCTCGATCTGTCGCCGCAGCCGCTCGAGCTCGAATGCACCGAGTTCGCGGGCGAAGAGCTTGCCAAGGGAGGCGGCGTTCTCGGATTTGGTGGCCATGCCGGCGGTACTCGGGAAGGATCATGTCGACCCCGACCGTATCGTCCAGTCTGTCCTGTTCGTCCAGTCTGTCCAGTCGGGTTCGTGACGTCTTGAGGATCCGTGCGCGAGCAGGGAGTCGACAATGTCCGCCCACAGCCGGGGCACCTGCCATCGCCCGTCGGCAACCCCCCACACGTAGCCGCGCTGGAACAACGGGATCAGGTACTGGCCCTTCTCGCGGAAAAGCTCGGTGACAGGCTGGGTCTTGCTATCCATGAAGAATTCTTCAACCGGTGGAAAACGTGTCGGGCACCTCGTGCCACGACGCCAGATACTCACTCGGCTCCCCATGCCAGGTCACCATCAAGCTCTCGATCGCCCGGCTCGCGCACACGTGCACCAGCGCTCGCTCGGCCAGGTCCCGGTCGCGCAGCTCGGTCACGTCCTCCGAGCCCGCGACCGCGCGCCGGTTCGGCACCACGCCATCGCTCATGGCGCCGATCACCACGTGCCGGAACTCGAGCCCCTTCACGCGGTGCATGTTTCCGACGCGCACGCCGGGCACGCTCGGGTTGTCGGCACGGCGCTGCAGCAGTACGGCGGACAGCCCGGCGTTTCGTAGCGCCTCGAACCAGCGGTCGCGCAGGGCGACGGTGCGCAGCATGATGCAGCAGTCGCCGAGCTTCCCGCCGCCGGCCTCGATCGCTCGCAGTCGCTGCACCACCACGCGGATTTCATCTGCCTCAGAATCTGCCGGCACGAACGACGGCGTCGGCCCGCGCGTCAGCGACAGGTAGTCCGGCCCCGCATCGTCACCACCGTCCAGGTCGTCGATCTTCAGTCCCTGGAGCACCGCGCTCGCGAAGCGGCGGATTTCCTCGGTGGTCCGGTAGTTGATCTTGAGCTTTCTCGACCGGCCGACAATGCGAATGCCGCACCGGCCCATGACCGCGCGTCGGCGGTAGATGCGCTGGTGACCGTCGCCGACGAAGAACAGGTCGTTCTGCCCCTCGGGCACCATCGCGCGGATCAGTTGCAGGGCTTCGGGGCCCATGTCCTGGGTCTCGTCGACGATGACGTGGCGGTAGCCGAGCGACTCGGGGGCGGCGGCGTCCAGCATCGCGTCCGACCAGGTCTGCCAACCGCGCCGGGCGAGCTCGCTGCGCATCGCATCGAACACGTCCCAGATCGCGGACCGCTGGCGGCGACTGAGCGCCACGCCGCGCCCGGCTCGGGACGCCTTGAGGTATCCATCGCGCGTCAGGACGCGGTTGGGCTGGATGATGCGCTCCCACTCCTCGAGGTAGAAGCTGCGCGGCAGCGGCTTGTCCAGCTCCGGCATCGTCAGGTCGAGCACGTCGGCCCACAGCGGGTCCAGATCGCCTTCATAGCGGATCTGGCGCTGGTGGCCGCGCTTCTTCAGGAAGCGATTGGCCCAGGCGTCGATGTTGATCGTCTCGATGCGCGCGTACTCGTCGGGCGTCACGAGGCTCTTGAGCGAGTCGGCGATGTCGGCGGCGAGGTTCGTGTTGTAGGTCAGGAACAGCACGCGGGGCTCGCCGCGATCGGCCTCCGGCACGCGACGGGCCAGCCACGCGGCGCGGTGCATCGCGACCACGGTCTTGCCGGTGCCGGCGCCCCCCGTCACGCGGACCGGGCCGTTCCAGTCGCGGGCGACGAGGCGGCGCTGGCTGGGGTGCAGGTACACGCGCCACTTGTCGAGCGGTGCGGCCAGCATGGCCTCGAACTCGGCGTCGGACTCGACCACGTGAAAGCGTCGCTTGCTGGCGTCGCGCTCGAGCGCGGCCTCGACGTCGTCGGTGTCGATCGGGCCGTCGACGGCGATGGCGTACTCGGCCTCGATGTCGCTCCAGTCGAGACCGTAGCCGTACAGCGCCAGCGCCTCGTGCGCCTCGACCGGCAGGCGTTCCCGCAGCGCCTCCAGACCCGATTCGTCATCGAGTGCGAGCACGGAGCGAAGCTGCGGCTCGGGCACACCGATACGGCGCAGCTGGCTTTCATCGAGCGCGAACGGCGGACCGTTCGGCATGGGCTGCGGCGCCGGAGCGGCCACGACCGGGGCCGGAGCCGGAGCCGGGGCCGGGGCCGGGGCCGGGGCAGCAGGCTCGGGCGCCTGCGACTCGGGCAGGGGTGGCGCGCTGGTCTCGGGGACGTCGGCCGGGGCGGCATCGGCTGCCGGCGCATCCGTCGACGGTACAGACTCCGGCGCTTCCACGGCCTCGACGCCGAAGATCTGCAGCGTGCCGGTCGTGGGGTTGATCTCCACGCGCTTTCGCGCCGCCCAGTCGTAGGCGTCGTCATGGCGCGCCACCCACAGCAATACCCAAGTGTTGCCGCGCTTCGGAGCCAGCAGGATGCAGCGGTAGTTCTGGTCGATCCGGACCGAGCGGTAGTCCGTGTTCGCGACGTTGATCCGTTCGTAGTTGATGCCGGGGCTGGTGGGGTTCGCGCGGAACTTGGGCAGGAACTCCCGCACCTTTTTCTGCTGAGGCTTCGGCAGTAGCGTGTAGGCGTCCAGGAAGGTGTCGGACTGGGCAATGTTGATCGTTCCGGTCATGCCGCTCTCTCCATCCCTATCAGCCAATCGCGCAGACGCTCCAGCGCCGTGTCGTCGGTCGTGGTTACCGCTCGCCAGCCATCGTCGGCAAGGCGTTTCACGATGGCGTCCCGGTACTCGACCCCCTCCTCGTCCGCCACGAGTGCGACCCGCGGCTCATCCCAGCACCACTCCAGGGTGGCGACGACTTCACCGTCGATCTGATGATCCAGTCCGATCTCGTCCGGCGGAGGTGCGCCGAGGGCCGCGAGCTTCGCGAGCGCGGTGGGCTCGAGCGTCTCGCCGAGCGCGTCGTGCCAGGCGGCGTCGAGCCCGTCGTCGGATGTGGGGTCGATCCCGGGGCCTGCCGGCGCCATGGCCTCGGCGTCCTCGATGATCGCGGCGTAGCGCCGCGCCTCGATGCCGCTTCGGGACAGCGGCAGGAACTCGGGCAGGAACTGCAGCAGGTTCGCCGCCGCCCAGAAGCGGCGCCACTGGTCGCGGTACTCGTCGCCGTCGGGGTGCGCGTCGTCGAGGCGAAGCGCGCAGGCGAGCACGAGGTCATGGAATGGATGGGGAGCGTCCGCCCCGTAGCTCGGTTCCGGCTCGGCGACACGCCGGGCAGCCGTGTGGTCGGGGTTCTTCGCCCGCGCGTTCCGGCAGACCGTCTCGGCGCGCTCGGTGAGCGCCTTCAACGAGTCGCGCCCGAGGCTCGCGACGGCGGTCACGGACGGCTGGCCGGCGAGCTCGTGGCAGCCGATCAGTCGCGCGCGGGCGGAGACGTCCACGTGCCGCTCCTGCCACGGCTCGGGCAGCCAGGTACCGACGGCCTGGGCTATCGGATCGGCGTTCGCCGCCGAGCTCGGGTCCAGCAGACCGAACGCGCGCGAGGTGGCGAATCCGGTGTAGTCGCGTGTCGCGGCGATCGGGTCGCGCAGGTAGTGCAGCAGCTGCTCGAACACCGGCTGGCCGGTCTCGGGAGGCTGGTTCGCGAAGCGCGGCAGGTCGAGCTGATCGACGGTCGTGTCGTAGAAACCGTCGATGACCGCGCGGTGGGCGGGCTGACCGAACCACTCGCCGAGCATGGGCTTGCGGTACTCGTCGCGCTCGCGACCCGGCAGGTCGTGCCAGCCGAGCGTCCAGACGCGGTACCCGCCCGAGGCGAGGATCGCGTAGCGCTTGGCCGTGTCCTGGTCCTGGATGGCCTTGTGGTACTCGAAGCCGTCGGCGAACAGCGCCACGGCGCGCGCACCGGGGCCGGACACCGATTCGCAGCGCAGCACGAAGTCGGGCCGGCTGGCGAGCGCGACGCCCTCGGCCTCGCCCAGGTCGACCTGCGGCTCGATCGTCCAGCGCACGCCGGGGCGGCGGCCCTTCGCCGGGCCCGCGACGTCGCCCACGGTCAGCTCGAAGCCGTCCTTGCCGTTGACCCGTCGACGCTCCATCGTGCAGCCGGGCCGGTTCGCCAGCACGTCGATGAACAGCCGCTCCAGCTCGCTGTCGAAGAAGCGGTTGACGTCGGTGTGGGCGACGGTCTTGCCGGGCTCCAGCGGCGTCAGGCTGTCCCAGCGGCCGAGGATCAGCGCGAGCGTCTCCATCGCCGCGGTGCGGGAGATGTCCTCCTGGTGGTAGCTCGTCTTGTAGGCGTACAGGCAGCGGTAGCAGCCGTCGCGCGAGGGGTCGTCCTGGCAGCCGCAGGCGGCCATGACGTCGTGCGAGGCCTGCAGCGTGCGGCGCAGCGAGTCGGGCTCCTCGAGCAGCACGTCGAGGTAGCCCGTGCCGCCCGGTACCGAGTCGAACAGCACGAGGAACTGGCGCCTGAGGTCGCTGCCCGGCACCGGCTCGTCGACGGGCAGGATCTGCAGGTGATCCACGTTGCCGCGGAAGCGCTCCCGCAGGCCGAGGTGCAGCGCCGCCGTGAAGCTCTCCAGCCGGACCTTGGAGCTTGCGAGGTCCGCGATCGGCAGCAGCAGGCGCACCGCCTCGGACTGCAGCTCCCGGTAGAGGTGCAGCGTGCGCCACGGGCCGTCCGCATCAAGCGTCGGGCCGCCCTCGGAGGCGAGGTCGTTCGCGGCGTCGCGCTCGAACCACGGGCAGCGTCGGGCATGGGCCGAGCGGCCTGGCCGCATCGGACGGTTCACCTTGCCGCAGTCGCGGCAGATCGGGAAGCCGGGGCGTACCGCGCGGGCGCCGGCGACCGGGACGTCGTGCCCGCCCTCGGTCGCGCGGCCGAAGTTGATCTCCCGGAACTGGGCTCGGGACAGGTACTCGAAGCCGAACGGCACCTCCGGGTCGTCGAGCTGCCAGCCGCGCTCGATGGCCTCGGACTCGACCTCGAACAGGAACTGGCGCTCGAAGATGACGGGGTCGCGGTCGTCGCGTTCGTCGCCGATGCGGCTGTCGCGGTCGCTCGCGCGGGCGTGCACCTCGCGCAGGCGCAGCAGCTCCATGCGCTGCTCGCCGGCGGCCCAGCCGGGGTGCTCGCAGCGCGGGCAGCGGTCGTGGCGGTCGAAGCCCTCGACGACCTCGGCGTGGTGGCAGCTCGGGCACAGCCGCCAGGCCTGCACGTCGTCGCGGCCGATCACGACCTCGTCGATCTCGACCTGGCGGGCGTTGCCGTAGAAGCGGCTGAACGGGGCGAGCTCGCGCAGCGCCGCCTGGGCGGGCCGGCGGATCTCGAGCTCCAGGTTCTCGTAGCGCCGGCCGCCCTCCTCGCTCTCGGCGTCGCTCAGGCGCCGGTAGATCACGCTCTTGAGCGTGACCCCTTCTTCCGGAAACGCGTAGTTCGGCAGGATGCCCTCGTCGGTCAGGAAGTTCAGCGTCGAGGTGCGGTTCAGGCGCAGCAGCAGGCGCCGGTACGCGTCGCGCTCGGCGCGCAGCTCGTTCAGGCTGCGCTCGCGCTCCTCGTCCTTCGGCTCGCGCTCCAGGCGGTCGATGTCGCGCTTGAGCTTCGCGGCCAGGCGCTTCCAGTCCTTCCTCTGCGTCGCCCGCTCCTCGAACAGCGTCTGCAGGCGGGTGACGAGGTCGGGGCGCTTGCCGGCCCGGTCGTACTGGCCGTTCAGGAAGTACGTCAGCGCGTTCGCGATGCGGGGCTCCGATCGCTTGCTCCAGTCGCCGGCGGAGAACAGGTTCAGGAACTCGCGCAGCGTCGTCGCGCGCTCGCGCTCGACGAAGGCGAAGAAGTCGTTCGGGAACGCGCTGGCGGAGGCCGCGTCCACGGCGTCCAGCACGGTGCGCAGCTGCGCCGGAATCGCGTCGTCGGCGACGCCCTCCTGCACCCAGCGATCGAGGCAGAACGCGACGAGCTGGCGCTCGAGCACCGCGACCGCGTCCAGGAACACGCCGGGCGGGCTGACCGCGCCGCGCATCATCTCCAAGGGTTCCGTGAAGAAGAACAGGTCGTGCGCGACGCCGTTGGCGATGGTCAGGTTGAACGCGTTGCCGTCGCGCCGCCCCGCCCGGCCGATGCGCTGCAGGTAGTTGGCCTGCGCCGGCGGGACCGAGCACAGCAGGACCGACGACAGGTCGCCGATGTCCACGCCCATCTCCATCGTCGGCGTGGCCGACAGCAGGTTCACGTCCCAGGGGTTCGCATCCACGTTCTTGAACGAGCGCTCGGTCGCGGCGCGCGTGTCGGCGTCGAGCACGGCGGTGTGCTCGGCGGCGACGAGGCGCACGGGCGGCGCGGCGTCGGTCGCGGCCGGTGCACGTGCTTCCGCCCGTGCCGGCGACAGGCGGCCGCCGCAGTGCACGCGCAGGCACGCCGAGCCGTCCCAGGCGTCGCGCTCGACGCCCGCGACCTGCACGCGCTGGCGGCAGCGGCCGCAGGCGAGCGTGGCGACGTCGGTGGTGACGCGCCAGGTGGCGGGGTCGAGGCTCCAGAGGGTGTGCTGGCGGAACTCGTGCGCGCGCAGCAGGCCGCTGCGCTCGAGGGCCTGCAGCACCTCGCGGTACGCGGCCACGCGCGAGGCGCTGGCGAGGACGGCATCCGCACCGGCGAGCGTGTGGTCGAACCAGGCGTGGTACCAGCCGGCGCCCGCGCCGCCGGCGACCGCGTCGAAGCGGTGCGTCACAGGTTCCAGGCTCAGGAGACGCGGCAGGCGCGAGGCGGGGCCGACGGGGGCGAGGTGTGCATTCAGGCGCTGGTTGGTCAGCGAGAACGGCTTGCCGGCGTCATGCAGGTAGCGCTCCATGACCGGGTCCCAGAACGCGCCGCGCGTGCGCAGCTGCCACAGCAGGCCGCGCGCGAAGCCGCGCAGCGCTACCTCGTCGAGCGAGGCGAGCTCGGCGATCTCCTCGCGAAGACGCGGCAGCGCGAGACCGATCGCCTCGTCGAGCGCGACGGGGTCCGGGAACACGGTCGCGCGGCCGGTGCGCTCCAGGGTGCGGCCGCGCCGGGCGTGAAGCCCGAACGCGACGAGCGCCTCCCAGCGCAGGCGCTGCGGCACGATCGTGGACAGCAGGGGCGAGTCGGGCGGCAGGGCGCCGTCAGCCCGGAGCCGCTCCCAGTCGGTGCGCCACTGCTGGTCCGGCGCCAGGAAGGTGGCGACGAAGCCGGCATCGTCGACGCCGGCCTCGGCCAGGCGTGCGCGCCAGCCCGGGCCGAAGCCGTCGATGAGCTCGGACAGCGGAGCGCCCTCGTGCCGCACCACGCTCCAGTCGAGCGCCTGGCGCACGACGCCGGACCAGGTGCGCGCCGCGAAGAAGCCGGCGCGGTGGGCCGCGTCCTGGACCGAGTCCGAGAACGCGATCAGCTTCGGGTCGTCGGCGTGGGCGCTCGCCTGCAGGCGCGAGATCGCGGTCGACGACAGGCTGGCCGCGCGCGAGCCGAGGATCAGCAGGGAGCCGGTGCTCTCGCAGTACGGGCAGTCGCGCTGGAAGCGGACGATGCGGGCGCCGTCGCGGCGCTCCACCTCCTTGGTCATCTCCGGGATCACGATGTCGATCAGCGCCGCGGTCGGGTCGCCGCAGGCCGGGCAGCCGCCCTGCCCGTCCCGCTCGCCGCCGGCCGGCGGGTGCACCGCGGCGCAGCGGCTGCAGACGCGGTGGGCGTCGACCCGGCCGGGCGGCGGCTCGGCGGCCGGGTACAGCGCGACGGTCTCTGGCTTGCCGCCGAAGAACGACTCGTAGATGGCCTTGAGGTCGAGTTGCAGCTCGCGCTTCGACGGGAGCTTCCGCGCGATCCAGCCCGTGGCGTGGCAGTCGTTGCAGTGGACGACGGGCAGCGTGACGGCGCCGGGCTCGCCGTCGGCGGTGTCCTCGGTGCGGTCGTCGGCAAGATCCACCCGGAACACGAGCTCCGGGCGCTCCGCCACGGTCGCGACCATGCGGCGGAGCTCGCGCAGCCAGAGCTGGGCGCGGACGGTGATCCAGGGACGGCCGCCGGGGCTCCGGGCGTGCGAGGCGAGCGCGACGAGCGCGTCGACGGCGCGGGCGGCCGCGGTCTCGGACGCGCCCCAACGCCGCGCTCCGTCGGCAACGACCTCGGCCAGGTCGACGATGTCGACCGCGCGTTCGAGCAGCTCGCGGAACGGGCGGGAGGTGCGCAGGACGTCGCCGAGCGCGTCGGCGTCGGGCAGCTCGCGGTCGAACCACAGCTCGCTGGCGGCGCGCAGCAGGTCGTCCGAGCGCTCGAGGCGCCGGGTGGCGAATGCCTCGATCGCGTCGCTCGTCGGTGCGAGGATGGGCTCCGACGGATCAGCGCCGAGGAAGTCCGCCGCGTCACGCCGCTCCTCGCGCAGCACGGCGTCGGCGCCGAAGGGGGTGGCGAACACCTTCGAGGCGTAGGCGGTCAGCGCGTCGGCGTCGTCGCCGACGGTGGCGGACGTGCCGACGCAAGCGAGCTCGTCGCCGGCGTCCAGGCGGTGGCGCAGGCGGCGCACGAGGCAAGCGAGGTCGGTGCCCTGCGCGCCGTCGAAGGTGTGCAGCTCGTCGACGACGAGGTAGCGCAGCGTACCGGGGTCGTTGTGGCGCCAGAGCCGCTGATCGCGCGGGCGGATCAGCAGGAAGTCCAGCATCTTGTAGTTGGTGAGCAGGACGTCCGGCGGGTCGTCCTGCAGCGCGGCGCGATCGGTGATGACCTCATGCTCGCCCATGCGGCGCGCGCCGCCGGTCTTGCCGGTGTCGCCGGTGTAAAGCCCGACGCGGACCTTGCCGCGCAAGTCCTTCTGACCGTGCACCTCTTCGGCGAAGCGGCGCGCCTGATCCTGTGCCAGCGCGTTCATCGGGTAGATCACGAGCGCCTTCACGCCGCGGCCCGGGTTCGCCGCGACATGGTCGAGCAGCGGGAACAGGAAGCACTCGGTCTTGCCGGAGCCCGTGCCGGTGGCGACGAGCGTGGGCTGCGGGGCCGTGCCCGTCAGCCGCTCGAAGGCGCGCAGCTGGTGGCGGTACGGGGCGTAGGGGAGCGAGACGTGCGAGAACGGCAGCGGCTCGTCGGACGCGGACTGCAGGAACGGCAGGCCGAAGCTCAGGTAGGGGCCGCGGAAGACCTCGCCGGGTCGGTCGAGCAGGTCGTCGATCGCCGCGCGGCCCTCGTCGAGCTCGTCGTCGCGGAGGAAACCCTGCGTGGTGGACGGGAACTGGGCGTGGAGCTGCGAGCGGACGGCCTCGATGACCTCGCGGGCGACGAGCGAGGGCAGCACGTCAGGCGGCGCTCGACGCGTCGGCGGACTCGGACTCCTTCAGCTTGCGCTCGAAGAACTCCCAGGCGACGCGGTAGTCCTCTTCGCGGTCGGGGCGGAAGAAGGGGGCGGTGTACTCGATCGTGCGCTGGTGCGGGCCGCCGGGCATGGTGTCGTCCATGAAGGTCTTGGTGACGGTGCCGGACTGTAGGTCGCGGATGTCTTCCCAGCCGAGGGCCACCTCAGACTCCTGACGAGCATCACTCTGGATGCCGTAACTGACGTCGTTTGACAGGTCAGCTCTACGCGCTTTACGAGGCAGACCAACGCTCGTCAACCCCATACTCGGCGTGAAGACTATGTGCCCTGCTTGATCATAGAACGTTTCCACTTCGTACTGACGCATGACGGGAAACTGAGTTCTGTACAGAGTAATTAGCCCAAACAAATCGATTGAAAGGGAGATCGAAGAAAGCACGTCTAAAGAAACAAGATCCATCCGCCTAGAAAATGAAGACTGTAGCAACGCATTCTGCGGCATTGAAAACGGCACGCGAATAAAATCTGGAGACTCAACAGCACCAAGACCATCGAACAGCCGGTTAGAGCCAAGCAGCCTTCTAACTAACGCCGAGAAGTAATCACGCATAGGTACACAACCGACTAACGGAAGGGTCTTAGCCGTGTCTTCGCGCAGATCGCCCTTGCCAGAAGATCGAACGTAACTGCTCCTACCCTCGAGCCCTTGGCAATTGGGCGGGGACTGCCCGAGGCCCTTGCTTTCGCGCCATCGGCGCCCATCTGTAGAGCGTGCCCACCGTCAACACCGCCTCC
>ENA-ORXT01006433-ORXT01006433.1-marine-metagenome-genome-assembly--contig:-NODE-6433-length-10919-cov-2.909611_pt1 | contig 10919 bp, 9 predicted proteins | sample MGYA00237868_ERZ511482 | MGnify/ENA metagenome assembly ERZ511482
TTCAATGACGAAGGAATTAGCGTTGCCGAGCGTGCGAGTATTATCGTACCGCGCAAAGGGGCTTTGGAATTATCGCGCCTGCTAGAAGCCAGTTCTGATGTGGCGGTCACGGTGCAACTCAGCAATAATCATATCCGGGTTGAAAAGGATAATATTCGTTTTACCTCAAAGTTGATTGATGGAAAATATCCTGATTATCAGGCGGCAGTTCCCGCCACAACCAATATCACTATTCAGCTGGATCGTTTGGTTTTTCGCGATACCTTGGCACGTGTTGCAATTCTGTCTAATGAAAAATTTCGCGGTATTCGCCTACGACTAAGCGATGGCATGATGACGCTGATGTCTAACAACCCTGAGCAGGAAAGTGCTGAGGAAGAAATCGATATTAACTACAGCGGTGAAGTGTTTGAAATTGGTTTTAACGTTAGCTACGTACTTGAAGCGGTCAATCATATGGAAGGTGAAATGATTGATTTTAACTTTACCAGCTCTGCGGCGAGTGCCTTGTTAACCTCAAGTGAAGATTCAGGCGTGCGTTATATTGTCATGCCGGTGAGACTGTAAGATTCCTGTTACCTACCTTCTGCTGTTTCTGACGTTGTTTTAGACCATGCTGCTCGAACAGCTCACCATTAATCATTGTCGTATCATAGAACATGCCGAGTTGGATTTATCTCCCTCGGTTAATCTGATCTGTGGCGATAATGGTTCGGGAAAATCCAGTATCCTGGAAGCCGTCTCTATCCTATCTAAAGGCCGCTCTTTCAGAACCTCGCGTATTGCCGATGTGATTCGTCACTCAGAAGAAGCGCTGTTAATTCGTGCTCGTAGTGTGGATGGCGATAACCATTTTGTAATCGGCATTGAGCGCAGCAAAAATACCACCCGGATTAGAGTCAATCAGCAGGATGTTAATACTCAGGCCGCGCTGAGTCGTTATTTGCCCGTCACTATTATTGATCCCAACTCTATCGACTTAGTTACCGGATCCCCCTCGCTTCGTCGCGCCTATATCGATTGGATTGCTTTTTATTTATTTCCGGAATTTCATCGGATCTGGCAGAACTATCAGCGTATCCTCAAGCAGCGTAATTTGTGCCTGCGCGTTCCGTCCTATCTGTCAGCATTACCGCAGTGGACGGATGAGTTGATCCGTACTCAAACGTTAGTACAGGAGTATCGTGAGCGTTCAATCGCTGTATTAATGCCTAAGCTCGCTGATCTCAGTGGAATGCTCCTAGATGCGCATCAGCTAACGATAAAGCTTACTTCTGGCTTTGCTCAGGCGATGGATGATCTATCGTTTGAAGCGCAGCGTGAATTTTATCTGGAAAGGCGTGATAGTGATATTAAGTCTGCCAGAACCTTATCCGGGTCACATCGAGCGGACTTGCAGATATTTTTCAATGGCCAGTTGGCACAGCACAGTGCCTCACGAGGTCAGCTCAAGCTAATTGCTATTGCTATGTTGTTAGCACAGAGCCGTAGCATTGACCCTGAGGAGCAACGCAAAGGAATTATTGCTATTGACGATCTGGCAGCTGAGCTAGATGGTGATAACAAGCTTCGTTTGTTAAGTTGCTTGCGTGGATTGGAGCAGCAGCTGTTACTCACTACAACGCAATCTGAACTCATTCCACTTTTTGCTGGTGATCGGATGTTTCACGTGAAACATGGCGGTGTGAAACCCGCATAAATACAGGCATTTAGCGTGTTCTTGAACAGACAAGATGCTATAATCTGCCGAGTCATTTACTAGGTAGATTATATGTCAGAAGAGCATACTTACGATTCCTCGAATATTAAGGTTCTAAAAGGTTTAGAAGCTGTTCGTAAGCGTCCTGGAATGTATATCGGTGATACCGATGATGGTACAGGATTGCACCACATGGTTTTCGAGGTCGTTGATAACTCTATCGACGAAGCACTCGCCGGACACTGTTCAGAAATCAAAGTTGTTATTCATACCAACGGTTCAGTTTCAGTCTCGGATGATGGTCGAGGTATTCCGGTAGATATTCACGAGGAAGAAGGAATATCCGCCGCTGAAGTTATTATGACGGTGCTGCATGCCGGGGGTAAGTTTGATGATAACTCTTATAAAGTATCTGGTGGTTTGCACGGAGTCGGGGTCTCAGTGGTCAATGCCTTATCTGAAAAGCTAACGTTGACGATCAATCGTGAAGGCAATGTCTATTCACAAGAATACAACCTTGGCGAGCCGCAGAGTCGTTTAGAAAAAGGTGCCAAGACCGATAAAACCGGTACCCAAATAAATTTCTTGCCCAGCAAAGAAATCTTTGCCATTACTGAATTCAGCTTTGATATCTTGGCCAAGCGCCTACGTGAACTGTCATTCCTTAACTCTGGTGTTCGCATCAATCTGATGGATGAGCGCGGTGAGGGCGAGTCGATTGTCTTTGAATATGAGGGTGGTATCAGTTCTTTCGTTGAGCATTTGAATCGGAAGAAGACGGCAATACATCCTAATACGGTTTATATCGACACATTCAAAGATGATGTGGGCGTTGAAGTGGCGTTGCAGTGGAATGATAGCTACCAGGAAAATATTTACTGCTTTACCAATAATATCCCTCAGCGGGATGGTGGTACTCACTTAGCCGGTTTTCGTGCGGCGCTAACCCGTACGCTTAATCAATATCTGGAGCGTGAAGGCTTACTCAAAAAAGAAAAAATATCGCCGACCGGAGACGATGCGCGTGAAGGTTTGACCGCTGTGCTATCGGTCAAAGTGCCAGATCCTAAGTTCTCATCACAAACTAAAGACAAGCTGGTTTCATCGGAAGTACGGGGTATCGTTGAGTCTGCGATGAGTGACCGTCTCAACGATTTCTTGTTGGAAAATCCCACCGAAGCAAAGATCATTGCAGCCAAAATTATTGATGCTGCCAGGGCCAGAGAAGCGGCCAGAAAAGCCCGTGAAATGACCCGACGTAAAGGGGCACTAGATATTGCGGGCTTACCGGGGAAGCTTGCGGACTGTCAGGAAAAAGATCCGGCACTGTCTGAAATCTACTTAGTGGAGGGTGACTCAGCGGGAGGATCTGCCAAGCAAGGTAGAGATCGTCGTACCCAGGCTATCTTGCCGCTCAAAGGTAAGATTTTGAATGTAGAGAAGGCACGCTTTGATAAGATGTTGCAGTCTACTGAAGTCGGTACCTTAATTACGGCATTAGGGTGTGGTATCGGCAACGAGGAGTTTGATCCCGACAAGCTTCGCTATCACCGAATTATTATCATGACGGATGCCGATGTCGATGGGTCACACATCCGAACCTTATTGCTGACATTCTTTTATCGACAGATGAATGAATTGGTAGAGCGCGGCCATATTTATATTGCTCAGCCGCCACTTTATAAAATGAAGAAGGGAAAGCGTGAACAATACGTAAAGGATGATAAAGAATTAAACCATAATCTAATGCAGATTGCTTTAGATGGCGCAGCTTTGTATACAAATGATCAAACACCGGGAATTAAGGCTGAAGGCTTAGGGAAGCTTGCTGAAGATTATACGACGGTTATGGAAGACATACAGCGCCTTCGTCAACGATTTGACACAGAGGTTTTGGAAGGTATGCTGTTCACTGATTCAGCTTCGGATAAGTTAGATAAGGGTATGGTGAACCAGTGGATGGTGAATGTTTGTGATAGTTTGAATCACAAGTTTAATGGAACACGCGACTATCAGGCTGAGTTGAAAGAGACAGAAGATAGCTGGTGTATGCATGTGGTTCGCCGGATGCACGGGGTTGATACAACGTTACTATTTGCTGATGGCTTGTTCAATAGCGAAGAGATTAAACGGCTAAACAAACTAAATCAGGAACTTGCTGGTTTGTTGACTGAAGAGTCCTGGATCGAAAGGGGTGAGAAAAAAGAACCGGTTATGCGCTTTGATGAGGTGATGGCTTGGTTACTAAAAGAAGCCTCCCGTGGATTAAATATACAACGCTATAAAGGCTTGGGTGAGATGAACCCAAGTCAACTTTGGGAAACGACGATGGATCCCGAAACCCGTCGAATGTTGCAGGTTACGATTGAAGATGCCTACCAAGCGGATGAGGTGTTCACCACGCTTATGGGGGATCTGGTCGAACCACGACGTGAATTTATTGAGAAAAACGCCCTATCGGTATCGAATCTGGATATCTGACCTATTCAGGAAGAATAGGAAGAAATTCTGTGATAGCGATAGTAATAGCAATCGCTAGGGAAATAGAATGAAAATAAAAACTATATGGAGTCTTGCTGCATCAACGACCATTATTGTTGCGCTAACAGCCTGCTCAGGTAACCCTGCCGCCAATGACAAGAGTGTTGTACCAGGTACAGCATCGGCATCGGCAAATAAATCAGTAAAAAAAGTTGCTAAAGCAGCACCAAAGAAAAGTGCCGTGGTTAAGCCTAAAGTCGTGGCGAGCAAGGCTGTAACACAAAAAGCCGTCGCAAAAAAGAAGGCCACAACAGTCCCAAAAAAGCCTTTAGTGGTTGCGAAAGCAAAACCATTGAGTCGCGCACAATCCAGAGCCAAGAAACGAGCTATCGCTCAGTTAGGGAAATCACGTCAGGCTCAGGCTAGACTAAACTATGCAAGGGCACAGGCTAGAAAAAAATACCTTGAGAATCAGGAGCGTAAAGCTAAGCAGCTCCAGAGAAATAGAAACATTCGGATGGCCAACTATAGAGCTAAAGTTGATCTAGGGCTTGATCGTTTTACCGGGAGCCAGTTAGATGTTCCGGTAGCTCGACGAAACGTTAAACCTGCCAGAAAGAACATAGTCAAACGTGTTGTTCCCAGAACAAGATCTGCTCCAGTTAAGGTACAAACGAGAGCCAGGCAGACGGTCGTAGCCAAGGCAAGGCAGGCCATTAAAACGCGTTCGCCTCAGCGAGTTGCTACACGTGCTAAACAGCCGGTGCGCACAAGAGCCCGGCAACCCGTTCAAACCAGAGCCAGGCAGCCGGTTCGCCCCAGAGCGACGCAGTATGCTCGTAAAAAGGCCCCGGTTCGGGTTGCTGCAAGATCCAACCAGCAGCATCGAAATTTCAGAAAAGTTTCTGTAGCCAGACGCCCTGCCGTCACTAGACGGCCAAATGCAAATCGGGCTAGATCCAATGTGCGTAAAGCGGTTTATAAAAGACCAGCTAAACGGAGAATTTCTAGAATTGATCCAAACACCTCGTTTGGTTTTGCCTTATCCAATGCCGCAGTTGAAAGAACTAAACATCGCGTTCGCTACGATGGAAAATATGTGAAGATTGGATACCCGTGGGGTGATGTTCCGAAATCAATTGGCGTTTGTACCGATGTGGTGATTCGAGCCTACCGACGCTTGGGCATCGATTTACAACAAGAAGTACACAAGGATATTAGTCAGGACTTTTACGCGTACCCGAATCTAGTAAAATGGGGCCTGAGAAAGCCTGATCCAAATATTGATCATCGACGTGTTTATAACCTTCAGGCATTCTTCAAACGCCACAAAGCGGAATTGCCAAGATCCAGAAATCCTCGTCATTATAAGCCAGGTGATCTGGTGACTTGGATGGTTGGCCCTAACTTCCCACACATAGGCGTGGTTGTGAATAAGCCATCGAAAGCTGATCGAAATCGTTTGATGATCGCACACAATATTGGCTATGGACCGCAAATAGAGGATATCTTGTTCCGCTACCCAATGACTGGGCACTACCGTTACACGCCTCAGAATAAGAAAATTAATCCGTCATTACTGTTTGCTAAAACACCGCCGCCGCCGTCAGTATTGAGAAGGCAGCAGAACAATGGGATGAGCTATGCAGAGATGTTGCAGGCTAATAAAATTCTCACCGGTAAGATTCAGGCTAGGTCATTACCCAGCCTTAATGATCTGTTAGTCGATAATAAAAAGGCTAAATCACAAGGTAAAATTATGCTGGCTCATTTAGATGCGAGTATTTTTAACAGTGCCGGGGTCAATCAGGGTCGGCTTAAAGCGCTATTGAAGTAAGCAATTCTTGAAAACTATAGTTTAGGCAATCCATTTATCAGGATGTGTTGCCTAAACTTAGTGTCACGGTGTATGGTGTAAAAAACAACAAAGAATGCACGATAAACAACAAAATCAAAAATAAAAGGTTTCTACATGAAAGGCTCACTATTACCAGTAGTTGCGCTTCTGGCTTCTGCTACATTCGGTCTCTACGGTTGTGGCTCAGACGAAAAGCAATCTCTAGCTAAAAACAAAACCGCACCCGCTGCAGTTCAGACGAAGAGCCTCTCAGTTTTTCTGTCTTTGCATCAGCAGTATTGCGAAAGTGATTTGAATTCGCGAGATGCATTAATTGCAGCGTTAGAAGCGGATCAACGCTTTAAACCAGCCTCCGGCTTTGTGGGTGTATTTGAGACAAAAGTAGATGGCATTAGCTATGCAGTCTCACCTGAAATTGACGGCTGTACCACGGATGTCATGGTAAAAAATGAAAAGACGGGTAAGTTATTATTCAGCTACGCAGATATGAATAAAGCACTGACCGGGAAAGGCTACCAAGTTGTAGGGAATGAAACGAGGCGTAAGGATGTTGGCTCTGACCGAAAAGAAGTAACGATTTTAGAAAAAACCTTCATCTCACCAAAGGGTGAGACAACTAATTTGGATTATCCTGCTGATAGACCCAGTAAGTACTATATGACCTTGTTTGCGAAGAAGTTTACTAAAGCCGCTCAAGAATCAGTCAGTATGAAAAACTAGATTCAAGTAAAAATAGTCAAATGATAGATGTAAAAAAGGCACCCAATGGGTGCCTTTTTTACAAGTGCAGTTAGACTTATCGTTTGAAACGCTTGTTGAATTTGTCTACCTGACCTGCTGCTGTGTTCAAATTCTGCTTACCTGTATAAAACGGGTGAGACTCACTGGATATATCCAGCTTAATTAATGGATACTCGTTGCCATCTTCCCATGCGATGGTCTCTTTTGCAGAAACTGTTGAACGCGTAAGGAAAGAAAAACCACTCGTGACGTCCTGAAAAACAACTTCTCTATAATCTGGGTGAATACCGGCCTTCATTGTGAAGATCCTCAAAATTTGTTGGTTAAATCTAAAGACGCAAAACTATATCAGATAAGCAAGTAAGAGGAAATAGAATACTGGAGCTGTCTAAACAGAATAATTAGCTATATTCATTTAGGTTTGTTTTTATTTCGTGCGCGAGGATGTGCTTCATCATAAACATTGGCAAGATGTTGATAATCAAGGTGGGTGTAAACCTGAGTAGAACTAATGTCGCTGTGGCCTAAAAACTCCTGAACGGCACGAAGATCACCTGAAGACTGCAATAGATGAGAAGCAACGCTGTGACGAAGCTTGTGCGGGTGTACCTGCTGACTGATGCCCTGTTGTTGTTGCCAGTAATTTACCCGCAGTTGAATGTTACGGTGGCTAATAGGTTTGCCCTGTTTGCTCAAGAATAAGGCATTACACTGAGTTGAGTTTATGAGGCTTCGATGTTGCAACCAATTGCTAAGTGCCGCTATCGCTTTACTACCTATGGGGATGGTTCTGGTTTTATTACCCTTACCTAGTACCGTGATCAATGCAGAATCGAGATCAATGTTTTGCAATGTCAGGCTGGCAAGCTCAGCGAGTCGCAGACCCGAGCTATAGAAAAGTTCGAGCATTGCTTTGTCACGTGCACCAATGAATTCATTATCAGGGATATCCAGAAGCTGATCGATCTGTTCGATATCCAAGGTTTGTGGGAGACGTTTAGATTCACGAGGAGCACGGATATCTATGGCGGGGTTAACGTTAAGCTTGTTATGTTTGATCTGGTAACGAAAATAGCTACGTAAAGAGGAAAGTTTTCGCTGCAAAGAACGAGAATTCAGGCCCTTTCGATGCAGCTTAGCTACCCATTGGCGTACTTGAAATTCAGTGGCATCATCTAGGGCAGGTTGGGCATCTTGCTCTAACAGCCATTGGGTGAATTGCAAAATATCACGTCGATAGTTGTCTACCGTAAGCGGAGAGTAACGACGTTCAAACTGTAGATAGTCAATAAATGACTGGATGTTTGGGTCTAAATTTTCAGCTGACCCACTCATAAATGTTATTCCAAATGCTTTGAAATGGCGGTAGCAATGAGGTCACCCAAATGGCCAATGAATACGGTGCCCATTCCCGTGTGGAAACGGTCGGCTTCAAGGCTGCCTAGCGCCAATAGCCCAATGGAGTGATTGCACTGTAACGGAATTAGCGCAACCGATTTAATACGGGAACCATTTTCTCTGAATAAGAAATTGAGTTGCTCTTCAGGGCATGGGCCACAGACAGGTTTCAGGTCTTTAAATAAGGCATCAAACGCTTTCATCATCGTATGATTGCTCTTTACATAATGTAAGCCCGGCATACTTTTGCCTTTTGGTTTATCCTGAAACAAGCGAAATGAAACAAAATCAGAATTAAAATCACCCCGTAAAACGTCCTGACAGGTACTTAATAACATATCCAGATCATCCGCTCGTAACAGCTCAAGTGTGAGATGCTGCAAGCGCTTCATTATCTGCTCATTACTTCGGGCAGCTAAAATCAGATTGTCTAACTGAGCTTCCAGATGTTTGTTCTTGCCGCGTAATACGACCGACTGCCGTTCAAGTAACGAGGTTGCGCCAGTGATTCCCTGCTGAACCTCCAAAAACTCAAGTAAGTCCGAATGCCTAATTAAGTAGTCTGGGTTTTGTTTCAGATAATCCGCAACGATTAAATCATCAAGCTCTGTCGGCAGGGTCGATTCTGCAGTTGTAGTCATACAGTTAGGGTTCCGTGATAAACCGTTGTGGCAGGGCCCGTCATTTTTACGACGCTATTTTCGCCTGACCAATGAATCCGTAGATTGCCTGCAGGCAGTATAACAGTAACCGTATCATCTAATAAGCCCTGTAGATGACCGGCTACTACAGCTGCACAAGCACCAGTGCCGCAGGCCATAGTTTCCCCTACCCCACGTTCATAAACCCGCAGTCGAATAGTTTCACGGTCTAAAACTTGCATAAACCCAACATTGACCTGATTGGGGAAAATAGGATCATTCTGAAAAGCAGAGCCAATGACAGCAACATCAGCAGTATCGATATCATGCTCTGTAATCACGGCATGAGGATTACCCATTGAGATAGCGGCAAACTCAAGGTTTCTACCTGCAATATTGTGATGATAACTAACTTGCTGTGTATCGGATACGAATGGGATTTTTGCTGGTGTTAATTCAGGTTGTCCCATATCGACGGTGACCTGAGCATCTGCTTCAAGCTTCAAGACAATACGGCCACCGGCAGTGAGCACCGGTATTTCTTGTTTTTGGCTCAGGCCTTTGTCGGCAACAAACCGTGCAAAGCAACGTGCGCCGTTACCACATTGCTCGACTTCGCTGCCGTCACAATTAAAGATGCGATAGCGAAAATCACAGTCGGCAACGGATGATGCTTCCACCATAAGTAGCTGGTCAAAACCAATGCCAAGGTGACGGTCAGATAATCGCTGGATGACTTCAGCACTAAGGTTAATGGTTTCAGTAGTCGCGTCAATTACGATGAAGTCATTGCCCAGACCGTGCATTTTTGTAAAATCTAATTGCATAAGTGCATTAACGTATTTTGCAGAGAGTGTAAGCATATCAATTGTTAGATATAGACACTACCTTAGACAGTGATGGACTATCCTAGGGCATTTAAAGCTGGTATTGTAATTGTGAATATCAGGGATGTCTAATATACGGGAGATGAGAAATGAGCGAGATTAATACAGAGTTGGACGCGTCAGGTTTAAACTGTCCGCTACCAATTCTGCGTTGCAAAAAAGCAATGAATGGTATGGAAACGGGTGAGATAATCAAGGTGATTGCAACTGACCCCGGTGCGGTAAAAGACTTTGAAGCGTATTGTAAGCAAACTGGCCATGAACTGCTGAGTAGTGGCGAAGAAGGTGGCAAATTCGTATTTGAAATCAAGAAAAACTAAGCACGACTAAAATTTTATGAAGGCGCCCAGTGGGCGCCTTTTTTATTTGCGCGTAGAAACTTAGACCCCAAGCAAATCCAATAACTCAATAAATAATTATGGAGAATTGTACTTATCTAGTGATTAAGTCAAACTCCACAACGATTCTGAAACGCCAACAACCATGACCATAAGTTGAGGCGTCCTTAATGGGAAAGAATAAGGGCTGTATGAAGTATAAAGATCTGAGAGACTTTATTGAGCAACTCGAAGCACAGGGCGAGCTCAAGCGTATTGCAACGGAAGTTGATCCTTATCTGGAAATGACAGAAATATCCGACCGCGTGCTACGAGCTGGCGGCCCTGCTCTGTTATTTGAAAATCCCAAAGGCTCTGGAACGCCTGTTTTGACTAACCTGTTTGGTACCCCTAAAAGAGTTGCCATGGGAATGGGTGAAGACAGTGTTGAAGCGCTGCGTGGAGTCGGGCAACTGCTAGCAATGTTAAAAGAGCCCGAACCACCTAAAGGGTTTCGGGACGCCCTAAACCTGATACCAAAGTATCGCAAGGTACTGGATATGGCACCCAAAAAAATTAAAAAACCGGCTTGCCAAGAAGTGGTAATTGAGGGTGAAGCTGTTGATTTAAGCAAGATACCGATTCAGCATTGCTGGCCTGGCGATGTTGCACCATTAATAACCTGGGGTTTGGTGATTACCAAAGGGCCGCATAAAAAACGGCAGAATTTGGGTATCTATCGCCAGCAAGTGATCGGTCGTAATCGATTAATTATGCGCTGGTTATCGCACCGTGGTGGTGCATTGGATTTTAGGGAATGGCAGCAAGAACACCCTGGTGAGCCGTTCCCAATCAGCGTAGCGCTTGGAGCTGATCCTGCGACCATTCTTGGGGCTG
>ENA-ORXT01006434-ORXT01006434.1-marine-metagenome-genome-assembly--contig:-NODE-6434-length-10916-cov-9.083126_pt1 | contig 10916 bp, 15 predicted proteins | sample MGYA00237868_ERZ511482 | MGnify/ENA metagenome assembly ERZ511482
AATGTACCATGTGGGGTACCATAAGGGTCACCGACCATCATCCATCCGCGAACCGCCAGTGGAGTCGGCGACGAGCAACACAGTCCAACATCGGCGGCGCCGAGAGGTCGCGGCGGTGGCGGCGCGGTGTCCTGCAGCGGGTGCTGTACCTCGCTTTCCGCTCGACGATCGCCGCGAGCCACGACGGTGTGCCTGTCCACGACTCAGTTCGGGGCGAGCTACGCACCTTTCTGCGTCTGATTCTTTACAAATGCGACCAACCTGAGGAGCGAGCGGTCTTTTGACTGACGCCAGGGTTGTGCACACGCCCCTGTTCAACGTGCAACGTCAAGTGACGCAGCTTGGCTACCCCGAGGCGCTCAAGGCTACTAAGTGGGACGTGGTATATACGCTGGAGAAGCAGCTGGAGGCGGCTGGACATTTTCAGTACGGGCGCGAGAGGCAGCGGCGTCAGTATCTCGAGAAGCGACAATCCCTTAACAGCTACGTACCGGCCCTCGCGGGTATGGCCGGCCTTACTACCGCACCGTTCTTGCTGTACAAGATCATCGGTTTCGACGTCCTTCACGTGCGTTCGTTTCTTATCTCTTCGAGTGCGCCTGCGCACTGCTATAACTGTGACCAGCGATGCTATTTGGGGCTCTTGAGACGAGATGGTCCATTGCTGACTTGGGGATTTGCTGCTGAATGTGCGAGTGGCCACTGGTTGTGCTGCGTCGTTGGACTGGGTCATGAACGGCCGGCATGAAAAAGACGCAGGTGCTGGATCTTGGAGTCACGTGGCTCCTGGTTCATCGCTTGGTGAGATTGTTCCCATAACTCTGTGAAGGATACGAGCCGCTGTGCGGGTCTTTTGTCGCCACGTACTTTGAGGCCAACAGACGTCACCGCCTCCTTGGTCGCCGCAGCAAGGAATCGAGAGCTGGACTTGGGTAAGCTTGGACTGGTCGGAGTTTTCGCGGAGGGTGCGACTGCACATGAACAACGACCTTCTGTACATTATCTGTTAGGTTGGCATTGACACTGCCTTGTTGCGGATCTTGTTATGTTATGCTTGCTCTATGTCTACGTGCGTGCTGATTGGTCTTCGCTACGTCATCTCTTCGAAAGAAAAGCAGGCGACCTTTACGGGCCGAGAGCAGAGGCTTGGTGTATGGGTACTGCCCAACCTCGTCGCCCGCCTTTTCGACCGTGGGCGCCCGAAGGCAGCCCTGGCTGCCGAAAAGGCGCGTGATACGCGCGCCGCACCAGCGGTCGACCCTACCGCAGTGGCGGCTGAAAACGACACTAATGCCGGAGAGGTCGAGTGGGACAGTCCGCAAGCCGTCAGCGACCGTGAAGCTGAAGCGGCGGAGCGTGTTCTCCTCCGGACACTGCTTGGTGGAGGCGGAGACAAGGGCGGGGGCGCCGATGAGGGCGGTGATGACGATGGACGTGCAGATGGCGGCATCCCTGGCGCATCCGCTTACGACGCGGAGGACCGGACAGCAGCGCGCGCTAACGTCAAGTGGGATTGGGTCGCCTACAGCGAGGCCTTCCCGGACGTACCTCCCCATGCTGCCATCACGGCAATGTCAGGGCAGTACGCCTTGATTGTCGGCCGTATCACGCGGCACCTGGGTGGAACCGCGTTGGCTTCGATGACGCTCGCCGAGGGGGCTTCCATTGCGGAGGAGGCCCGGGTCTTTATTACTCGCTACGTCACCCTCATATTGGGACCGATTCACACTACCAAGGTACATAAGCTGCTCGCCCACGTTCTCGATGCGGTGCGCCTGCACGGCACCCTGCGCAGCGGTGACACAAGCACCAATGAGGGTACGCACAAGGACGACAAGCGGCATTACGCTGGCACCAAACGCGGTCGTGATTACACGCGGCAGCTCGTGCGACACGCGCAGGGGGCCCGCATGGTCCTGCGCAATAATGCAGCGGCGGCAATGGAAGCACATCACGGGGACCACAACGGCAACGAAGGGGACAACGGCAGCGGCGACATGGAGCCATCCGCTGGCGCACCGGCCTGCAGCACCACCGCTGCAATGCAGGTGGCACTCATAACTGTGCAGCAGCTTTCGCAGCTGCCAGGTATGGGAGCCGTTGGATGCCTCCTAGGATTGCGTGCGTCGGCGCGGGTAGAGTCGCTTGCGTTCCTCTAGATAGAGGCGCGTCTGGACGGAGGTGGGACGTTGCGCTGAATAATCCACGCCTCACGCCTCTGTCACGGCGCACCTTGGCATGACCACATTATGTACGATAGTGCGCATGACGTGCCTGAGCACCGCTACGGCCAAGTGCGGGCGTTCGTGCGAGGGGGTGACGGTCAGACTTTCGCGGTGGTCGCCCGGATGAGGTTGGTCGCAGCCGCCGTCTGCCCCCTGTCTGCGCCCGGATGTCTTCAATTGCGGTGGGAGATGGCGGCCACCGGAGCAGACGGCGCCGCAGATGCTGTGACGCGGGTTGTACGGGAGCTCGTGCCCCTCTGTGACATTTTGCGCATGGTGCACGTCATACCTGATATGGGAGACCTGTTCTCTCGCCAAAGTCTGGGTGCGGACCCTCCTTCGTTTGGAGTTGGCGGTTCTCTTGAGTGTGAGATGTTGTACTTGCTCAATGCCTTCATGCCTGTGCGTCCTGAGTAATTGACGCCGTTTCCTTTACTTTTCTACGTCTTTTTCCACGTTAAACGTGGATGAGGGGCACGTGATGTCCCAAGTACGTATATTTTGCTACCAACAAGCTTCGGAGACGTCTCAGCGCAATGACCGGGGGAGATACCGCCGCCACTGGCGGCGGCAGTACGGCGACGGCGATGACAATGACAAAGACGCAGCTCCACCCCACCCGTCGGCCGCAATTTCCCCACCGCGACACGGGGTTTCCCCCCGACCGCGTACCCCTTGGGCAGCGGCCGCCCCTGACGTTGTTTGCGGCAATTCCTCTGGCCGCCACCGCCGTCGGTGGCGCGGCACCCACTTCCCAGGCTCTCTAGCCGATTTCACAAAGTGGGAGGGGGTACTCAGTACCCGCTCATCGGCGCGACGGAGCATCGAGAAGAGCCAGCAAGCGCTGCTGGAGGCACTGCGAGAGCCACAGGCCGCAGCCACCGTGGTACCACAGTTAGTGGTGGCGACGGTGCATCGGCGCCAGCGGCTGCAGCGGGGGCTGCGGCGGCTCAGCCAGTGGGAGAAGAGGCAAGGGGAGGGCCCTGAGGTGCTCGCAACTGCCGCGGCGTGCGTGGATGTGGGTGGTGGGAGGCCGGCTGCACCAAGTCCGGCCCCAGAGGCGGGAGTGGCGAGGACGCTCGGGGCTCCGGCGGCAGCGGTCCGTCGCCACGAGGTGGCAGACGGCTGCTAGGTCAAGTCTCTGGTGGTGCCAGGTTCCGAACAGAGGGTCGCGGCACAGGTGATGGTCACGTAATCCTCTTGACCAATCAGACAGCACCATGACGGGTCACTTGAGCTGTAAAGATCATGCGATCCACTTCTGGCTGTGATATCCCATCTGATACCGCTGTTTACAGACCCATCCTAAGATAGAATCGATGGATGTTCTGATGTCTTTCCAAAAGCTATCGGTACCCATATTCGGCGGGTTACAGCTATCTGATGGCCGTGATACCACAGTCGATGGAAAAAATGTCCTCCCTGACCATGATCGTCAGCTTTGACTCGAATGCCCATTACGGCCTCTTTCTGATGGCACTCTGATGGGGCTCAGATCTTCCATGAAGAGCGGTTCCTGATGGATTGCTGATGGCGATTTCGGGGGGCTGCCAGCCGACGGAGCCTGATGGGGACTCCCCGTCAGGAGAGTGCCTTGCATAGGGATCGCTCACACGAGAGAGTTTACCGGCTGGCAACGAGATGAACTGACGTGCCAATCAGGCGTTAGTTACTGCTTCGGACCGCCGACCAATTGTGGTGCAGCATGAGAGTGAGGAAGGATGCTGCCAGCTGGTAGCGACGCCTGAGGCCGATGGCCGTGTTTTTGTTTATCCACCCGCACCACGCTGGTCGATGCCTGCTAGTACATCCCCTCATCAGAACCCTAACGCGGTTCTTTTTGCGCATCTAGTGCATCCACGCATGGGCCCTGTACGGCAAGTAAAGCGGTCAAAGAAATGGACCACCTAGCCGTGCCCGCCGTACGGGCGGCTGCCCCCGCACTTGCGGATGGCGCGCGCACAAGCCGTACTTCCTCATAAAAACACAGCACAGGAAAGACTAAAAGCTCCAGACGCGCATCAAGAAGCGAGGTGACAAGACACATTCCACAGCACAACCAAACGAACGCATCCATCAGCAGCAGAGATGTGGACGGTGGCGCGATACGCCCTGCGAGTAGCGACGTGCTCACTCGTAGTGGGTTGCGGCACCCGGAATATCACTCCCATCATCGCCGTCACCATACTCATCGTCCCGGTCCTCTTCATCCTCATCGACTATCTCCTCATCCCCTGCTCCATCTCCCATGTCTCCAACCTCACCCTCGTCGAGCGCAGGCAGCGTGTTGCGGCCGTCGAGATTGTGCGCGGCAGTTGGAACCATGCGGTTTTGGGTGTCGGCGGTGGCCGTGGGGAAGAGATCCGCGTCACTGAAGCCTTTGCCAACAACCCCGCTGTCCCCGTCGTGCCCGTCAGGGCCGCGTCCCTCAGACGGTGGGAAGTCACGGTGCCGGGAGGTGTTGACCGCCGACAAACTCGGCGCGCTCCACGCGATGGAGACACGGGCGGCGTTGCTCCTCGAGCCGTACCCCGGCGCCCCGCCCCCCGACGCGCCCGCCTCGCCGGCGGTGGTGGATCGGCTGCCTGAGCCGGAGCTGGACCCAGCGCTCGTCGACGCGGCCGCCTGAGTCCCGGGAATATTGGGCGTGTCAGCCGGAGGAAGATTGGCGGAAATCTTGTAGAAGAAATCGCGCGACGCCGCGCCGTCGACAAGGCTCATGCCGTTTGCCACAACGGTGTCCTTGCGCAGGCAGTCCTCGACGGGGTTGACCTCAACCACCCAATGCTTGAACACTCCCTCGGACTTTCCGTGGCGCTGGCGTGAGTGGAGGCCGGCCGCAACCATCAGCTCGTGGCGCACGAAGCTCCCGATGAGCATGTAGTGGCCCACGGTCATCGACACGTGCTTTCTGCCGCCAGTGCCCCGACTCTTGATGATGCGGGGCGCAGCGCCGCCGCGCCGGAAGAGAGCTTTGACGGCGGCAATGATAGCGGCCTGACCCTTATCCGACGTAAGGAACTCGTCGTCCTCCAGCCATGTCTCCGCAAAGCCCTTGTCGAGCTCCGAGGGCCATTCGACCTCGAGCACCTCAAAGTACGCGGCGAGCGTCCACTTCTTGAGGTCCGCCACGAGGTAGCCAGCGGTGGCGCCAAGCGGCACCGACACGTCCTTCGTCTTGGTACCGTTCTCCTCTTTGACAATGCGAGTCGGCAGCAGCTGGCCACCTGCCGCCCACTCCGCCGCCTCCACCGCGCTGACGTTGCGCAGACGGGCAATGGTGGAGTGCAACGTGACCTTGTAGCGACCCGCATCCGCCAGCACGAGGTTACTCATATTCGTGTTGAATGCCAGCGTCTCGAGGATCCGTCGAACCTCCTTACGCACGACCTTCACCTCTCGGTTGTTCTTGGCGGCTACCGCAACGAGTTCCGCGTCGGTAGCGGTCTTGATTTCCAACGCCGTCTTGTTGCTCCCGTCATTGGTGTCAGCCATGCTGGTAGACGCAGTTTTCTTTGAGTCGCGGAAGTCGATGAACGCCTTAGCCGTCCGCTCGTGGCCAACTCCTTGAATGTCCACCTTCTGCGGCAGGCGGCTCAGGTCTGCCTGCATGCGTTCCATCTGCTGCGCCGCCTCTATGACCTCAACGCACAGCGGTTCGAGGCTGTCGATGAGCATTTGTGCCATGGCCGCGCTCGCCTTCTTGACGACGGGGGAAGCGTTAGCTGCTGCACCGGCACTGTCCATGGCTGTTCCTGAGCGCCCCGCCATGGACTCGGACGACATGAGAATCTCCGCCGCCGTCTTCGCCGAGCGTAGCGAAGCCGCCGTCACGGCCTTCAAGATGGTGCTCAGCGTCAACACCTTCAGCCGTCTAGCCGGCGGCGCCTTAGCCCGCCTGGCCGGTGGGGCCTTGTTCTTGTTGCCGCCACCGGCCACGGCACCCGATGGTGCAGACGGGATTGGCGGTCGAGCCGCAGTGGAGGAAGATGCACCAGGTGGAGCGCGGGACGAAGGTGTAGACGGGCGCCGACGTGGAGGCGGCTGTAGGGGCCCCGACATGGCGACGAGCGGCGAGCCCAGCGCCGACGAGGCCGCCGCAGGCGGCGGTGCCGATGTCCATGAAGATGTGCGCGGCGTCCCCGGTCTCTGCGCCAATGGTAGCGTCGACGAAAGTGTACGACTCGGCGGCGTGAAAGGCTGTCCACTGCCGCCGAGCGGCCCCACGAGCGCGGAGGCGGGCGCGCCGGTCTGGCTCATGAGGTACCCGCCCACCTCATTGGCAACGCCGCTTCGCAGACCACCATCTTCGATGTGAGTGGTCCGGGAGCGGGGGAAAGCGTCCGGCGCCGCTGTCGCCGACGAGCCCAAAATGCCCATCGTGTCGGCGAGGTCGTTGGCATGCGGCGCTGCCGTCCGGCTCGCCTCCCACGCCGGCGCAAAAACCGGCGGCGTCGTCAAAGCACCTGGGGGCGTCATCTACACCATCGCCGCCCGAACCGCGGCGTGCTGGGCCGCCGCCTCACGCGCGGCGGTGTGCGCCCGACGTGCCGCCTCCTGCCGTGCGGCAGGCGCCCCGCCCACCTGCATCACGGCAGCGTGGCGCGGAAACGGTCACCCTTCGGATTGGGTGGTGCGGCGTCCGCCACTCATCGAAGTAAGGGAGGTGGACCAGATGCGTGGGGGCGTGACAGCGGTAGGCGGGAGGGAGTGGAGGCCGGACGAGCCCGCACGGAGTCGTGGACGCAAGGGGGGGTGGTCAACAGTACCGCATCGACCACCTTCCCCCCATTGCGAAGAGGCCTCTACGCTGTTAAAGGCCTCCTCCAGGGGCGCCGTCACATCGGGCGGCGCCGCGAGTGACGCTCGCGACGTGGCCTCGAACTGCGTAGGGGCAGAGAAACGCTAGGGGGGAAAAGGCGGGAGGCATCCAAACGGCCATGGCAGGGCGGCAAGGACGAGCACAACGGGTGAGGTGCTTCCGCGGGGTGCGTAGGAGGCAAGGGGGGTGTGGCAATGACAAAAAAGGCGGCGAAAAAGCGCGCGCAGATGTCAGAAGCCTGAAGGAAGCGTGCCAACGGCGCCTTGTCCTACACGGCGGCGCGTATTGGTCCGTCGGCCGGGACGCGCATCCCCAAGTCGCACACAGGGGATGTCCGGGTCCCACGCGCATCTCCCGCGTGCGCCAACAGACCGGAGGTGGGCGGACCCAGTTCAAGTCCAAAGCCGCCGTCGAGCGGCACGACCCTCAGAGACGTCAGACTGCTCGCCCAAGAGCGGTCAACGGCGGGCGTTCCCGGAAACGGTCGGCGGTGCGCCCGAAGGAACCTCAATTCGCCGGGCGCAGGCAGCGCGCGGACACGTACCAAAGACCGCAGCATCGAAGAGTGGACGTCTCATAGAAGCACAGACAACCGGGTGCCCCGCAGCGGCGGGAGAGAGCGAAAGACGCGGGCACAAGCAGCTCGAGCTCACAGGCCGCAAAGGTCGGGCCGAGAGTGTTTCCAGACACCGCCGCCCAAGGCGGGGTAAAGAGCGGCGCCTGGACAGCCAGTCGTGTTTGCGTTCCAGATCTGAAAAAAGTAGCCATATTTGCCGATGTGCCGGTGGCCCAGAAGTACATCACTTGTTTTCACGGGCGGCTTACAGCGGCTGTGCGGCATTTGAGTGGATGTAGTCCGACAGCTGACAGACGTCGTGAGCTGCATTTCCGAGATCCTCAAACCGACTTACTGGCCAACTGCGCTGCGCTCTGGTACTCGACGTGCCTGTGCTTGCAGGTGTTGGCTCCCCCGGTTGCATGCACCTCGAGCGCCCATCAGGTGATGGGGCTTGAGCGGATGGACCGGCGTCGCACTCGGGCTGCTGCCCCTGCCCTTGCATGCCTGCCCCAATTGATCGGCGCTGCCTCTACTCCCGTCGCTGCGCCTTTCACGAGGGCCCTCTTGAGAGTTTTTATTGGACCTCTGCGTCTCAAGAGGTGGGGCTCGCCCCGCGGTGCCGCACTGACACCGCCCCCTGCGGTGATTCGGAGCACCGCCCCACTCCTTCTCCTCAACGGATGCCCTTCTCTCCGGTGCTGTGCCCCTCCGCCCCCAATCGCTGTCTTGAATCGTCTGCCAGGAGGGCTTGCGTGAGCGTCTGGCGCGGACGTGCGTCACGCGCCTCCATGCGCGAGGTTATGCGGCTACTCCGGCGCCAGGTGCGCTCCTGTGGCCCGTTGTGAAGCTGAGTGAGCTGGAGGACTGGAAGGGAACGCAACGCTCGGCCTCCCCACCGATGAATGTGAGGTTCCCGGCGGCCAGCGCCGATGGCATGCCAAGCGGCTGGGGGTCACGAGCAGCCCTTTGTGGCTGTCCGAGCATCGCGGCCGATGCCGGCGTGACACGAGTTTCTCACGTTCCGGAGCCCCCCTCGTCTTGTATGCGGCTCTGGTCTGTTGTATAAGAGAGAGCTCGCCTTTGGATGTCGCCTGTTTTTTTCTGGGACCAAGCAGAAGTCTTGACCACCTTCGGTAGTCGCTCTTGTCTTTGTGGGAACGCGCTCTCATCCAGCCTCCTGCTCCTGTCGTGCCGCCATGCCATCTTGCTAGTGGTATGTGTGCATTGTTTGCTTTGTGCGCGTGGTCGCTTGGGAAGGGTCTGCTTTGGTGGGCTCGCAACTGGGTCCGTTCGCCAACGACTTATCCGCAGTATGATGCAGGGGTTGTCAGGATAAATCTCCGATATCCGGGGCTACTGTGATTGCAAACAAAACGACTACATCCGACATCATGTCGCCCGAGCAGCTCGGGATATTGACTTAGTGGCGTCCAGAGCATCCCATAGGTGGTATTTTTTTCTTCAATGGACAATCATGGACGAATATTCTGCGACATATTCTGGATTATATCCGTATTTTGGCCGGTATACGGCCAAAAAACCGTATTCTGACAACCCCTGCTTAAGAGACACTTCATCTTGAATACAAGCATTGTCCAACACCAAAACGCACCTGTCGGGCTGCTGTTCCCACGCCAGCCCCTCCCATACAGTGCGCATACGTGGCAGCAGAAAGTTGGTCACAAACGGTAGAAAGTCAGCAGACGTCTGAACAGGTGGAGGGCGCGTCACAATTCAGTCAAGAACCTGGTAATGATCCATCGCAACAAAAAAGCTCGTGCGCACGCCGGGGTTAGCCTGAACGTAACACTCAGCACGCGTGCCGCGCAATGACCATGCCCAGCGGCGCTCTGCCACCGGCCCTACTCGGTGGGCCTCGTCAACGTAGACGCGACAGCGCAGAGGGATTCTTCACTGCGCCTCCAACCACAAAGCGCGCTACTCCTCTTTGCGCATTATGAAGTCGCGCTCAATGACCTTGCGGGTGAGGTCGTTCCGGGAAAGGATTCTCCCCACAGGAACGGATGACCCCACAACTCCCGCGCCCACCTCCTCCGCCAGGTAGTTCACGGCGTCCGCGATCTCGTCGAGGAAGATCTCTGGCTGGTCGTCGACGGCCGTCAGTACCGCGGCGCGCAGCCACGGGTCGTCGGGGGCATTGTCCGTGTGCCGGTTCCATCGCTCAGGCGCGTAGTGACAATCGCCGCCGGTGTGGCTAAAGTAGCTTAGGCACCGCGACGCCGACCGCACAGACAAACCCAAACAGCGGGAGGCCGCAGCCACGGTACTGCCCTCCACGAGCACCGTGCGGACAAGGTGCTGGCCCGTCTCGGCAAACTTCATTGCAAAGCGTGCTGGGGTGAGGAGTGGGAAAGTGGGGAGCACAGTCGAGGTGTAGGCGCCGGAGGGTGCTCCGAAGGGGGGGGGCAGCAGCAGTGAGAGAGGCAAGGTGAATGAGTCCGCGGCGGAAGGCGTAGTTGCACGATGAACTCACGAACACCGATGTCAGCACTGCAAGGTCGGGTCCTCTGGGCCCGTAAACAGCCGCAAAATGCCTGGATCTGCCTCGTTGACTCGTGCTGATCGGCACCGTTGGACAATTTTCTTGCGCACCGTGCCTTGGCAGGACAGCTTGCCTCAGAAAACGCCGTCTTCTGTCCAATGCCCGACTTCTGTGCAAAGTGGTCCCACAAGCGACGTGCACGCATGCGACCACGTCACGTAAGTGCGGAGCTGAGTGGTTTCTGGACGCGCTGAAGTAGCATGTAAATGGACAGGTGTGCGGATCTTCTCAACGACGGTGTCCAGAACGACGAAAATAGAGGAAGATATACCCAAAATGATCATTCAAGAAGGCTTCATGAGGGACAGGTCAGCACATAAAGTTGTTCCACAAAAAACCTAGCACTCGGCCGACATCAAAAGTGCGTCCCATATGTTCCTGGTTTCTTGCAAGCGCGGCTAACATTAAGTGACGTGTCCCAGAAAAAGCCTCAAACCCACTTCTGTGCTCAATAGATTTTGGGTGCTCCATCACACACGGCAACGCATGACATCGAAGAGGTCTCCATGGCCTTCACTAGCCCCCCACGTCGGGGTGCCAGGCCCGTCGACCAATTTCGCTGTTGTGCCCGTGGCGCGCGTGCCAGGCGTCTCACTTCCAGTGTCAATGATCAGAGCGCGGCCCCGGGCGTGTCGCCCACTTCGGCTGACAGCCCAGTGCGAGCAGGACAGAGACCAGTAGATCTCGTCCTCCGCGCCATTTCGAACCGCTGGCAAGTCCATTGCGAAATCATAGGGAATCGCAGCA
>ENA-ORXT01006435-ORXT01006435.1-marine-metagenome-genome-assembly--contig:-NODE-6435-length-10916-cov-7.255097_pt1 | contig 10916 bp, 10 predicted proteins | sample MGYA00237868_ERZ511482 | MGnify/ENA metagenome assembly ERZ511482
TTTAAATTGTATTCTATCGCCTTTTCTGTATTATTTAGAATATTGTAAGCTTTGGCTAAACTTGAATAAGCTTCAACTAAATCTTTGTGTAGTTCTTTTTTCTCTAAGGTTTTAATACCATCGTGAGCATAAGCTAATCCCTTTTTATAATTACCACGTTTAATTTCTAAAATACCAAGTTGATTATTAATTTTTGCCAATGCCAAAGCGTCGTTAGAAGTGGTAAAAAGTGTTTTTGCTTTTTTAAATTGGTTAAAAGCGTTAATATAATCTTCTCTTTTATTGTAAATCAATGCTTTGTAATAAATAATATTTGCTAAGCCTGAACTATAATTTAAATTCTCCGATAGTTTTTCTGCACCTTTTATATATTTTAGAGCACTATCATAATCTTCAGTTTCGTAAAGTAAATTTATAATTTTAATAGACGTTATTACTTTTATAGTATCTGGTTTCTGGAAAGTTAGTTCAATACGCAAGCTTTCTAATTCTTCACTCTGTGAAAAAGCAGAAAAAGGTAAGAAGCATAAAAAAACTATTAGCCTTCTCATAATACTTAAATTGTGTGTATTAAAGATCGACTAATGTTTTTTATAAAAATGTAATAATTAATTACAAGTTTTAAAATCATTTGTTAATTTGTGGTTAATAAAGTTGAATAATAACAAAACAAAAATGTAAAAAACATAACTCTTATACTAATTTTAAGGATTTAAAGTCAATAACTTAGTTTAAGTGAAAGCTTTAGCTCCAGTAGTGTAACATACCGATAATAAAGAGAAATTAGACTAAAGCATTCGGTTTTTAATTAATTAACCGACCAAATACCACTACTTTTTTAGGTCTAAAAACACTAAAAAGAATTAAAAATAATATAAATTAATTTTGTTCTTTATATGCTATATTTGTGGGTCTAAAAATGATATAAAATGAGTCTTCAAGCAACATTAACAGAAGCCGTAAAGCAAGCTCTTAGCAAAGTTTATAAAGCCAATTTAGAAGCCGTAGAATTTCAAGCAACCCGAAAAGAGTTTGCTGGAGATATTACAGTGGTTGTGTTTCCAATGTTACGTGTAATAAAAGGTAATCCTGTACAAATAGGAGAGGCAATTGGTCAGTTTTTAGTAGATAATATTAAAGAAGTAAAAGCATTTAACGTCGTTAAAGGTTTTTTAAATTTAGAAATTGTAGATGCACATTACGTTGCCTTTTTTAATGAAATAAAAGATAAAGATACCTTTGGTTTTTTAAAACCAAATGCAAATGATAAAGCTGTAATGGTAGAATATTCTTCGCCTAACACAAATAAACCTTTGCATTTAGGACACGTTAGAAATGTGCTTTTAGGTTATTCTGTTGCTGAAATTTTAAAAGCCTCAGGAAAGAAAGTTTATAAAACTCAAATTATTAACGATAGAGGCATTCATATTTGTAAAAGTATGTTGACTTATAAAAGATTTGGTAAAGGTGAAGAACCTTCTGAAAACTTAAAAGGCGACAAGCTTGTTGGGAATTATTATGTGAAGTTTGACCAAGTTTATAAAGCTGAAATTTCAGAATTAATTGCAAAAGGGGAATCTGAAGAAGACGCAAAAAAGAACGCACCAATTTTATTAGAGGCTCAAGACATGCTCATTAAATGGGAAGCTGGCGACAAAGACGTCGTTGCACTTTGGAAAAAAATGAACGGTTGGGTTTACAAAGGTTTTGAAGAAACGTATAAAAACATAGGTGTAGATTTTGACACCTATTATTATGAAAGTGAAACCTATCTTTTAGGAAAAACGTTTGTTTCAGAAGGGCTCAAAACTGGAGTATTCTTCAAAAAAGAAGATGGTTCGGTGTGGTGCGACTTAACTGAGGATGGCTTAGATGAGAAAATTGTTTTGCGTAGTGATGGCACTGCGGTTTACATGACACAAGATATTGGCACAGCGATACAGCGTATTAAAGATTTCCCAGACGTTGGTGGTATGGTTTATACGGTTGGTAATGAGCAAGATTATCATTTCCAAGTGTTGTTTTTAATCTTAAAGAAACTTGGTTTTGATTGGGCAGAAAATCTGTACCACTTAAGTTATGGTATGGTAGATTTACCAAGCGGAAAGATGAAGAGTAGAGAAGGAACCGTTGTAGATGCGGATGATTTAATAACGGAAATGGCAGATACAGCTGAAGAAATTTCCAAAGAATTAGGAAAGCTTGAAGACTATAATGATACCGATAAGAAAGCACTTTACAAAACCATAGGACTTGGTGCTCTAAAATATTACATCTTAAAGGTAGATCCTAAAAAACGAATTTTATTTGACCCAAAAGAATCCATCGATTTTCAAGGTAATACAGGGCCGTTTATTCAATATACCTATGCTAGAATTCAGTCTATTTTAAGAAAAGCAGATTTGAATTTAGATGTCACGCTAAGCGCTCGGACTACGATAAGCACAGACTACGTCGAAGTGTCTTTACACGCTAAAGAAAAACAACTCATTAAACAATTAGAGTTATTCCCTGAAGTGATTCAAAATGCAGCAGCACAACATAGTCCTGCTTTGGTTGCTAATTATACCTACGATTTGGTGAAGGATTTTAATTCGTTCTATCAAAATGTTTCAATTTTAGGGGCAGATACAGTTTTAGAGAAAAGCTTAAGAATTGCATTATCCAGATCAGTAAGCCAAACCATTAAAAAAGCGTTTGGTGTTTTAGGTATTGAGGTACCAGAGCGTATGTAGTTTCCTTGCCAACCACAAAAAATAATATTACATTGTATGCAATCAAATAACATACTTTGGAGGTTATCCGTTACATATTACTTGCACAAGTCTTTATTGCTTTTTTTATAGCAGGTGGCATTTTTTTTAAAGAACGAAATTTAAGAAGCACAACGCTCGCTTTACTAATAGCTTTGTTTGGGTTTCATATTTTGTTGTTTCTTTATGGTTCTGGTTCGCTTTCTTTATTATATCCGGAATTTGAAAGTTGGTTTTATTCCAATTCTGAATTGGAGGCTGAATTAGGTAGTGAAAAGTATTTAGAGTTAGTTTCATTGAACTTTAAAAGCAAAATTGACAGCGAAAAGATAAGAACTATTGCAGAGGAAATAATAAATCAAATTGAATACAGATGTTCGTGTGTCAAACTTTATTCAATTGATATTATTGGAATGGGTTCTGATCAACAATCGTTCATGGACTCTTTTAAACAAACAAAGGAAAGAGGAGGTAAATACTGGTGGTTATATATGTCTCAATGTAATATTTGTAAAACAAACTGGCTGATTGCACTAGAGGAAAGACAAAATGATGTTTTCCTTCTCCTAAAACTTAACCAAGAACAAGTAACACAAATAATTGATCAAAACATTTGGCCCACAGAATTCGATGAATATGAAAATCTATTAAAACTCAGTAAGGAAGCGGGCCACAAAGTTCGATTTGTCGATCCCTTAAACTCTTCAATGGTTGATACAATAATTGATTTGGTAAAAAATAGACCTAATATAAATTCAAAAGAAATTGCTAATTTGTTAAGCATAAAATTGGACTTGGCCAATGAACTAACAAAAATTGCTATGGCAAGAGAGAATGTAAAAATTAAAATAATTAGCACTTGAAATACAGTGCATAACAATAGATGACCACAGCATATCCTCCTCCGTCGGAGACGCAGGGTATCATTATCCGTTATGCATCATGAAGATTAAAAATAGAAGTAATGTCAAAAAAGTATTCAGATTGGTTTAAAGTAGATTTACATATTCATACGAATAAAAGTGATCTAACTAAAACTAATGATTATGATGGGAATTTTGACTTAGCTGTTTTAAAAACTAAGCTGATAGAAAATGATGTTCAACTATTTTCATTAACTGACCACAACATAATTAATGTTGATGCCTACAATTCATACTATCAAGAGAAAAATGATGTAGACCCAACTCTACTTATTGGTGTTGAATTTGACATTAGAGTAACTCAAGATGACAATAGCTATTTAACTTATCATACCTTATTAATATTTAATGAAAATACAGTAGACAAGGTTAATGAACTGTCAACTCTAATTGAAAGCCACTTCGAACAAGAAGGCATTGCAATCAAAGAGAGATACCTCACAGAGGATCAAGTTTTTGAGCTCTTTAATAAGTACCATTTCTTTTATATTCCTCATGCAGGTGGGCATAAAAACATAATTGATGCATATAAAGGTACGGACATAACTAAAGTTCAAGAAATGGTACTTCTAATGGAATGTGCTCATGAAAAAGTTAAAGAGAAACACAGGCAAAGGCACAAGGAAGAATTTGATAAGCTTAAAGATCCAGAATTTAGAAATAGGGATGATGAAGCATTTATTAATTTTTCAGACAACCATGATTGCAACGTATATCCCACACCCAAAAGTGGAGCTGTACATGAATTTTATTGCTTAAAAGGAGAGCCAACCTTTGAAACATTACGATTTGCTTTTATTGATCCTAAGTCGAGAATTCGTAAACAAAGTGAAGTAGATGCTTTAAAGAATGTAAAAAAGCATATTGCTGAATTAGACATAAAGGACATTGCAAACGTAGATGATTGCAAAATTGAATTAAGTCCAAATTTAAATGTAATTATAGGAGGAGCTTCATCAGGAAAGAGTCTTCTGTTTAATTTGATTGGCAAGAAAATACACAGTACTAAGCACGCATTTGATACATACAAAAAGGATGAATCAAAAGTTACTATCAAAGCATCAAATAGCCATAGTCTGCAACAAGACCTCCCTTTCAACTCAGATGAAGTTGTCTATATCAACCAAGGGGATATTGTTAAGTATTTTGAAAAAGGAGACCTTAACGAATTAGTAGTTGATTCTGGTAAGGAAGAAGAATTAGCTGAATCTAAACGCCAAATCAGCCTGAAGAAGAAACAGTTTGAAGAACACTTAGAAACCTTTAGGAATCATTTTGACAAACTCAACACCAGTTACCATAAAGATTTTATTATTAGAGATGGTGACTTGAAAAATATGCTTAGTGATAAATTTCACTTTGTAGGCATATCAAACATCTACAAATATGATGATTTTCAAATTAGAGAAGATGTACTATCAAGGATCACTGTCGATACTGAAGATTTCAAAACAGATGATATATATGGTTTCACAGTAACTGAGAAGAAAACCATTGAAGATTTTCAGGAATTGCTATTATTGAAATCTGCCCTTTTGAAAAAGAAAAAGGACCTACAAAATGAAATAAAAACATTTGTACAAAATGCTACAAATTCGATAAATGCTAAAAACGATACATTAGATTCTTCATCAAGAGCAAAGAGCGAGGCATTTAAACGTAAGGCGTCATTACTTGATACTTGTTCTAACTTGTTTTTGGAGGCATCTAAATTTAATTCCTGTGCAAAAGGACTTGATGATTATAATTATTCTACAAAGCAGCAAATAGATATTGATGAAACGGTGAAGCTTATTTTGGAGGTCGAAAAAGTAGAAGATTTGGCAAAAGGAATTTGTAATTGCATTAATGACTCAAACGAGGATGAAAGTATTTACAGGAATTACCTTTCATTAGTTCAGGACAACAATCGTCTTAAAGACTATCCAGAATACACTGATGTAAGGTTGTTACAAAAGTTAAGGAAAGAGAATAACCAAATCGTTGAAGAGTTTGACAACCCAACTACTTATTTGGATTACGGAAATAATGGAAACTCAAAAAATAAATCGCCAGGTTATAATGCCGAAATGTACTTAAAGACAGTTCTACAACAAGACAATTGTAATCTTGTTATGATTGATCAGCCAGAAGATAATTTAGGAAATACATTTAAAAATGAAGCACTAATAAACATACTTCGGGAATTCAAATTTAAGAAGCAATTAATATTGGTTACTCATAATCCTTCTATAGTTGTCTATGGGGATGCTGAAAGTATTATAATAGCTGAAAATGACAAAAGTCAAATTTCATATCACCAATTAGTTTTAGAAAGAAAGGATTCGCAAAAACAAATAATCGATAATCTGGATGGAGGCAAGGCCATTTTTGATATGAGATCTCGAAAATACAACATCAAAAAATTATTGAATTCATGATCAACGCAAAAAGCAAGTTTGACGAAGACAATCTAACTATTACGTTCACTGGAGCTTCCATTGTAACGAAAATTATAACTATATCAATAAAGGATGATGTAGACTACAAGGAACTCATTGATTATTTGGTTGAATTAATTCCAAAAGAGCAAGAACTCAATGCTGAATTTGAAGAGTATGATTTACCAGACAAGAAAGAAAAATTAGATCTGATAAATGAAACAACTACCGAAATATTAGTGCATTTCAACAACAGTATAAAGAACTTAGAAGGTATAGAAAGTCCTGAAATTAAAGAACCCGAAAGTGCAATACAAGAACAAGTAAGTGCTGTAGAAACAATGGAAGTAGCAGACGATGACTTACCGTTCTGAAAAGGGAAACACGATGCATAACAATAGATAAGAAGGAAGAGCTCCTACGTCACTCCTCCTCTTATCATTATACGTTACAGGTCATTAAAAAATGGAAAAATACAATCACATAGGAATGAAAATCGCATCTTCTGAATTTGAGCAATTTATGAATGACGCTATACAATATCATATTTCAAATTTGTATTTAAATAAACATGATATTCAGTATTTGTCTGAAATGGAAAAAAATGATATAATCTATATTGGAAGTGGAATTATAATAGAATTAAACAATTCAATAATGTATGAATTTGGTTCTGGGATTGGAATTTGTGATTATCATTTAAAATTCAGTAAACCAACTTTGTTTCCAATAGCAGAAAACTATATAAGCATAAAAGATTCGAAAATCAATAACTTAAAACAGCTTATTGGCAAAAATCCATGCTGGCTAATTCCAACAACATGTCACCAAAAACAAACTGTTTTGATGAGTTTAGAAATCAGAAATCACGATAAAACTAAGTTTAAAATAATAGGCACCCATTTCGAAACACTAATTGATAATAGAATGATGCAACATTATGATGGTGCTTGGATATTAACAAACCAAGTCAATATTGAAAATGCTAAATTAATTTAGTACTTTAAATTAAGATACAATTATGTATAAAGAAATATTCAATAATCTAATCGGTAATGAATTAAGATATATGTCAACTGGATGGACACGAATCCATCCTTATAAAAACTCTTACGAATCACATTCTATAAATGTTGGTAAATACAGTTGTTCCCCTGCAGATATATTTTTTGAATTAGGCTATAATTTAGACAAAACAATTAGGTTAAGATGTGAATGCAAGAATATTGATGGGTACGAAATCTATCGACTAAAATCAGATTTAGTAGAAAGTGATAAAAATCAACTTAAATCTCAAATCTCAATTCAAGTTGGAGAAAGAATAAAATCAATACAAATATTTGAAACATATCATTATGAAAATGTTGACATTAAAAAATTAAATACTAATGAGTATTCTCCTAATGGCTTATTAATAGAATTTGAATCTTGTAACTATCTTGGAATTTGGGGACAAGAAGGCGATGATCAATGTGAACCTTGTCATTATATAAAATTTATACCATCTGATGAAATAGAAATTTACCGGATAGAATGGATGAAAAAATGGAAATTATTTGATGAGTACAAATGAAAAACGACCTGTAACAATAGATGATGATCGCATATCTCTCCTTCGTCGAGAGACGACGACATATCATTATCCGTTACCTGTAAGTGAAAAAACTAAACTATGAGAAAAGACAAAGGATTTAGTAAAAAAGCAATAATAGATCGAACCAATTCAAAAATTAGTGACGGGCGAAAAGTAAATGCCATAGTTGCTTTTGTTGACTTACTTGGCTTTAGCTCTGAACTTGCAAACAATTGGGAGAACAATTCAGATGATTTTGTGCATAGAATTATGAGAATTAAATCTTTTGCGGAATTATGTAAAATCAATGGTAATCCTCATGATTTCTATAATTACGACGAAGAAACATTATTGGATTCATCTGAATATCCAGAGTTACTTACATTTTCAGATTCATTTATATTTATAAAGGAAATCGATGAAACTTCTCCACAAACAAAAATAACATCTGTGCTTTCAGTAATGGGAAGTATTTTAGAATTATGGAGATATGCAATTGAAGAAGGATTTACTCTTCGTGGTGCAATTGATTACGGTGAATTCTTTTACGGTCAAAATGACATTTTGGGACCTGCCTTTATTTCAACATATCGTATGGAATCTAAAGTTGCTAAAATATCAAGAATCATATGTTCGTCTCAAATAGCAAAAATTATTGATAGTAACATTCAAGATTCAGCTAAGCGATTTACCGATTATGCCCAACTTTATTTTAAGAAAGATATTGACAATCAACTTATTCTTAACCCATGTATTGCATTCAACTTACTAAATCATGAAAACCTTGACGAAGCAAAAGAACGTGTTGAAAAGATGCGATTAAGAGCAACTGACCATGATGCAAGAAATAAATACCATGATTTAATAGAGAGATTAGATAAGCGAAGTTTAGAATTTTCAGACATGGATATTTTCAAAACATAGAGTGAACACCTACAGGTAACATTAGATAAGAAGGAAGAGCTCCTTCGTCACTCCTCCTCTTATCATTATACGTTATGTGCAAAATAAAATTAAAAAACGAAACATGAATATAAAAGAGCTTTTAAAAAGATTAACTGGTATTTCTACACCAATTGGTGGAGTTTCTTGGGAACCAAAACCTGATGAAGAAAAGATTATTTATAACTTACTTGTAGAATTAAAAGACAGAAGAATTCTGAGCATAGATCATGGAAAACTAAATAAACTATACTCTATAAACTCTCTTAGTAAGATAAGGGACTCAATAACAGACACTTTAACGCAACTTCCAATGTCATCCTCAATTATTACAAATTTGGACAATATAAGAAAAGTTGTTTCATCGCTTCAAACATTTATTGAACACGAAACTAAGGTTGACGAAAGTTCTAACATTATAATGACAGATGAGATAATAGTAGCATTAAATCAGATAAGAACATTAGTGCAGGATAATCTCGCTTTTGTTGATTTACAAAAAAACCATAACTTACTTGACAAATTGATTATTAAAAATTCATCTGAACTTCTAAAACTAAAATAATTGAGATTTGGCAATATAGATTATGAGTCTTTTAAAGCTCTTGTTGAAAACAAGAGAAAAGAGTGCCGAGCAAATCTAGAAAATGTTCGACTAGCAATAATGCTTTGGGGTGAAGACTTAATGGGCGAGAATCCAAAATGTAGAGTTAGACAAGCACTTAAAGTAGAATTAGAAAAAAGAGGTCACTATGTCAAGTATGGTGAAGAGGTCTGTGATGCAGAATCAAAATATTCATACATAGGTCAATTAGCAGCGGAAGCAAGAGCTTTTGATCTTATTCTTTCTATTCCAACTTCTATTGGCTCAGCTTCGGAAGCACACAGTTTTTTTATGGTACCAAGAGTCTCCGAAAAATTAATAATATTCATCGATGAACATTGGGAAACAGAAGGTTTTAGTGGTCCTTCTTTATACAAATTGCAGTCTCAAGTAACTGCTGCTGTAAAACTATACAATGACGATTATATGCAAAAGGAAATTATAGAAGCTTCTTTGAAAGAAATAAATAAAATACAAGAGGCTAGAGTTTATTTTGGTAAAACAATATTTTAATAAGATGGATGTAATAAAACTACTAGACAACTATAAAATATCAATTACCGATGATCCAAATTATCTAAAGGCCTTATCTGTAATATATCTTCATCATAAAATAAATGAAGAGGATTTAATAGCTAAAGTAAAATTCAATAAAAAGGAAAGGTTAGTTTTACCCATATTATTCAAGAACGGCCTAATAGAAAAAACAAATGAAAAGGATTTAACTCTCACAAGTAATTGTGTCTCATTCTTAGAAGCCTTTAATATTGATGATTTAGTTATCTCACAACTCATAGATCAAATTAGTCTAAAAAAATATGACAAACTTCTATTAAAGACTAGTCTAGATCTAGCGGAACTTGACAATAAATCTAAAAGAGATATAATCAATCTTTTGAGGTCAATCGTACTTACTGAAGAAGCCATTAAGGAAAATTCAAAAATCAAATATAAGCAGACAATTGTTGATTGTACATTTAATATTATTCTCCATTACATTACTAAAAGTATAAATCTATCTCCACAATTCTTATTTAGCCAATTGACCAATTCTCTACTTGAATCAGAAAGTGTCAAAAAGGATAAGCCTAAATTTCTTATATACAAAAAGAAGAATAAAGGTAGACTTCTTAACTATTTCAAAACGTGCAATCATGTTTTTGCAAGGAGCAATTCTTATCATATTGATAAGGAATTTATCTTAGATTTTGACACAAACTTCTTAAAACATGAAGCAGTATTCTTAACGACAATTAGACATACAAGTATATGTATACATTCTTCTTTAGACGATGATCTAAGTAGCGTAATAAATACAGGCTATAAAATTCATTCTCCATTTTCATTAATAGAAAAGAATGACAAGGTTGCTAGATTCAATATAATTCTTGATTCCATTTATAATAAAGGATTGATCAAAGAAGTTGTAAATCATATCCCTATACTTTCACTTGTCGTTTCATTTTTTCACATAATAAATTCGAGCTACAAAGTTACTAAGCTGAATAGTGATATAATTGAGGCCTATAGTAAAATGGTTCAGGATAAAAATATTGAGTTTAAGGACAAAGGGGATTCTGCACATAGCAATAGATAAGAAGTAATAGCTCCTTCGTCACTACTACTCTTATCATCATCCGTTCTCATCAATTAAACAAAAAAAATGAAGCAAATCATAGCAATTGGAATTTTTAGTGTAAT
>ENA-ORXT01006437-ORXT01006437.1-marine-metagenome-genome-assembly--contig:-NODE-6437-length-10914-cov-11.608840_pt1 | contig 10914 bp, 9 predicted proteins | sample MGYA00237868_ERZ511482 | MGnify/ENA metagenome assembly ERZ511482
ATCACTGAATAATCTATTTATTGAGTTATTTTTTAGAGGAAAATAGCAGAAAAAGAGCATTTCAGATAGGTGTTTCTCAAAGGAGGACAAGTCTATTATCTAAATGAATGACTTTATTGTTTTATTGCTGATTACCAGCTCGTAATATTAGAACTATTAGACAATAAAATAATAAAACAATATAGCCATTCATTTAGATAATTGTAATAGTTTCAGCTTGGTATCTGGTAAAAAGTATATTTAATATTTCTATTTAGCGGGAGCAAATTGGTTTAGTTTTTTTGTAAAAAAACTAAACCAATTTGCTCCCGCTAAAAAACGATTCAAGGCTACCGCTTACCGAAAGCTAAAAGCTTTATTCTACACAATTTTGATTGTAGCAACCTCAATTTCTTTTTCTTTAAATTTAATTTCAGCGAAACGTAAGAAGTCAGTTTACATTTCTAAGAATGAATAAGCTCTTATTTAAAAGCAACACGAATTAGGTATTTCAAAATTTTCCTCTTTCTTAACTCACCATTACTTTTTGTCCAAAAATTTCAGAAAAATAAACATCTTCTAAATCTGGTTCTACTAGACTAAATCCAGCATCGGGTTGCACTTCGCTGAAAACATGAATAACAGGTTTACCAGCACTTCGACGTTCAGAAATTACATTGAAAAGGTTTTTGTATTGCTCTATTTCTTCTTTATTAATTTTCTTACGCCATATTTTTCCTTGAATATCTTCTAGCGCAGCAGTAGGCGTGCCTGTCAATAAAACTTGTCCTTGGTTGATGACGGCCATATTGGTACACAGTTCCTTTACATCTTCTACTATGTGGGTAGATAAAATAACGACGGTGTTCTCCCCTATTTCACTTAATAAATTTAAAAAGCGATTGCGCTCTGCGGGATCTAAACCTGCGGTGGGTTCATCAACTATTATTAATTGCGGATTCGCTAACAGTGCTTGGGCAATACCAAAACGTTGTTTCATTCCTCCAGAATAACCCCCTAGATTTTTCTTGCGATGATCGTATAAATTGGTTTTCTGTAAAAGTGCTGTTACTACTTCTTTCCGTTCTGTTCGATTGGTGATACCTTTTAATACCGCTAAATGATCTAATAAAGTTTCTGCCCCGATTCGAGGATACACGCCAAATTCCTGTGGCAAATACCCCAATATTTTACGGACTTCTTCCTTTTGAGTCAACACGTTTATATCGCCAAGCATGATGGTTCCTTCATCTGGCTCTTGCAGGGTGGCAATAGTTCGCATCAAGGTAGATTTTCCAGCACCATTGGGTCCTAATAATCCAAACATCCCTCTTGGGATAGCTAAAGTTACATTTTTTAAAGCTTGCACCCCATTCGGGTAAGTCTTCGAAAGATTATGTATGTCTAATTGCATAAATTTGATATTTTATATAGGGAAAAATTGTTTAGATTGGTTTATTTGTTTATCACGCTGTTGATAAACAAATAAACAACTTAACCAATAAACAGTATTAATTTCTTGAAGGTGGGAAAAAATCTATTATTCAAAGAATATAATAGTTAAAGAGGCCCTTTTTATAGACGAAACCACGGTTTCTATTGACTATTCTTTTTCCAGCCGCTTTTATTTGGAAGCATTTGCCAATTATTTTATCTAGTTTTGGCTATTCAAATAAAAAATTAAAAAATATGTCTAAAGTAATTCTAGTTGCAAAACTCAAAGCGAAACCAGAACACATTGATAGCGTTAAAGCAGGCTTACAAGCTCTAGTTGCGCCCACTCGACAAGAAAAAGGTTGTATAAAATACGACTTGCACCAAGACCAAAAAGATCCCGCTGTTTTTATATTTATTGAGGAGTGGGAAAGTGCCGAGCATTTACAAAATCATTCTAAAGCTGCTCATGTCAAAGCTTTCGGTATTGCAGCAAAAGGAAAACTGGAAAGTAGGGATTTACACTCTTTAGATAAAGTGGAAGTAGCATGAAAAAGTTCCTAGATATGTTACCCTGGGTTTTATTCTTATTAGCAATGGGTTCTATGATTTTTCTGTTCAATTCGATGCAAGCTAAAGTAGAGAAAGCGAGAGGTTCCAATAATATTTTAGCTATAAAAGAATTGGAAGGAAAAGTTTTTCATTGGACTTATCCTCCTGTTAATGGGGATTCGTCAGGCGTTTTCCATGTGTTGATCAAAGATAAAAGACTATTTTTTGAGAGCATCCAAGGTTCTACCAAAGGTATCTCGGCTAGTGTAAATCCACAGTTTTCAAAAATCGCTGCGGGTATTTATTTTCTGTCTTGGCAAACATCAATGGGTGGGGAAGATTCTATTGTCCTTAACTTCAATACCAAAGAGATACATGCACATATAAAAGCCGCTGGCAGATTTTGGGGAATGAAAGGAACTATTAGCTGCAATGGCTTAGTAGAAGAATGTAAACCACCTAATATAAAGAATTTAAAAATCGTTATGGAATAAGGGCTTGTACAAACAGTACTTTTCATACAAGCCCTCAACTTAAATTTAAAATCTCAATTATGGCAAGTAAAAAAGAAATTTTAGGTAAAATCAGAATCTTAATTACCCAAAAATTTGATGACCCACAAGATGCCTTCAACTTTTTTGATAAAAATGGAGATGGTCATTTAGAATACCACGAAATTAAAAAAATGATAAAAAAAGCGAAGGTGAATAGGTTCTTATCAAGTGTGGTGGCTAATAAAATTATTAGGGGTTTAGACAAAGACGAAAATAAAAAACTGACTTGGAAAGAATTCAGCAAAGCGACCAAAGTGCTTTTATCTGAAAAATAGGTTGTAAATCGAGAAAGTTCAAATTCAAGGTACTGTGTCAAAGGTAACACAACTCTTAGAGTTGTACCATGTGTACAGCTTGCACAACTCGGAGAGTTGCGTTACGGTTCACATTACCGCATTTAAAAAAGAGATTCTCTTACTTCGTCCTTTCGTAAGAGGACCTCTTTTCTAAGAATTATGGACTACCTTCCTTCTGAATTAACGCTGCTTTGTTCTACCACCCTAAAATACACTACCAATCTGCTGGCATCAAGAACTGACAATCTAATTATAAAAAACTACCTCATGACTTTCAGATTATTACTATTAATTAGCCTTCTAATAGCCCTCAACAAACCTGCACAAGCACAAGAAGAAGTAAGCATCACGAATTATTCAATTGATGTAAATGGTCAAAGTCAAATTGAAGTAGCCTCCTCCGAAGCCTATTATTATATCCTGTATAGTCGACCTGATTTACAGAGTAATAAAGAGTATGCTGTTTCTATGACGCTCGGAAAAGCTGGTATCACTATTTTAAAAGAATCATTAGCAGCCTTATCCAAAGAGCATTATCGAGTAGTTCGCTACCGAATAGACAATCCCGAAGATATAGATAACGATGGAATTAATGATATGCAAGAATTTCAGGACTCTAATCGCCTTGGTCCACTAAATCCAGCTAAAGCAATTAATTTTAATGATGGTACTGTATCCATACAGGATCGGGCGACCTTCCAAGAGCTTTCTTATCAAGGAACAGATGTGTTAATTGATACGCATTTATCTAATTTAGAATATGTAAAATTTTATATACTTGATACGCATACAGATAATCCTAAAGTCTATTTTTTGAATACCGTTACCCATAGAGCTCATTTTCGCTTCGCCAGTGCTATCGGCATTCCAGGCAGAGGTGGAGACATTACGGGGCAAATAAAAGGAGAAATAATCTATCATCCAAAAGTAGAAGGACCCAATGGGGAGTTGGGAGTATATCGTTTTGAATTTCAACCAAATGATGCCTACCCTTTTGAATTAATACAGTTGAGCAATGAATTATTGGCAGCCAATATGCCTTTTTTAGAAAATAATTTTGCCTACTTCCCAATGCCGAATGCTGCCCTACCCCTCTACCAAAGGGAAAAAGAATTATACGATGAATCCAGAGTTCAAATATTATTAGAAGCTGACATTTTTGACCAAATAGACTACATTCCGCTTAATCTCACAGAAGGCTATGGTTTACTTAGAGTCATGAGTTTAGAGGAACGCCCCAATGCACGCGAGGTGGTTGTGTATGAAGCACTACCTAATGAATTACCTAGAGTTGGGGGCATTATAACGACTACTCCACAAACCCCACTTTCTCATGTCAATCTAAGGGCCATACAAGATAGAGTTCCCAATGCTTATATTCGGAAGGCTTTAAATAAAGAATTGATTGCCTCCTTAATTGGTAAATATGTTTATTATAAGGTGAAGCAAGATACTTATGAAATTAGGGAAGCTACTTTGGAGGAAGTGAATGCACATTATACGAATTTGCGACCACCCGAAGCACAAATCCCTATTCGAGATTTGTCTGTTACGGGAATTACCCCACTAGACGAAATCGCATTTGCACAATCTAGTAGCTTTGGCGTAAAAGCGGCCAATGTTGCAACGATGCGCACTTTTGGTTTTCGGGATGGCACTATCCCCAATGGATTCGGAATTCCTTTTTATTTCTATGATGAATTTATGAAATATAATGGTTTCTATGCAGAAGCAAAAGCCATGTTGGACAATGTAAATTTTCAACAAGACTTTGAAGTACAAGATACGATGCTCAATGCGTTTCGTAAAACTATTAGAAAAGCAGAAATGCCTGATTGGATGTTAGAAGAACTCAGTATCTTGCAAGCATCCTTCCCCGAAGGCACTTCTATACGTTGCCGTTCTAGTACCAATAATGAAGACCTTCCAGGTTTTAGTGGTGCAGGTTTATACGATTCTAAAACACAACATCCAGAGGAAGGACATATATCCAAGTCTATTAAACAAGTGTATGCAAGTTTATGGAATTTTCGAGCTTATGACGAAAGACAATTTTATCGAATTGATCATTTTGAAGCAGCTATGGGGGTTTTAGTGCATCCCAATTATTCTGATGAAAAAGCTAATGGTGTGGGAGTCAGTCTTGATCCATTGTTTAATACGACCAATACTTTCTATATAAATACGCAAATAGGGGAAAACCTTGTCACCAATCCAGATGCACTCTCTATACCTGAAGAAATTCTTCTAAGCAGCGAAACAACTAGTTTTAATGTAATCCGATTATCTAATCAAGTTCCAGTTAGTCAATTAGTGATGTCTAGGGAACAAATCGATCAACTGCGGGACTATCTGCAAACCATACATGAAGCATTCAAAATATTATATGAGGCAACTGAAAGGGATGATTTTGCGATGGAAATTGAATATAAAATAACTAGCGATAATCAATTAGCCATTAAGCAGGCACGGCCCTGGGTCGTGTTTGGTCAATTTTATACGACTAATACAGAAAATGTATTTCCTAATTCAAGTAATGAATTCAATATAATAAGTTATCCAAATCCAGCTAGAGGTCGCTCCTATTTTGAGTTCTATTTACCAGAAACTGCCACCGTTGAACTAACAATATATAATGCCCAAGGGCAACTTGTGCGCACCTTAATGGAGGAAGAGAAAAAAGCAGGAACTCATGTAGTTACATGGAATGGTCTCACGCAAAATCGTCAAGCAAGTAATGGCATCTATTTTTATCAATTGAAAGTAGTACGAGGAAAAGAATCTTTTACAGTTGCCGATCAAATAGTTCGATTGTAGGATAGTTTTTTTAGAGAGAGTGAATTTGATTTGTTTTTTGCAAAAAAAAAGATCAAATTCACTCTCTCTAAAAAAACTATCTAATTTACTAAATAGATAACAAATTATGTACCTTAGCCGTGAGTACTCTACAAGCGCAAATATATTTATAAATTCAAAACAATCAGCGAATGAGTGACAAAACAAGAAATATTGTCGGCTGGATTCTAGCAGGAATACCAGTGCTTATATTAACATTCAGTGCATTTGGAAAAATAATGCAAGATGAGGAATTAGTAGAGAACTTAAACAGGTTAAACATCCATAACAACATACCTGTTTTAGGCATCTTATTGTTGTTTTGCATAGGCTTATATCTCTATCCTAAAACTAGCAATATTGGTTTTTTTCTTTTATGTAGTTATTTAGGAGGCGTAATAGTAGGAGAAGTAGCATTAGGCGAAAATCCTTTGTTGGGAATTGGGCTTACTGCCCTATTTTACATTGGTACTATAATACGTAGACCTGATATTTCGGGTATCCGGTTTTAAAAAGAAGTCTGAAGAAAAGAAGTCAGAGGTCAGATCGAAAAATAAATTTTCTGTCAGACGTGAGATTTATGATGTGTTCCCAGTCGTAAATCTCACGTCTAACAGTCAATGTAATTGACGATCTAACCTTTGACTTCTTTTGAACACGTTATAAATCTCATTTCTGACAGTCAACGCAGTTGACGTTCTGATTTCTGACTTCTTTTAAACACGTCATAAATCTCACTTCTGACAGTTAATGCAATTAACGGTCTGACTTCTGACTTCTTTTCTGCAATACCACCGTTGCCATTGTCCGAACATCAGAAACGTTTACTGTTTTAAATGGATCTACCAATTGTAGTTGATGTTTCTTCATCAATGCTTTCAATATCATCAAATCTAATAAATACCTTCTTGAGCCATCTGGTAAAACATATACTTCCTCTTGAATCTGCTGTGCTAGGTGTTCTATCGTATGCTTTGTAGTCATCCTAAACCAGATAACGCCATTAGGTGCTAATACCCGCACCATCTCATCAAACAATTGTATAAAATGCGATTGGTTTTCTGCAAAGTGTAATACAGCACTACTAATAATCCAATCAAAATGCTGCTCAGGAAATGGAAGATCTATCAAATCTGCTATACTGAATTTGGTCGTATCATATTTTGGATTCCAATTCGAGCAGTGTTCTTTCAATTCCCTAATAGCTTCTGCTTCTTTATCTACTCCCCAAACATCAAAACTTTTTCGAATAAGGTATTCTATATTCCTACCTAGCCCACAACCTGCATCTAAGATTCGCATTGTAGGCTTAATACGATCTTTCATTAATTGATCGAGTAAGTAAATATCTATATTCCCAAGTTCTTTTAATATCATAGTTTGTATAATATGTATTATTCCGCCAAAAGTATGTAAAATTGTTTACGCGAAAAAGTATAGATAAAAAAGCTTTTTTATCTTTAGTATTAAGTAACTTACATTTCGTTGAAATTAAATTCAAAAATTAAAAAGTATTTCTTTGATAATTAGATGGTTTTAATAGTTTCAGCTTGACATCTGGTAAAAAGTATATTTAATATTTGCTCCCTCTAAAAAACCATTCAAGGTAAAGCTTAGGAATGCTGTAATAATAAATGTTTATTCTTGGGTAGATTATTTTGTTCTTAGTTTTCTCTTTGAAAACAGGAGTTATCTCCATATAATGACTGTTTTCAAAGAGGAAAATAAGGATAAAAGAATCAGCCAAGAATGGATATTTATTATTACAGCATTCCTTACTGAGGGCTGAAAAATTTATTTATTTTAGCAACATCAATTTGCTTTATTAAAATTTAATTTCAGCGAAACGTAAGATTTAAAGTAAACAGAAAACAATATTTCTACACGAATTATCCGACTTATTATGAAAACAAACATTCTTTCTTGCCTTTTTCTGCTACTACTTTTTTCTTTTCAGGACACTAAAGCACAGGTAGTTACAGATACTACTAGTGTTTGGCAAATAACCACCATAGATGATAATGAATATGTTGGTTACATTCTTTCAGAAACTCCTGATATTATTGAATTAAAAACTGGCACAATTGGAATTATCAATATCCAAACAAGTCAAATTAAAAAGAGAGAAGAATTAAAAAGTGATGCTTCTACTAATTTTTTGCTCTGGCCTGAAAATCCTATGGCCTCTCGGTACTTTTGGGCGAACAGTGGCTTTAACATTGAAAAAGGCTCCGGCTATTATCAAAATACTTGGGTTTTATTTAATCATGCTCAATTCGGTTTAAGTGATAATTTTAGTTTAGGGGTTGGTACAATGCCACTCTTCTTATTTGCTGGCAGTTCTACTCCACTTTGGATTTCTCCTAAAGTTAGCTTTCCCATCAAAGAAAAAGTACATATTGCAGCGGGTGTCTTAGTAGGAACACTTATTGGAAGAGGTAGTGATCTAGGTGCTTTTGGCTTTGCTTATGGAAATACTACTTTTGGTTCCACCAGTAATAATTTAAGTGCAGGTCTGGGTTACGGTTTTGCAGATGGAGAATTTGCAGATCGACCCACCGTATCTGTTTCAGGAATGTTTAGAACGGGTAAGAGAGGCTATATTATTACAGAAAACTATTATGTTGATTTTGGTTTTGACGAAGTGCTTATACTATCTTTAGGTGGTCGTTATGTTGGAAAAAAAATTATCTTAGACTATGGTGGATTCTACTCTACTGAATTAGATACTTTTTTTATTGTGCCTTGGCTTAGTATTTCGATTCCCTTCTAATAGACTTTAAATCATCATGCAGAACAGTTTAGAATTACGAAGAGTTTTGTTGAAAGCTGTGTAATTCTAAACTAAGCATGATTTAATATATTTAAAAAACTACTCAATAATTCGTTTTTCCTTCAAAAAACTAATCCTTAAGCTTCAAAAAACTAGTAAATACGTGATAAACTTGCTTTTCTACTCACCACATTAATACCTTTTCTACAAAATCCAGTTGTGAGCATAATAAGACTTACAATCTTTTCTTTTAACTTTTAATCTTATTTTATGAACTACTTCTCCCCTTTCTTGACTGTATCAGCTAGTTACAAAAGTTAATTATTTTTATGTTCAAAACAACAGAAAAACAGATTATTAATATCGTTATAATTTCAATAATCTATTTTTCTGTTTTTATATTTTTCTAAACCAAAAAACAGGAAAACAGAAAAATTATATTACAATTTCACATTCTATACTTTTATTTCTCTATCGAGAAAAACATTCAAATATTTATTGCCTAAAACATAGAAACACTTAAATAGAGAAATAGTATTTAAGATGTTACTATTATACTGTTTCTCTGTTGACTTATTTTCATAAACAGAAAAACGCTTAAATACAGAAAACATATTATAATCCGAATCTTCCACGCTACTATTTCTCTGTTGAGAAAAACAATCAAATATCTGTTACTTTAAACAAAAAAACATTAAAACAAAGAAACAATATATAAGATGCTATTATTATACTGTTTCTCTGTTGACTTATTTTTATAAACAGAAAAACACTCAAACATAAAAACAGAATATAATTTATATCATTCCTTTCCTGTTTCTCTGTTGAGAAAAATAATCAAACATCTGTTGACTTAAACGAATAAACATTAAAACAAAGAAACAGTATTTAAAACATTACCATTATATTGTTTCTCTGTTTACTTATTTCTATGAACAGAAAAACACTCAAATATAAAAACAGAGTATAGTCTATATCATTCTTTTCCTATTTCTCTGTTGGTAAAAATATCCAAACATCTGTTGTTTTAAACGCATAAACATCAAAACAGAAAAACAACCTTTTTAATATCAATATTTAGGCAGTAGTTTTTCAATTTCATTTTCAAAAAAGCAAGCGTTCAAGTTTTGCTTAATAGACGGGAGTAATTACAGAATTTTATTAGGTGTCTATAAATTCAATCCATCCTTAAAATGTTATGCCTTCTAATTTATTTGAATGAGAGAGTAGAAGTAGATTGTACCTTAATTGTTCTTTAGGACAAAACATCCATAATAACAAACAGCTAAGGAGAAATAAGCAACAAGTAATAAAACCAAAAAAAAAGACACTTATGCAATACGTACACGTAATGAGTAGTACTTTGCCATTAAAACATACAAAAAAGTCCTGATATAGCTGTTAAAACAAAATTAAGAGGCTTATCAAATCCGATTTTCTATTGGAAGTTAAAGAAAGTAGAGAAAATAATGATTTTTCTGTTTATTTAAATATTTTTCTGTTTTTATAAACAGAAAAATATTACAACAAAAAAACTAAAAAATATTTGTTTTTCTAAACAAAAAAACTGATATTTACAAAAAAATATTTTGTTAGCTTTTTAATTTTCGGTTTCTTTATTTTTCTGTTTAGAGAATCAATTCATTAATACAGCTTAAATCTAAAAATTAAACTATGATAATATCCTGCATATCTTACAAGGGTGGGGTAGGAAAAACTACACTTTCTCAAAATTTAGCCGTTTGTTTTGTACATAATGGATATTCTGTTTGCATAATTGACTCCGATGAAACTGGAGCTAGTACGGAATGGAAAGTAGAAAGGGATGCTCAAAATATAAGTCCAGAGATTCCTGTCATCCCTTTAATTAAAGAAAGAGGCTATGCAGCTGCTGTTAGAGAGATTTATGAAAAGGAAAAATATGACATTATTTTAATTGATAGTCCTCCATCTGTATCGACAATAGCAGAAAAAATAATGGCAGCCAGCCATCTGATTTTAATGCCAATCACACCAAAAGGGGGTAGTGACTTGTGGGTCACCAAGAAACTTATTGAGCTATATGTTGGATTTGTAGGAGATTATGAAAAAGACACTCCAGCTTATTTTGTCATCAATCAATTTGATAAAAGAGTAAAATTACACCAGGCATACGCAGATGTTTTGGCCAATTACAAAGCACAGTATGGAATTGATACCCTCACTTCAAAACTGCATGATAGAATAGCTTATGGGGAAGCGAATGCAGCTGGCTTAGGTACTTATGAATATTCTAACCCATTAGCCAAAAAGGAAGTTATCGCCATGTCAAAGGAAATTCTTTCTATTGGTATGAATATTTAGGTAACAACAAAGAATATTTGGTCGTTTTTACAATGAGTTGAAAATCTAAAACTTCACTAGACTTGTCCTATCTTTAAGAAACACTTATCTGAAATGCTCTTTTTCTGTTATTTTCCTCTAAAAAATAACTCAATAAAAAGATTATTCA
>ENA-ORXT01006438-ORXT01006438.1-marine-metagenome-genome-assembly--contig:-NODE-6438-length-10914-cov-6.690136_pt1 | contig 10914 bp, 7 predicted proteins | sample MGYA00237868_ERZ511482 | MGnify/ENA metagenome assembly ERZ511482
GGGGAGACGATGGCGTGCCGCCCATGGCCAGCCCCGTCGCACCGGCAGCGGCCGCCCCGCGTCGCGAGCTGGCCGGCGTCGGCCGCCACCCCAACGCGCTGTGGTCCTCGTTGATACATTCCACATGCATTTACAAATGCCCCGCCGTCCCCCCATACACGCACGCCACGGGCCGACAGCTGCTAAACACGCCCCCCCTCCCCGTTCCCTGCCCCTACGATTGCAGGCGCAGGGTGTAGGTGGCGACGTGCCCCATCCCCCACGGGCTGCCGCTGGTAAAACCGTTTGCGGTGCACCACGCTGCCGTTGCCGGCCACACGGCCATGGTCAGCGCCGCGTACTCGGCAGCGTCGCCTTCGAGGACCACATCCTGGTCAATGTCACTCACGTACGTGTCGACAGAGTTGTAGGGCGGGACCGCATAGATGGACCGCACGAGGGCGTCGGGCAAGTAGAGCTGCGTCGTAAAGCCCATGGGCGGGCGGTAGGGGAGGCAGCCGACGTGACCGCGGTTGGCAGGCGGCACAGCGAGGCGCACCTTGACGTGCAGGTGCGCGAGGCGGCCGGGGTACCACCCGGGCACAATCGTGCGGAAGGTGATCATGCCGTCCTTGCGAGTCACCTGCGTGCCCCGCATCCAGTCGCGGCCGGTCGCGTTGACGCCCCGGTCGGAGAAGCCGCTGTCAGGTGGGGGATCGTGCCGGGGGGCGGGGGGGGAGAAATGGGCGGTGCAGCAAACGGAAAGGGGTGGCCCCGCACGGCGTCGCGCGCAAGAGGCGCGTCGCACGGCCGCCGGCAGTGGCCGTCGACGGCGCGGCGGCACCGTTGACGCGGGCGACGCTTGCCGGCCGGCGGGATCGGCGGCGCGCCGCCGACGCGGTCGCCGCGCTCGCGGTGCGGTCGGGCCGGCAGCGTGGTGGTCCGCAGAGATTTTCTCTGTGGGAGCCTCCAGCAGGCTCAGATCTCCACCGTGCAACTTACGGATGTACTTGATGAAGCCCCTCGGATTCCTCCACCGGGACGGCGTTGAAGCGTCAAGTATGAATTTGGTGACGTGCCCACGTGCGGGCCTCAACGGGTCGGCGACTGGGATATGGCGCCAAAACAGATGCATGGCCCAGACGCCATCCACCGCGACCGCCACGGTGCGCGCGCCGTGGCGCCACGCCGCACGCCCGTTTCGCACAAGAGACGGGCGCCGCGTGGCCACCGGCCGGCGCCCCTTTGCGGTGTGTGTTTGTCCTCTGCCGCGTTGTGGCTGACCCTGACACACCGCCTCACCTGCTTTCTGCTCGGGCCTCCCGCTGGGGGACGCCACCCGGTCCGTTGCGGCCGCCGCGCTGCTGTCGCCGGCGGGGGCGTTGTGCGTGCGGCACGCGTTGCTCTGCTGGTGACCCTTTCGGAAGCGACCGAGGCGGCCATCCCCATCCATTTCCCTCGTTGCGAGCGCCTTTCCGCCTACCCTGTTGACATCATGTGTGGCCGCTTTGCATGCCGCTACCACCACGGCGCGCTGGCGGCCACGACGGCGGCGCGGCCGTGGCAGCCGCCCCCCCCCCACCCGCCGTCGGACGCGCCCTCGGGCGACTGTCGCCCCACGTCCACGCGCGGCGTCCTGGTCGCCGCCCCCGGCGCGCCCGACGCGAGCCGCGCCGTCTTGGACGGCGCCGTCGCGGCGGCCGCTGCGAGCGCCGCGCCGCACGGGGCGGGCGGCTTTACCCCCGCGTCGGCGGTGGGGTCCGCCCCTGCGCGTCTGCCACCGCCGCCGCCGCCGCTGCGGCGGCTGCTCGTGCCCGCCCGGTGGGGCCTCCTGCGCCGTGATGGCGGTGGCGACGCCACGGGGCGGTTGCTCTTCAACGCGCGGTCCGAGGAGATGGCGTCCCGCCCGACGTGGTCCCCGCTGCTCCGCGCGGGGCGGCGGTGTGTGGTGCCCGTCGAGTGGTGGTACGAGTGGCTTCGGCTGCCGTCGGGGGGGGGTGGGCGCACGGGCACCGTGCCGTACGCCATTCATCGCAAGGGGGACGGGCCGGTTGGGAACGGTCAGGGGGGGATGGTCCCACCTGCGGACGTGCCAGAGGCGGGCGCCGTCGGCCTCAAGCCGGAAGAGGGTTTTAGCAGCTCCCCGGTCACGGTGCAGCCCGACGTCTCTGCCGCGCATGCTGCCGTCAAGGCAGAGTCGTCGACGGTCAAGACCGAGCCGCGTACCGCCGCAGACGTGCACGCGCCCGTCAAGGCGGAGCCTGACTCGGAGGCGGCTGAGCCCCTGCTCACCACCGCCGATGCATCCGTGGATGGTGATGCCAAGGCCGAGGCGCCGTCTTCCCCGTCCCCGCTGGTCTACCTCGCCGGCCTCTACGACGTGACCGACGCGGGTGTGCACTCGTTTGTTCTCCTGACCACCGCCGCCAGCGTCACCGAGTGGCTCCACCCGCGGTCGCCCGTAGTGCTGTCGACCGCCGCAGAGGTGGACGCGTGGCTGGACCCGTCCACCCCCGTGGCGCAGGCCGTTGCGCTGGCCGCCCGCCCCGCGTTTGACAGCCTCTCTTGGACGCCCGTGACGTCGGCGTTGAGCAAACCCACGGGTGTGGCGTCTGCCGAGCGGCCGTGCGTGTCCACCCTGGTGGCGGGCTGCCGCCCGGTATCGTCCTTTTTCGGAGCGTCGACCGCGACTGCCAAGGCCAAGGCCGCCCCCTCTCGTAACGTCTCTCCACCGCCCCAGCGGGCAGCGTCACGGACGGTGGCGTCATCTGTGGCAGCAGACGAGACGGCGCCTGCGCCTTCCTCATCGCCGCAGCCATTGAACCCGCCTCGTGCACCGGCAGCGGCTGAGTCGTCGTCGCCGTCAAATGCTGCGGTCGCCGACACCTTGGCGACCCCCGAGCGGTCCGCGTCTCCCGCTGCTGCCGCATCCAGCGATGCAGCGCGACCGGCTGCGCCGGCCTCGCCTCGGACCAACGTCCACGCCTTCCCGTCTGCCCCCCCCTCTCCCATCGATGCTGCTACTCAGGCAGATGCCGCGCTTGCTGCCGCCCTCCAGCGTGAGGAGGACGAGGCCGCACTGGCAAGTGGGGGCGACCGAGTGCGTGCGCGGTTGGGTCTTCCTGCCCGCCCGTCTGCCGCGGCCGGCGGCACACGGTCGGCGCGGCCGCCTGCGGCACGATCGTCCCCAGCGGCGTCGCCGTCCAAACGCGGTCGGGGGGGTGGGGCGGCGGCAGCCGCCGTGTCACCAGTCAAGAAGTCCCGCAACGGCGGCGGGCAAGCTGCTGGAGGTGGTCAACGTCGCCTGGACGCCTTCTTTTCGCGCGCGTCTTGAGTGATGTGGGAGCGCGCTTGTGATTCTTGTCTGCATGCTGCAGGTGCTTCTGTCGTGCTTCTTTGCGTCGGCAAGTTATCCGGTGGGTACCCTTGTTACCGCTTTGTTTTCTTTCTGTACAGCTCTTCCGTTCAAAGACACGACGTCAAGCGGTATTGCACTTGCTATAGTCCACCGACTTCATGTTGCCCGCCGTGTCAATGGCAGACACTACGAGCTTGTCCGTCGCCTTGGCCCCCAGCCGCGCCCGCAACGCAGCCGGCGTCGGCAACACGACCGCCGCTGGGGGCCCGCCGTCGTGCCCCACTGCGTCCGCCACCCACTCCTCGTGCCCCGCATTGTCCCCGTTCACGTAGTAACCGAGATGGCCGAGGCCACCGCCCGCCCCCATGTCGCGGCCAACGCGGACGGTGAGGCGGCCGTCGGTGGTCGGAGCAAAGGACGGGTTCCGCCCAGGCGCAAGAGTAGCGCCCGACAGCACACATAGTTTGTCCTCAGTGGAGACCGCCGCGACGCCTGAACTGGTACCGCCGCCGTCGTCCTGGGCGGGCCGGTGGAGCAGCCCATGGAACTTCCTGGCGAGATCGTCTAGCGTGGTGGGCGCCGGTGCCGGGGTGGCGGCAGCCATGGACTTGTGCTTGGGCATCGGTACTGCCGGCGTGGCGTCATACAGCCGCTGTTGTGCACGGAGTGCCCGCTCCAACAGCCCATCCCCTCCGGCCTTGGCCTCGTCGCGCGACCCGTCACTCGTGGCTGCGCCGCCCGGCGGAGGCACCCGCCCCACCGCACTTATCCAGGGATGCCATCGTAGGCGCGCAGCGCAGCCTCGGTCCCAAAACGGCCGCACGCCGGTGAGCGGCCGACCCGCCTCGGTGACCGCCACCAGCCGGTTCAAGTGGTCAAAGCCTCGCGCCATGATGCCCCCGCCCCGGTCCGCGGCGACGGTCAAGCACGGGTGCGGCAGGCTGAGACAGTGGCCGAGCTCGTGCAGCGCAGCGCCGACGGTAGTAGCGGCCAGCGCCCACACCCGCCCGCGGCCGCCATCGTCGAGGCAAACCTTGCCGTCGACCTTGCGGCAGTCGGTGAAGGCGTCCGCAATACCTGCCGTGTTGGCGGGCCAGGACCATACGCTGCTCCCACCAAAGAGGCCTAGCCTCCCACCGCCGAGAGCTGTGTGGCCACGCACCTCTCGAGCCGTCCGGTCCCAGCAGGAAAAGCTCATAACCGCCACGTCAATCAGGTCGTCCCGGCGAGCACACCCGCTAGCCGCCTCGCACACGTGGGACCACAGTTGTTGACCGTCCATGCGGCAAGCGGCGGCGGTAGTCAGGTGTGGAAGTCTATGATGAGTCACATCCTCGACTAACCGAAACGTGCGGCGACCGAGGCCCTGATGATGCATCATCTCGGCCGTCGCTGCCTGCATCAGCCGCCCGGCGGTGAGCAAGCGCGCCGCGCCGTCGGAGGCGGTGTGGGGCACGTCACATCCCGGGTGGGGAGGAGGAGGCACCTCAAACGAACAGTCGCCGTCGGACGTGGACAGCCAGACGAGTCGTACGGCCTTGGTGCCGGGCAGCCCAATGCCGTCGGCAGAGGCGTCATACGACACGCAGAGGCGGGTCGTATCCCCTCCAGAGGGGATGGCGCTGAGTGTCAGTGAGTTGGAGCCGGGCGCCAGATCCACAGCAGCCTTCCAGGCCCCGCCCATGACCGCAAAGGATGCTGGCGCCCCATCGCTAACCGCAACAGTGACAGCAGTGGCGCCGCCAGAAGCGGTGCCCTCCAGCAGACAGAGCGGGTAGGGCAATACTTCCCCGTGTACCAGGTTGGTCACGCGCACATCGCCCGAAGCGGATGCCGAGGCGTCACCGTCAGCTGCTGGGGTAGCGTTAGGGGAGGCCGAGTCTGGCGCCACGTGACCAAGCACATCCGAAACAGTTACGGACTCGACCGCATGCTTCAACCGCCGCAGTCGCTGCATCGTGTGGTCACGCCGACCAACGACGGAGGGCAAGCTGGCGGCCCAGTCTGAGTCGGCGCCTCTGGAGCTCAAGTCGGTCGACCAAGGAGGCTGGGAAGAGGCCCGCGCGGCTCCTCCGCCTCGTCCGCGTGCGTGTCCAAGCAGAGCATCGTGTCGGTCAAGACAAGGGCAGTTGCTGACACGATTCGGCAACAGTATTTGTGATAATTGTACTGGCCTCCGACGATGACGATGCTGCTCGACGAATCCAGGGGTTTCGAAAGATTAAGACATGTGCCGGCCACGTCAATTGACGAATTGACGAAACTTGATCAAGCCGGTCTGCTGGCTCACGGCTGCACTCGTCATCGTCGTGACTCTGCGCTCGGCTGCCATAGTGCCGTGCTGGACGACGGTCGTCTTCCTTGGCCACACGTCCGACATCCATCACGTCTTCTTCTTCGGACTTTTACCCCGTCGTCGTGGTGACAGCTGCGCTGGCGGACGGCACCTGGGCCAAGTCGGTGCTCGGTCGTTCGTCATTGTGCCATTTGTGTCCGACGCCTGGCGGTTTGTGGCACTTCCCACCATCATCTGTCGGCCGACAGCGTCCCTCCGTGGGTGTTTATGGCTTGACGTTGGTGGCTACCTGGGGTGAGCCTGTTGAGACGGTCGCTTCGTCACCGCGTGCCGCCGTCGGCTCGCGCTGTGAGCCACTGGTGTGTCGTGTGTCCGCCCCGGCGGGTGTTTGCTTCCGTCACTAGACTCTAGTCCATATACGTTTCCCCTGTTTTGTGATCCCCCTAGCCGCTCAACGGTTGACGGTGCGACATCCCCTGCTCGCCTCCCCCCCCTTACTGCCCGCCATGGCAGTCCCCGAGTTTGACGCCGCGCCTCTGCACGGCCAGGTGTTTGACTTTGAGGTGGAGAATCAGCTGGACATCCAGCGGCGGGATGACGACATGGCTGAAGGCCGGAGCACGGACCTGTGCCGCTTTTTCTTTTCGCCTCAAGGCTGCGCCAAAGGCTCCCGCTGCCAGTACCGCCACGCGCGCAACGACCGGCTCATCGTGTGCAAGCATTGGCTGCGGGGCTTGTGCAAGAAGGACGAGTTTTGCGAGTATCTCCACGAGTTCGACCTCTCCAAGATGCCCGAATGCTACTTCTTCTCCAAGTTTGGCGAGTGCTCCAACACCGAGTGCATGTACCGACACATCGACCCGGAGAAGAAGCGGAACGAGTGCCCCTACTTTGCGCGCGGTTTCTGCAAGCACGGGCCCAAGTGCCGCCATCGGCACGTGAAAAAGGTTGCGTGCGCCAACTACCTGGCGGGCTTTTGCAAGGACGGACCCGAGTGCGTGTTTGGCCACGCTCGCTTCGAGACGCCCCGCGCAGACGGTGACGACGACCCGGGCGGGATTGACCGGTTTGGATTTGGACGACCCAAAGGGCCAGCCCCCAAGATCATCTTTCGCGACAACGTTGCCACCGCGGCGGCGGCGGTGCGCGCCTGAGGCGGTTGGCGTATGGTCGCCATCGTCCGTACCGAGGGTGGCGGGTGTATGGACACCCAAAGCAAGCTGAGCGGGACGCATTGGTGCCGAGTCGCGTGTTGGCCTCCTATCTGCACGCAGCCGCTGGCGACCCGATCGCAAGGAACAAGACGACAAGGAACATGCTTGTGGTGAAGACGGCAAGTCACAGCCTTTCAGGCGGACTCGGCGGCCTGTCCTTCGGGTGCAGTAGGACTAAGGGTGTAGCACTGGTGTGCTCGTTTGCCGCGACAAGTCCAGCAGCCGGTCGCACTCGACTGGTCGGTGGGCGACGGCGGGATGCGGTCCAATGCGCATGTCAATGCGCGGCGTGTCGATGATTGTGCATTTGTTTATAAAGAAATAAATGGTGACCGAGTCTCAGTCGTCTGTGTCATTTTGTATCCTTCACGCCGCTCGTCTCTGTCGCTGGGTATTGTTACATGACTACGCTGGCCCATGCCGTGATAATCTCATGTTCATTGCCAGCTCCAATGACCAACCATCCGAGTGCTGTAGGATTGAAGAGCGCGAGGAGCAGAAACTCTGACCCGAGAGTTGCTACCACACGTAAGCGGCGTGAAGGATGCCGATACCCATCAAAAACCCCGTTGACTCACGCACCCCTCAGACGGCAACAATACACAAGAGCACACACGCAGGCTGCGCCCCTTGCTCGGACCTGACAGGGATAGGACTCTGCGCCGCGTGGCAGCAAAGCACGCAACGTTGAGGCGACATAAGAAAAAAAAAGGCAAAAATGTGCTCTAGAAATCGACTCGTCAAACAGGGCAGGGCGGAACAGCGGGACAGCGGGCCAGAGGAAAAAGATAAAGAATCACAGAGAGATGGGCAACGCGCAACGCTTACGCCCACTTGGAGGCCATGATCTCGGCGAGGTCCAGGACGCGCAGGGAGTACGACCACTCGTTGTCGTACCACGCGAGCACCTTGACCATCGTGTCACCGACAACCGTGGTCATGGACACGTCCACGGCCGTAGACTCGACCATCCCCTTGAAGTCAGACGAAACCAGCGGCTCGTCCGAGTACTTGAGGATGCCCTTCATCGGGCCCTGGGCGGCCTTGAGGAAGGCGCCGTTGACCTCCTCCTTGAACGTCGGCCGCTTGACCTCAACAACCACGTCGCACACCGACACGTTGGGCGTCGGCACGCGCAGGGCGTAGCCGTTGAGCTTGCCCTTCATCGAGGGGATGACCAGGGCCACGGCCTGGGCCGCGCCCGTGGTGGTGGGCACAATGTTGAGGGCCGCCGACCGGGCGCGGCGGAGATCACGGTGGCCAGCGTCGAGCAGGCGCTGGTCGCCAGTGTAGGAGTGGGTCGTCGTCATGGTGCCCTTGACGATGCCAAACTCGTCCTCCAGCACCTTGACGAACGGCGCCATGCACATGGTCGTGCACGAGGCGTTCGACACAATGTCGTCGGTGGCGTGGTTGTAGTCGCCGTCGTTGACACCCACGACGTACGTCTGGATGCCCTCGCCCTTGCCGGGCGCGGTGATCAGCACCTTCTTGGCGCCAGCCTCAATGTGCTTGGACGCACCCTTCTTGTCAACAAACACGCCCGTCGCCTCAATGACAATGTCAATGCCGAGCTCCTTCCACGGGAGCTGCAGCGGGTCGCGGTTGGACACGACGCGCACCTTCTTGCCGTTGATGGTGATCGAGTCCTCACCAGCCTCGACGGTGCCCTCGAAGGTGCCGAGGATAGAGTCATACTTCAGCAGATGGCACGCAGTCTTGACGCCCGACGTGTCGTTAATGCAAACGACTTCCAGGTCGGTGTCGTTCTTCGCGGCCCAGGCGCGGAGGAAGTTGCGGCCGATGCGGCCAAAGCCGCTGATAGCGACCTTGAGCTTCATCGTCGGCGCCGACGACGCGGCGGGGGCGCCGGCCTCGGACACGGCGGCAAAGAAGGCATCGTTGGCGTCAGCGCCCGACACCGGCTGCAGCATGCGCGCGCCGCTGACCGAGCGCATGCCCGAGAACTGGGCAAAGCTCGCGCGGCTCTGTCATTGGGGAAAGACGGCGGGTGAGGCGGGGCGAGAACATGCATTGACAGGGGGGGATCGAGCAACAAGCGGATCAGTCAGCAGCGTGTCGACGGCAAAAACAGGCTCGCGGCCAAGGGCGCGTGTGCCACGCCACCGTGATTGCGTGGCGCGATCCCGCGCAGTGCATCTCCCACGCATCGCCCACGAGGCCCCCCTCGGCACCGGAGCACCCCTTGGCAGCCCGACGCGGTCGATAGCTCCACCGTTCCTCGCGGGTCAAAACCACTCAACGTACCGAGCAGATCTGCTTGGTGGGCGCGCGGGCCCCCGCCACGCCCGTAACCGTGCTGCCGACAAACGCCATGGTGATGGTGGTGGGTGGAGACGACGAAGCCGAGGCGAGGATCCACACACCGACACGGGCGGGCGGCTGCGGGGCGGGAAGGTTTGGTGGATGGGAAGGCGATGCGGTCGACGGTGAGGAACCGGGAGGGCAATGGGGCGGGGCAAGTGCGCACTGCTTATGAGGCGGCACGACCCCAAAACAGGCCTCCCGCGCACACAGAGGGGGGGGGGTCCCAGCCGATGGGGCGCTGCGGCCTGCCAATCTCGCCTCAGGGATGCGAGATCGATGCCTGAGGCTGTGGTGGGGCCCGACTGTGCTGGGAAAGGATGTTCCAGAGCGCAGGTTGCGAGTCCCGGGCTGCCAGCCACACACCACTGCCGCAGGGCACATCTCCACCGTTGGTGTCTCCCGGGCCCCGAGAATTGATGGGGGCGCGAGGGCTTGTCTCGGTCAGATTTTACCATGGACCGTCACTGGCACTGAGCCCCCATGGTGGCCCCTCCTTCCGTCTTGTGGCCCCTCTTGGGGATGGGAGATGGGGAGTGTTTGACCGTGATCCGGTACACAAGACCAGAACATCCAGAACCGATGGTGCAGCGAAGCGCAGATCCCGAGCGCCCGCCGCCAGACGGTCGGCCGCCGCCTCTGGGGCGCCCCGCGCGCGGCTCCGTGACCTCGACGCGGCGCCGCTGGGCGGTCTGCGGTGCGTGCGTGTGCCGGTCCGCCCCCCGCCGCGGCGGTGCATCATGCCATGATGGCCGGCTCGGGCGGCGGCGGCGGCGCTCCGCTGCTGCGGCGGCGACGTGACGCCACCAGCGGGCGGCACGGCGGCGCCTCTGGCGGGGCGGGCGGGCAGACACCCGGCGGCCGCCCGTGGCCTGGCGGGGGCCTGACCAGCGGCACTGCCGGCGCCCGCAGCGTGGACACCCGCAGGCGGCGGCGAGTGGGTGGCGCACCGTATTGGGGGGGGGGGCGGAGGGAGCAGCGGCGGTCGCATGTGTGCGGCGTGGCGCCGCTGTTGGACTCCTAGGCGCGTCGAGCGGCACCGGGCGCCCCGCCGTGCCAGCTGGGGCGGTCGTCCCGGAACGCCGCTACCGTCGCTACATCCCCCACCGCCGCCTCTGGCACACGCGTAGGCGGGGAGGTGTCGTCAACAGGGTCGCCGGTATGGTCAGGGTGACGACCGTCACGACGAAGACGATGCCGGCAGGCCAGGAGGGGGGTCGGCGGCCGTCGATGGAAAGGCGACAGGTGCCTCAGGCACGAGGCACAAACACTGGCCGCTCGGGTGACCTCTCTCGACGACTCGGGCAGACATGACCGTACGCCCATGAACACCATTCCGGTTGGCCCTGCCAGGCCGCGCAGACCAGGAGAAGCCACACCCGCCTTTGCCACTAGAGCCACCGCCGCCGCCGACTGCGACCGATGGCTATCGACCGCCCTCACCGCCGCATTCAATACCTCGGGTCTTTGCATCTACTTGACCGTGGGTGCCCTCCTCCTCCCAAGGCGCGCGTGCAACCCGTGGCCCAGCAGCACCTGCATCCCGTACGGAGAAAGCGGATTCCGACGCCCCCCACCCCGGGCGTTGCGAGGCTTGCGACACGATACCCGCGTCGCTCTTCCGACTCTGCGCCGGCTGCCCACTGCTGTTGCCATGCTGTATCGGTCCGAGCTGAGCTGCATCAGGCCTGTATCTCGTCCTTCCTATTTTTGTCGAAAAACTCCGCGGGTGCGGGCATGGC
>ENA-ORXT01006439-ORXT01006439.1-marine-metagenome-genome-assembly--contig:-NODE-6439-length-10911-cov-1.804597_pt1 | contig 10911 bp, 14 predicted proteins | sample MGYA00237868_ERZ511482 | MGnify/ENA metagenome assembly ERZ511482
CAATTTCATTATTGTCTGGATATTTTTGTGTTAAGCTTTCTAAAAATTGATTGTAGGCAAGGTCCCTTTCATATTTTGTGCCTTCGCCAAAAAGAATTTCTAGCGATTTTAAAAAATTAAATCACTGTTTAAAAATTTTAAACCCCAAACTTATTTTTGTCCAAGATCAGAAAAAATATGAAAAGGCGCTACAAGAAGCTAAGCGTGATTTTCCTGATTTGAAAATTGTTTCTGCGCTTGGGAACACATTTAAAGACAGTTGCAATTTTAATGAGATTCTAGAAACTGAAGTAACAGAAGAGGTCTCATTGGCAAATGAAAAAGTACAATCGGAAGATACAGCCAAAATACTATTTACTTCTGGTTCAACAGGTTTGCCCAAAGCTGTAATCAACACACACAAAATGTGGTGCGCTAATCTGCAACAAATTCTACAGATGTTTCCTTTTCTAGCAGAGAAGCCACCCGTCTTTGTGGATTGGTTGCCTTGGAACCATACATTTGGCGGCAACCATAATTTTGGAATGATCTTATACAATGGGGGTACCTTGTATATCGACGAAGGAAATCCAAGTCCTAAAGGAATCAAAAAAACAGTCGAAAACTTAAAATCAGTATCCCCTACAATTTATTTTAATGTGCCACGGGGTTTTGATATGCTCTTACCATATTTAGAAAATGATGACGACTTAAGAAAATCTTTGTTTCAAAAATTGATGTCAAAGTCGAAGATCGTCCAAGCTGGATGGGAAAGGTCAACTTTTCCGGGCTAAAGCTGAAGGTTATCGGCGCCATCGTCGCGATATCGGCCATTGATATGCTGAAATCCTATATGGAAATTACCACCGAATTAACCGAGGGAGAAATGAACGCGTTGATGTGGAAAGTGATTATTCACATGGCGTTTGTCATTTCAGGGGTGATTTTTGCGATGACCGATAAGATCGCAGGCGACACCAAACAGCATTAACTCGCCATAGTACTGATTACCTTGAGATACCCAATTGGCGAATAGCCTCTACCAGCGCTATACTAAAACATGTCAATAACCAGCGCAGGATCGTCTTATGGCCACTGCATTACAAATTGAATCCGTTAAGCTTTGAAGATTACATTGCAGGCGAGCGAGATGTCGAGACTCGTAGCGAGTATGTTGACGGCCAAGTCTATGCTATGGCTGGAGCCAGCGAAGCAATAGTTACAAGAGGTTTTTACGATGCGTCAACGGCGACGCCATCAACCGCTTATGCTCACTAACCTCCATTCGCTCCGGCTCAAACACAGCTTGCAACGCCGGGATACAAAGATAAGGATCTAAACCCGCGCAAAAGAACACATCAATCGCCACCATGCGCTCCTCAAACCACGTATTCACGCAGATATGCGACTCCGCCAATATAGCAAAAACCGTCACACCCGCATGCTCGCCAAAACTGGATGACTCCATTTTTAACAACGTTGCCCCGCTGTCTTCAACCGCCTGAATGACCGACTTTCTAATAGCTGCCTCATCATCCGTCGCACTGGCTCCCCACATATCTACAAACAAGTGCGTACCTGCATATTGCAAGCCGTCAGCGCGTCGGTAGATGGCACCTTTAGCAGATTCTGCTTCATTCGTTTGGTCGCTTGGTTTAATTATTTTTTGCTCGTTCAATGCCTCAGCCCTGAGCTTGAAAATTTGATACCACAAGTTGGCGACTATTCCAGACAAAGTCAAGCAATGACGATTTTTTAATCATTGATTCGGCATCGCAAAACCCATCATCCTGCGCTATGATAGGGTTATTATTATAAAAATATGGGATCAGGTTATGGCGAATCTCAACTGCCCGAATTGCGGCGGCGCCATTGAGGGGATATCACCGCTAATCAGAAGTATTGACTGCCCCTACTGCAGTTCATGGCTACGCCTGAGCAATCAGCTTTGGCAAGCCAACGAGGGACAAAAAACACCACTAGATGCGCCAACTTACTTACATGTGGGCATGGGCGGCAGCGCACCTGACGGCACTTACTATACTGTTCGAGGAAGACTACGCTTTCAATATGGCATGGGTAGCTGGGACGAATGGTGGATGGAAAACAGTCACGGCGAGAGTTTCTGGGTAGAGGAAGATGACGGCACTTACTATCGGCACTCTCTGGGTGAAGAAATCAGCATTCCCGGTGGGGTGAGCGGTATTTCTGTTGGCGGCACACTCGCATTAAATGATGGCCCAACCCTGTTTATCACGGAAAAATATCAGGCTGACATCGTCGGCCGCGAGGGCATGTTGCCCATCGAACCTGAAGCTGAAACAACCGTCACCTATATTGATGGCGTGGAAAACGGCGAAGAATATTCTCTGGAAATCGAGGGTGAATATGCCAGTATCTCCCAGTCAGAGGAGTTTGATATCCGCGCCATTCGCTGGGATAAAGCATGAAGGAATTTGAACCGATAAAGGTGCATAACTGCAAAAACTGCGGTTTCTCTATGCGTCAGTTCAACCCCAACTCCCTGATGATGGTGTGCGAGTCTTGCGGGACTCGCGTGGGTGAAAACACCCCGCCAAAATATAAGCCAGAAGCCCCGTTAAATCCTTTATTTAAACTTCATGAGCAGTTTGAAAAAAACGGCGTGACTTGGCAGGTCATTGGCTGCCAAAGTTACGCAGGCTCTGTCCAAGAATGGGATAGCGAAGACAAAACCTGGGAGCGTACCCCCTGGAGTTTTCACACTTGGTGGATTCTTAATGAGGCGCGTGAAATCGCTTGGATATCTCAAGACAAAACAGGCTATAGCTGGTCGCACAAAAAAACCGTTAGCTCAGGTATTCCGGTTGGTGACAGAAGCTATGAAGTTGGCCACTGGACAATGATTTCAGCCGTCGGGGAGTTCTCTTACGTACCCAGAGAAGCTGAGCAAGTAAGAAGCTATGAGAAAGATGGCCGCAGCCTGCAGCTTTTACTTGATGAAAAAGGGGAGACTCAGGAAATTGAAGCCTTCCATGATGTAAAACTAGATCTGATGGATCTATTGAAAAGCTTCGGCAAACAGTCGGTTGTTGATGCGTTGAAACGATCAAAGATTGCCACGTACGCCGCCTTTGCCTCTATTGCCTGCCTGGTGATTGGTTTCTTTGTCATGCAGGGCTTTGAAAAAACGCTGGTTACTACGCCAACGGTTACAGTAAACACACAGTCAGTCAAACAAGTGATTCCATTAGGCGAGTTTAAAATGGAAAGCAAAGGACTCATCGAACTGGACTTCCTTGCCAACCTTCAACGCGGCAACGGCAGTTTTGATGCAGAAGTTGTCATTTCTGACAGCGACAAAACACCCGTTGCCGAGCTGCCGATTTCTTTGTGGCGCGAGAGTGGACGGGATAGCGATGGGCCATGGACAGAAAGCCAATATCGCGATGCCCCCCGCATTAACCTACCTGAAGCTGATGTATATAAACTCTCATTGGTTCCAGACACACTTAAGCGGTGGCAATCTATTAGCCTCAGGGGCAAAGTTACCCGAAATGTTGTATCACTTCTCCCTATTATCATCGGAGGGATAGCGGCTGTGTTACTTGGTTTTTTACTTAGCTTAATGAGACGCAAGCGTGTGCGCCGTGAAACAGGGGTAGGTCTCTAATGAGCAAACTAACGATGATGCTGGTGTTATTACTTTGCGGTGCCTTAATATTACTGCCGCTGTGGGCTTCCTGGCAGGGAATGGGTGAGGCAACAGTCAGCAAAGAACGTGACAAGAAAACCGGACGTATTTTGTACGTCGGTTCTCGCGGCTGGGTCGGTGGTGGGCCTTCCGGTGGAAAATAAACATCAATAATTCAGAAGCAACCGTTATTACTTCTGGATTTAACTAATAACCTATTTTGACTTTGGAGAGACATCCATGAATCGACGTTTACTGGCACTCAGCCTAATTTTTATCGCTAGTCCGGCACTTGCCGCCGATGTCAGCATGGCAGGCTTAGGTGCCGGTATTGTAGCCACCGTGCTGTACTCTTTAATTGGTATCGTAATGGCTACCATTGGTTTTAAAGTGGTTGACTGGCTAACACCCGGCAACTTGGCAGAAGAAGTAGCTAATAAGGGGAATCGTGCACTGGCCATCTTAGCCGGCAGTATGATTTTAGGCGTTTGTATCATTATCGCTAGTGCTGTCATTGGCTGATAAAAACCCTGATAGCCCTGCCGAAAACAATGCTACAAACGACATTGAGATTGATCAGGCTGTAGTAAATCAAGGCGCAGTAAATAAGGAGATAGCACCAACGCTGGCAGATCAGCGCCTGTTGTTATTTTCTATTTTCATTATTGCAGGCTGTAGTCTTATTTATGAGCTACTGATCAGTAGCTTATCGACCTATCTACTGGGCTCTGGAGTAGTTCACTACTCTGTCACCATCGGTCTATTCCTGTTTTTTATGGGCGTAGGCGCGTGGCTGGCGCAATATCGAAGAACCAAGCTGCTTGAGGGTTTTATCCAGATAGAAATCGCTCTGGGGCTTATCGGTGGCTTATCTGCCGTCATTCTCTATGCGGTCTATGCCTGGTCGCAATATTATTACCCCGCGATGCTCATCGTGATTGCCATGATCAGCATCTTGGTTGGTATGGAAATACCCCTCCTGACACGGGTAATCGAGCAGAGTCGTGGCATCCGTCAGGGCCTGAGCGATGTATTAGCCACTGACTATGTGGGCGCACTGATTGCATCATTATTATTTCCGTTTATCTTACTGCCTTATTTAGGTCACTTGCTAACCGCTTTTGCCATCGGTGCTGTAAATTTACTGGTGGCGCTGTTAGTGGTTTGGCACTTTCGTAAACGCCTGAAACAGTCTTGGAAATTACTCTCTATCGCGTTTGCTGCCGTTACTTCATTAGTAATTGCTAGTCAATTTACCAATACGTTTACTGGGATTCTTGAACGTTCGCTATACCAAGACCCTGTCGTGTTCAGCACACAATCCAAGTATCAAAAAATCGTTGTAACCGAACGCGGACGGGATCTGCGCCTATTTCTCAATGGCAGTCTGCAATTTTCCAGCATCGACGAATACCGCTACCACGAACCGTTGGTTCACCTACCAGCAACGCATAGCCGCGAATTAGAACGTGTATTGATCATCGGCGGTGGCGATGGCTTGGCAGCGAGAGAGGTTCTGCGCTACCCATCGATTAAAGAAATAGCATTAGTCGATCTTGATCCTGAAGTCACTAATTTAGGACGGGATTTAGACAAACTAAAAAAGATGAATAACCAAGCCCTGCATGATCCCAGAGTTAAGGTATTCAATGACGACGCCTGGCGCTGGCTGGAGCAGGATGGCGATCTGTTCAACGTCATTATTATTGACCTACCCGACCCCGATACCGCAGACATCGCCCGACTTTATACCGTCGAGTTCTATCGTAAAATTGCGCGTCGCCTGAGTGTCGGAGGAGTAATGATTACCCAGGCATCCAGTCCCTGGTTAGAAAGAAATGCCTTTTGGTGCGTAGCCAGCACCTTAGATAGCGTGTTTGAGTCGACTCAAGCCGTATACAGCAACATTCCTTCATTTGGCCCTTGGGGCTACATAATGGCTTCTAATACGCCTTTGGCGAAGCAGCGAAAATTTCCTGAAGCTACTCGCTACTTGACCGAAGATAATTGGAAATTCGCCTTACAACATCCCAATGATTTACCGCCGCTGGTTTTACCTGTGAATAAGCTACAGACGCTAGCGCTTATGCAATTCTATGCTGAGGGTTATCAAGCACTACAAAACGGCGAATAAGCTCACCAAATTAATGACTAATAGCGAATATGATATTTTATTACGCTATTTGCTTATCTAGGAAGAGCGTGTATCGTGCTAAGAGACAACAACTAGAGAGGGAAGCATATGAAACATAGAAAAATAATCGCAATATTACACGGCATTCCTGAAGAGCAAATAATAGAGGTTGCAGAGGCCTTAGTGGAGAGTGGAATAACGCTTTTAGAAGTGTCAATGAATGGATCTACTCCACTAAGAAACATCAGCAAAATGGTGCAGTACTTTGACAATCGCGCCATTATCGGTGCGGGCATGGTCGTGTCGAAGGATCAACCTTACGAGGTGGCTAATCTCGGCGGGCGCTTTATTTTTTCCCCTTATACCGACCCTAAAGTTATTAAAGAAACAATTGGCTTGGGCATGTATTCCTTTCCGGGTTGCTTTAGCCCCACCGAGTGCTTTTCAGCAATAGCACAGGGCACCAAGACTATCGGCTTATTTCCATCCAGCGTTTTAGGTGCCACTGGCGTTGAAGCCATTCGAGGAATTCTTCCTGAAAACATTCAGCTATATGCTGTTGGCGGAGTGACCAGCTCAAATATGGCTATTTACAGAAAGGCTGGCTGCGTTGGTTTCGGTATGAAAAGTTACTTATATAAGCCAGGATACACGGCCGAAAAAGTGACAGAGAAAGCGATAAAAGTAGTGAAGACTTATGATGCGCTTGAAAATATGGGCTACTAAGCTGAATTACCTTCCACAAAAAAGCCTCCGGTAGGAGGCTTCATTGTTATTTACGTCTGATCAATACTCTATCTTTAGTTTGTTTTCTCAGACGGCTAGCATTACGGCCTGCAATTGGCTTTAACACCTTTATGCGGAGCCTGCTAATGTTTCGACCCGATATAGGCTTTGGTGTGACCACCATTGTCTTCGGGGATTCGACCGTTCTAACTTGCTCAAGTACATTCAGAAGATGGGCAACTTCTACTTGGGGCAATGCGTTAGACGCAACGACCGGCGTAAGCGCCAGAAACGGTAACAAGTAGAACATTCCTTTATTCATGATACTGTCCTCGTTTACAGTTTACGGGAGACGCAATCCTTAAAAAACTTTATTTGCATCTCTCCTTACTTTATATAGGCGCAAAACAAGAATAAAAAAGTCATTTTTTTAGTGAAATAGTTGTTTTTAATTCAAATTTAATATTATGTTTATTTTTTATGCCGAAATATAAACCAAATTATCTATTTTTTCAACCAACTATAGGAATTTGTTAGTTTTTCATTATCTGCTTTAATTTTACTAACTGCTTATATTTTGTGTAATCCCGCTGTAATTAATAATTTCAAAGCGATAATTCTAAGAATTAAATCAAAATAAATTAGCACCACTGGAACCATTAAAATTGCGTGCCTAGTCCTTTCAAGAACACAAAATCTAACCTACAATTAAAGACATTAAATGACTGACCATGAATGATTATGAATGCTGAAATAACACCACTTGAGCTGCGCCAACAAATTCGCAGTGGCGAACACACCGGCAATACCTCCGGCTTTTGCCCCGGCTTCGTGCAGTGCAATATGGTCATTTTGCCAAAAGACTGGGCGAACGAGTTCCTGCAATTTTGTCAAAAAAACCCAAAACCCTGCCCGGTTCTTGGAATGTCCGATGCTGGTAGCTGGGAAATCCCGGAATTAGCGGCTAATCTTGATGTTCGCAGTGACTTACCAAGCTATAAAATCTTTGAAAATGGTGAAGTGGTTAACGAAGTCAACGACGTTACAGAATATTGGCGAGACGATTTGGTAACCTTCATGTTGGGCTGTTCATTTTCATTTGAAGAACCCTTAATTGCCGATGGTTTAGAAGTGCGCAATGTCACAGAGGAATGTAACGTTCCCATGTACCGCACCAATATTCCTTGTCGCAGCGCTGGCCGTTTTAATGGCACCATGGTCGTTAGCATGCGTCCGTTTTTACCTGCTGACGCGATACGTGCCATTCAAATCTGCACGCGTTTCCCATCGGTACATGGCGCACCGGTTCACCTTGGCGACCCTTCGTTAATCGGCGTCAAAGATATCAATCATCCGGAGTTTGGCGATGCAGTCACTATTCATGAGAATGAACTGCCGATATTCTGGGCCTGTGGCGTGACACCTCAGGTTGCCTTAGAGCAAGCGAAGCCGCCATTCTGCATTACGCACAGCCCTGGCTGCATGCTGGTCACCGATATTCAAAACAGTAAACTAGCCGTCATGTAATTGACGCATCAGGAGGATTTCATGGCACTAACACTCAACTGTGATTTAGGCGAAAGTTTTGGCTCATGGAAAATGGGCATGGACGACGCAGTCATGCCACATATCCATCAAGCCAATATCGCCTGCGGATTTCACGCTGGTGACGCGATTATTATGCGCAAGACCTTGGCCCTAGCTAAAGCCAATGGCGTGAGTGTTGGCGCTCACCCTGCTTATCCAGACTTACAGGGCTTTGGTCGTCGCTCGATGAATTGCAGTCACGATGAAATCGTTGCTTATGTGCAATATCAAATCGGTGCAATCGAAGGCATGGCAAACAATATGGGCATGCAGCTAGACTATGTTAAGCCCCATGGCGCTTTATACAATGACATGATGGCCAAGGACACTGTGCGGGCTGCGGTGATGCAAGCGGTTGCAGAACACCACTCACAGCCAGCGCTAATGCTGCAAGCCGTTCCAGAAAATAAATCGCATAAGCAAGAAGCTGAAAAGCTGGGATTATCGCTGCATTTCGAAGCATTTGCCGACCGTTGTTATGATGATGACGGAAAATTACTTTCACGCGCAAAACCGGGCGCAGTACATACCCGTGAAAAAATGATGGCGCAGGTACAGCAGCTTTGTGATGAAGGCACGGTCACAACCGTTTCTGGTCATACCCTTACCTTAATGGCAAATACGCTGTGTGTACATGGTGATAACGAAGCAGGCGTCAAAGCCATTGCCGATATCCGAGCGCTAATCGACGCATGATCATAGATATATTGAAGCACAGCCAATGAAATCCCACCCATTCAGAATTGAAGTCGCGGGTGAGAATTCACTTATTATCTACTTTGGTGACACGACTGCACCCAAAATATCGGCACAAGTGCAACAGGCCTCCAGAAAGCTCGCGGCGGCTCTGGATGACCTGATTATTGATCAGGTGACCTCGTATGCTTCCTTGCTGTTGATTTTTGATCCGCTACGCGCCGATCAGCTGACGATTAGAAAAGTTATCAACGACACATTGGCCTCTATTGAGACTGCAAGCACCAGTGACTCAGCAGACACACAAACTTGCCTAGAGCTACCCGTTTATTACAGCGAAGAATCAGGCCCCGAACTACAGCTCATCAGTAGCAACTCTGGCTTAAGTGTGGATGAGGTTATCGCGCTGCATCAAAGTCTGACCTATCGGGTTTATGCCATTGGCTTTGCCCCGGGCTTCGCTTTTTTAGGGCAAGTTGACGAGCGAATTGCCACGCCTCGATTGAGCACCCCCAGACTTAAAGTGCCTCGCGGTGCCGTTGGTATTGCAGATCGCCAAACGGCCATCTACCCAGATGTTTCACCGGGCGGCTGGAACCTTATCGGACTATGCCCTACTCGCATGTTTAACCCTGAAGCTACTCCAACAATGCCGGTTAGTGTCGGCGATGAAGTCCGCTTCAAAGCGATCAGCAAAGACGAATTCCATGCCTTAGGTGGCGAGATAGGAGACTATCAATGAGCCAATCAAACATTGGATTCACGGTTGTGCAGCCGGGCATTTTGTCACTATTACAAGATGCTGGACGTTTTGGTCAACACTCCATTGGCTTGACTAATGGCGGCCCATTGGATCGATATTCCTTTAACTGGGCTAACCGACTCTGTGGAAATGACCAAAATGCCTGTGCAATTGAAGCCAGTATAGGTGGGCTCACTTTAGAAGCACAGGTAGCTACCCAAATTGCCGTAACAGGTGGTGATGCGCCGCTAACTATTAATGGCAACAATGCTGCATCCTGGCAAACCCACAGCATCAAGGCAGGCGATAAAATTGCGCTTGGTTTTTCACAGACTGCGTCGCGTCATTATATTGCGGTAAAAGATGGTTTTCAGATAGAACCTATGTTTGGCAGCTGCGCTACTGTCGCTCGCGAGAAACTTGGAGGTTTGAATGGAACAGCATTACAAGTTGGTGACATCCTACCCTGCTTAGCCAAACCAGACGCGCACAAGCAATCATTTCAAGTTCCTCCTACTGGCCGCCCAGACTATTCTGGAGATATTACCCTACGCGTCATTTTGGGCTATCAACAATCCTTATTCAGCCCAATTCAAAAAGCCAGATTCTTTAATAATGACTTCGAGCTAAGTGACAAATGCGACCGCATGGGCTTCCGCTTAACCGGCCCCGAGATACAATCAGGCATCAGCGGCATGCTATCTGAAGGCATCTGCTATGGTGCCATCCAAATACCGGCAGATGGACAACCAATTGTGCTGCTTAACGACCGGCAAACCATTGGCGGCTATCCTAAGATTGGTGCTGTACTATCCTTAGACATCCCAAAGTTAACCCAACGTATGCCGGGCACTGTCATTCGCTTTGAAGCAATTAGCATTGACGAAGCTCAGCGACAACTTCACCTCGCCAACTACCGTGATCAGAATACCCAATTGATCCCTATTGACTAAGCTCTCGATCATGGCTCTAAAGATGCCGGATCAATAGACCCCAGCTGTTTAACGCATTGGAAGGAAATCATGAGCGAATCAACACAAACGAGCCAGTCTTTGCAAGCGCTGACCCAGCAGATTGAAGACCTGATGGTTGCCCGTGATTTAAGAGGCATGAAACACCTGCAAAAAGCTCTGGTACCCGGTTACTACCAACGCGCCGCACAGACATTATACGACTGCAAAGGAACCATTTTGATCGGCACGGGCTTCCCTGTCGACGACACCTTTGAAACCGATGGACCAGTCGGTGCCATAGCGCTCTATGACACCCTTAAGCACCTAGGTGCCAACCCGATTATTGTTTGCGGTGATCCGCTGGCACGCGTGATTAGTGACGACTACCAAGTTCATCAAATCAGCGTTGGTGACCTCAGCA
>ENA-ORXT01006440-ORXT01006440.1-marine-metagenome-genome-assembly--contig:-NODE-6440-length-10910-cov-175.664636_pt1 | contig 10910 bp, 7 predicted proteins | sample MGYA00237868_ERZ511482 | MGnify/ENA metagenome assembly ERZ511482
TGAACAAATATGGTGAGAAATTTAGAGCTGCGGTAGCGGGTTTTGTTTCGGGAAATATTGTGGGTTAAGTTGTTTTTTGAAATACTGATGCTCGAAGAAGAAAATTGATACCGTCCATTAAAGTGTGTCTAGGCTTCTATTAAGGAAAAAAGGTTTCCGACAATTAACATTTATTTATTATTATGATTGTAAATTATATAATTAAAAAAATAAACATAAAATTTCAACTTTAGGAGGAATTAAGAGTGCAATTTAATGTTTGCTTTTAAGGATGATAAATTATCTACACATTCTAATTTCAAATTACTTTAAAATAAAAGAGACTGCATCAATAATTGTTGTAGCCTCTTTTAATTTGAGATAACCATGGACTCAAAACTTAATATTATCTCCTTACTAATCCGTTAAAATAACGTTGAAATTTTCTGAATTTAATTTTGAGGTGTTATAGTAAATTATAATATTACTTATTTAATTATAATCTTTTTGGAGCCAATAGGTTCGTGATCCACATATAGCGTATATGGATAAGTCCCAGTTTCCAAATTAGTAGTATTTAAAACATAGCTTCCAACTCCTCTCTCTTCAATCCATATATCAACTATTTCGCGCCCTGCGATATCGGTAATTAGCAACCTTGCTTTACGAGCATCTTCGTTAATATAATATGGAATAGTAGTAACTTGTTTTTCCATTGTAGGATTTGGTATATTTTGATACAACTCAGATGCTCTTGCCGCTTCTGATAAAGCATCTTCATCAATTTCAATACCTTCATTGTTAATGTGTGACTCTAATAAATAAACAGCATTGCAATCACCTTCACAAACTCGTTTAACCACTTCTTTTATTGTAACTAAATAATTTTGCATTTCTTGTTTTACTGCGGTCACTTCTTCTTTCATATCATTTACCTGATTCGATAGCTGCGCATTATCTTCATATACATCTTCAATTAATTCTTTATATTGATCTTTTTCTTCAGATAAAACATTTATGCCATCAGCTAAAACTGGGATTAAGGAAACATAATCAACGGATAAGAAACCTTCATTATCAGTATATACCAATTCTGGAAATACCTCTTGCAATTCTTGTGCTATAAAACCAATTTGCTTTCTGTCATCAAAATTCCATTCTTCTTTATTTTTATAAAAATACTCCACACTTCTTAGCTTAGAAATTTTATTAATACTATTTTTTAATCTATTTACTTTGTTTTTATAACGTTTATCAGAATGTTTGATAAAATGTGTTCCTCTTACTTTTCCCCAAGTATCAAAGTGGTAACTTGGGTTTGTATTTAAGATGCCTACTTTATTATTGTAAGCGCAAAATACAGGTTTGTCGTGTTTTGATTTATTGAAACCGATCCTAATACTGTTATGCTCATTGTTAACCACATTTTTACCAATAGCAAAAGAATTATCGGCATTTGCTGATACGCTAAAACCTATCGCCACAGCGTTTTCACCGTTAGCTTCTGATTCTCTACCTAATACTACAGAATTTTCACCATTGGCTTCATTCAATCTTCCAGCAACAAAGGCTTCATCATTACTGGCAATATTTTGATAACCAAAAGCCGTTGAATGTTTACCCGAAGCTTCTAACTCTCTACCTATGGCAACAGAAGTTCTGCCGCTGGCAGTTGTATTTTCTCCCATTGCAACTGCATTGGCATTAATAGCATTGGTATTTAAACCAAAAGCAATTGAATTGCTACCAGTTGCAGTTGAGTTATTTCCACCAACATAAGCATTTTCGCCTACAGCTTCTGTATTAGTTCCTAATGAAGTAGCATTAGTACCAGATGCAGTAGTTGCATTACCTAAAGCAGTTGCATTATTTCCAGATGCTGTAGTATTATCTCCAGAAGCCAATGTATTATTTCCACTTGCGGTTGTTGCATTACCACTTGCTTTGGCATTTAAACCAGAAGCTAAAGTATTATCTCCGCTTGCAAAACTATTGTCTCCACTTGCTGTTGTATTAATACCTAAAGCAGATGCTTGTGCGCCTGATGCTGTAGTTGACGAACCTCCAGCAAGGGAGTTGACTCCTTCTGCTGTTGATTGATTACCCATAGCAGTTGCATTATTGCCAGATGCGTTAGTATTATTGCCTGAAGCTGTGGCTTGTAAACCACTTGCTGTTGTGTTATTGCCAGAGGCTAAACTATTATCTCCGCTGGCTGTTGTATTAATACCAATAGCAGAAGCCTGCACCCCTGATGCCGTTGTAGAAGAACCACCTGCAAGTGAATTGACTCCTTCTGCAGATGAATCGTTACCCATTGAAGTTGCATTGTTACCAGAAGCAGTAGAATTATTACCGGTAGCTGTAGCTTGTTCGCCACTTGCCGTAGTTAATAAACCTGAAGATGTTGAATTGATGCCACTTGCCGATGTTTCAGAACCAGAAGCCGTAGAATTGATTCCTTCTGCCGTGGTTAGATTACCAGTTGCTAAAGCATTTACTCCAATAGCCAGAGTTCCATTACCCATTGAAGTTGCATTTAAACCTTCAGCAATGGTTTCAAAACCAAATGAAGTTGCATTTCTTCCAGTAGCTTCTGTTAATTCACCGGCTGAAATTGTATTGACTCCTCTTGCTGTTGTTCTTAATCCAAAAGCAGTTGAATTGGTATCAAGAGCTTCGGTATAGAAACCAGTAGCTATTGCATTTCTGCCATCTGCTAAAGTAGAATCACCTGCTGAAATTGAATTGACACCTTCTGCTAATGTTCTAAAACCAAGAGCCGTAGAATTGCTATCTGTTGCCATCGTAAAATTACCAGAAGAAGTAGATTGTGGACCGCTGGCTTCTGTTGTAAGTCCTAAGGCGGTTGAGTTGACGCCGCTGGCGGTTGTGTTGTCACCGGATGAAGTGGATTGATCACCTGATGCAGTTGATGATAAACCACTAGCAGTTGAGTTTATTCCACTCGCTAAAGTTGCTTCACCAGAAGAAGTTGCTTGATCATTGTTGGCTTCTGTGGAAAGTCCCGAAGCAGTAGAATTAATTCCGCTAGCTAAAGTTTCTTTGCCAGAGGAAGTTGCTTGCGCATTGTTGGCTTCTGTTGAAAGGCCCGAAGCTGTAGAATTAATTCCACTCGCTAAAGTTTGTTCGCCAGAGGAAGTTGCTTGCGCATTGTTGGCTTCTGTGGAAAGGCCCGAAGCTGTAGAATTAGTGCCACTCGCTAAAGTTTGTTCGCCAGAGGAAGTTGCTTGCGCATTGTTTGCTTCCGTGGAAAGGCCCGAAGCTGTAGAATTAGTGCCACTCGCTAAAGTTTGTTCGCCAGAAGAAGTTGCTTGCGCATTGTTGGCTTCTGTTGAAAGTCCCGAAGCTGTAGAATTAATACCACTCGCTAAAGTTTGTTCGCCAGAAGAAGTTGCTTGATTATTGTTGGCTTCTGTGGAAAGCCCTGAAGCCGTTGAGTTTGTTCCACTAGCTAAGGTACTTTGACCAGAAGAAGTGGACTGTTCTCCAGTTGCCGTTGTTGATAAACCACTGGCAGTAGAATTTGTTCCTTCCGCTAAAGTTTGATTACCTGATGATGTTGATTGCGCACCGCTTGCTGTTGTTGAAATCCCAGATGATGTTGAATTTACTCCATTAGCAGTTGTGCTATCTCCTGATGAAGTGGATTGATCACCAGTTGCTTGAGTTGATAAACCACTGGCAGTAGAGTTGATTCCTTCTGCTAAAGTATGATTTCCTGATGATGTTGATTGCGCACCGCTTGCTGTTGTTGAAATCCCAGATGATGTTGAATTTACTCCACTAGCAGTTGTGCTATCTCCTGATGAAGTGGATTGATCACCAGTTGCTTGAGTTGAGATGCCGCTTGCAGTTGAGTTTGTTCCACTAGCTAAGGTACTTTAACCAGAAGACGTAGAATTTACACCGTTTGCCGTTGTTAATAAACCGCTTGCTGTAGAATTTGTTCCATCGGCTAAAGTTCGATCTCCAGAAGATGTTGATTGCGCACCACTAGCAACAGTTGAAATTCCTGATGAAGTGGAATTGATACCGCTTGCAGTTGTGCTATCGCCTGATGAAGTGGATTGATCACCCGATGCAGTTGTTGAGATGCCAGATGCAGTTGAGTTTGTTCCACTGGCTAAGGTTTGATCTCCAGATGATGTTGACTGCGACCCACTAGCAACAGTTGAAATTCCTGATGAAGTGGAATTGACTCCGCTTGCGGTATTACTGTCGCCTGATGAAGTGGATTGATCGCCCGATGCAGTTGTCGATAAACCACTAGCTGTTGAATTTGTCCCACTGGCAGTAGTAGATTCACCAGATGAAGTAGATTGATCACCAGTTGCTTTTGTTAACAAACCAGTTGCAAGTGAATTAGTTCCTTCTGCTAAAGTTAAAGAACCCATACTTGTGGATTGTGCTCCATTTGCTATAGTAGTAAATCCTGTAGAAGTAGAATTTACACCGTTTGCTATTGTGGTGGAACCAGAGGAGGTTGAATTATCTCCTTCGGCTATTGTTGTAAATCCTGTGGAGGTAGAATTAAGCCCGTTTGCAATAGTTAATAAACCAGATGCTGTTGAATTTGGTCCTTGTGCCAAAGTTTGTGTGCCTGATGATGAAGATTGTGGTCCTTTTGCTTCGGTTGATAAACCGGAAGCTGTTGAATTAATACCTTCTGCTAAAGTTGATGTACCTGAAGAAGTGGCTTGTGGTCCGGTCGCTTCAGTAGTAAGCCCCGATGCTGTTGAATTTACTCCACTGGCGGTTGTACCTTGTCCTGATGAAGTAGCTTGCGCTGCATTGGCGATTGTAGAAAGCCCGGAGGCGGTAGAATTTACTCCGCTGGCGGTTGTGCTTTCACCAGATGAAGTAGCTTGTGCTTCACTTGCTGTTGTTGAAAGTCCAGAAGCAGTTGAGTTAATGCCACTTGCTGTGGTGCTTTCACCAGATGAAGTAGCTTGTGCCTCGCTGGCAGTTGTAGAAAGCCCAGAGGCTGTTGAATTTACACCACTGGCGGTTGTGCCATCACCCATTGAAGTAGATTGTTTACCTCTTGCTGTAGTATTACTGCCAGATGAAGTTGCCTGATCGCCAATTGCTTTTGTAAATAAACCAGTCGCTAAAGAATTATTGCCTTCTGCCATAGTATTATTGCCCATAGAAGTTGATTGATTACCTTCTGCAGTTGTAGACAAACCTGTAGCCGTTGAATTATTGCCATTAGCTGTTGTTCTGTAACCAGAAGAGGTAGATTGATTACCCATTGCAGTAGTTGCGTTACCCGAGGAAGTAGATTGGTCGCCTATTGCTTTTGTAGATAAACCAGTTGCTAATGAATTTAGTCCATTGGCCTCCGTTAAATTACCCATTGAAGTGGAGTTTATGCCCATCGCAGTTGTCTCATTATTCATAGCAGTAGATTGATTGCCAATTGCCTTTGTGCTTAAGCCCATTGAGGTGGAATTATCACCTTGTGCCATAGTTGTGTTTCCTATTGCTGTTGAAGTTTCACCTGAGGCAGTTGTTCCATCTCCCATTGAAGTTGAATTTACACCGGATGCTGTTGTGTTGTTTCCTATTGCTGTAGCTCCTTTTGCGGTTGCCATTGTACCAGATCCCATAGCTGTGGCATCGTCTGCAGTGGCTTGTGAATCACTACCTGAGGCAAATGCATTTTCCCCAGATGCCAGCGTGCAATTGCCAGATGCAGTAGAAAAATCTCCTTGAGCCAGCACTTTAAAACCAGATGCCGATGCATTATTTCCATCAGCGATAGATAATTGTCCCGAAGCTGTTGCATTGAATCCATTGGCAGCAGTTAACGTTCCCGTTGCTGTTGAGTATGGACCAGCAGCTAATACTCCATCACCAATTGCAGTAGAACCAGTTGCAGAGGCTATTGCAAGCGTGCCAACTGCCCAAGAACCGTTGCCACTTGCCCTTGTAAAGCCATTACCAAAAGCAAAAGCGTTGTTGCCAGTTGCATTTACATTATTGCCAATTGCAACAGAATTCATGCCAATTGAGCCCCAATTAATATTTGTGCCAGCACCAAAAGCTTGTTGAGAAGGAATCTAGGTAAACATAGTCATTTCATCCCCGCCTACTACGCCAGCAGTACCGCTAACAGCGAAGGTTCCGCCTCTTACATCTAATCTTGCATTAGGATTATTAAGACCTATTCCTACGTCATCTAAAAGAAAACTCTTACCTGCAACAGATAGTCTTCCCATACCAAGAGTTAAGTTACCAGAAGCAATACCCACATTTCCATTAAAAGTTGAGCCTCCATTTTGGTTTAGAGAGCCTGTATTGGTTAATCCAATAGTACTTATTGGGGCAGCTGCAGTATTACTTGGTACTGAAGCCGCACCAGATCCAGACATAAAAAGACCAGGAGGCGTTTGTCCATTAGCGTTTTCAATAATCAAAAATAAGATTATAATAACACTTAAGAAACCCTTGATAAACATTGATAGATTATTTTCGATAAGGCTGATTTTGATAAATCTTATAATTTTTAAATTGGGGAATGGAAATTGATTGTTCTGTTTTAATTGATTGAATAAAAAATAATTCATCATTTAGTTAATTTTAGTTGGTTAAATAAATTGGTTTGAATAAGATTGAGATTTTCTTGTTAAATATTAGAATTTGTTGCTTTTCTATTCTTCATTCTAACAATATCTGTTATTGCTTGTATTGCAAGTTCACTTTATCATTTTTTAGGTGTATTACTCTAACTATTTACTTCCTAAGTTCAGGTAATATAGAATTACAAATGACAGTACATTTGAATATTAAATTGTGTGACTCTGTTAGAATTTTTTATAGAGAAAGGGGCGAGAAAGCTTGTTACCTTGCTTTTATCAGATCAACTATAAATGGTATGCAGGGTTTAGGTTGAATTGAGAAAATGTATTTCATAATAATTTTTTAGATGGTTGAAAATGTTAATTAATTGGCTATTTTCAAATTAAATATAATAATAAAAATTTACAGTACCAAGTTTTTTAATTTTTACTCAAGCTTTAGATTGGTTCAGATTTGTAAATTTCCTCTTTTAGAACCTGTAAACAATAGTCCCACCAACAAAAAAACGCACAGCCCTTGTGAGCTATGCGTTCAATTATCTTATTACTTCAAAATATTTTTTAACTGCCTTCAAGCGCAGCAGCACCACTTACAATTTCGGTTAACTCTGTTGTAATAGTTGCTTGTCTGGCACGGTCATAATCAATTTATAAATGTTTATAATGTCTTTCCCAAAGCTCGCGCAAATGTTCCTGCAAGAATAACTTGTGTAAAACAATAAGGCAAGTTTATAACTTGACGGATAGCCCAATTCAACTTCCAATAAATCCCTTTTTTTACGTAATTTCTTACATTGCTTGCACATCCATCTATTAAACAAAAACAGGTTTCTAAGCCGTACACTTAGAAACCTGTTGGTTTACTTTGGTTGAAAAAGTTGAAAACTTGCCTTGTTTTTAGTCACAAGTGATTCTGCGTAACACTTGCGCCAGCTAAAGTTTAAATAGCGACTTTGGAAATTTATTCAAGCTATTTTTATTTCTGCACAATGTTAAAATCATTTGTCATTTTGTTTACGTGATCAACGAACTTTACAATATTTCCAATTTTCCATTGGGTGCTCGTGGCAATAATTGAGTCAGACAGTTTTATAATTTCATCTGATTTAAAGTAATGTCTTTTATGTCCAGTAGTATTGTAAATCTCTCGTGCTTTTTCGCTCGTGTCAAATACTCCATTACTCCCTTGAAGTTTAGGCGGAAATAGTCTTTCCAGTTCCGCATAGCTAATTTCCGGATTTTCTTCTACAAAACTTTTTATAACTTTGTTTACAAGAGGCGATTTTTTGTAAAGTTCACCCTTAAACTCAAATTTTGAAAAGTCCCGACTTGTATAGTTGTACTTAAAGAATGTGTCGGTAGTTACAAAAATTTCGTTTTTTAAATTTCTGAAACGTCTAATGATCATTCCAGCAATCGGTATTCCACTTTCCGTTACATATCCATTTTGTAGTTTCCTTTGCAGTTCGGGTGAAATAGATGTACCGACTAAAACGCCTGCCCATTTTGGGTTTTCATCGCTTTCTGTCCAAAAATCAGGATTGCTGGCTAACAACTCGTTTTTTACGTTTAAATAATCCTCCAATTGTAATAAAGTAGTGTCGTTTATTTCATTGATTTTCAGCTCAACGATGGCCAAATATTCAAGTCCATATTTTGCTAAGATATCAATTCTCCCGTCTCGGTTAGAAGTTTTTCGACCACTTTTAAGTGCAATTTCTGCATCCAATACAGTTACGTCCGCAAAATCTTCTGTGTCTAATCTTAAAATATCCTCATTTTCGATTAGGTAGGCCTCCATCGCTAATTCTTTAAGGAAGGGATATTCTTTTAATTTAATATTGTTAGCGGTAATCTGTCTAAAAATTTCCATAATTTTTGATTTAGCATGTTAAGTTAAAGCATTAAATTAGGATGAACCCACTGTGCATAGCTACTTAACCTTCGTTCATAATAAATATCTACAATTTTTCAAATATACTAAAATTATGGTTTAATAGCGATTTGAATGTCAGTTATTATTATTTCCCAAAGCTCGCGCAAATGTTCCTGCAAGAATCACTTGTGTAAAACAATAAGGCAAGTTTATAACTTGACGGATAGCCCAATTCAACTTCCAATAAATCCATTTTTTTCGCATAATTTCTTATAGTGTTTGCACATATATCTGTTAAACAAAAACAGGTTTCTAAGCCGTACACTTAGAAATCTGGTGGTTTATTTTGGTTGAACAAGTTGAAAACTTGCCTTGTTTTTAGTCACAAGTGATTCTGCGTAACACTTGCGCCAGCTAAAGGCAAAAGCTATAAAGAAAGAAAGAAAAAAAAGACCAATCTATTTCAATTTACACGAATTTCGTGTAAATTTGAAAGATGAAAAATATAACCTTTGTAGCAAACGAATTATTAATTGAAAAAGCCAGAAAAAAGGCAAAAGAAGAAATGACTTCTTTAAATGCTAAAATTCAAGAATGGTTACGGGTATATGTAAATGAACAAGAAAGCCCAAAAAATTTTGAAGAATATTGGGCACAATACGCTGATTTGGATGTAAAAGGTGGAAGCAAACTAAGCAGAGAAGAAAGAAATGCCCGATAAAGTATTTATTGATAGCAATATTTTTGTTTACGCCATTGACGGTAGCGAACCCGAAAAAATGAACGCTGCCAGAGCATTACTTACTAGCCATCCTCCGGTTAGTAGTTCCGTAATTTCATTTCAGGTAATGCAAGAAGTTATTAATGTGTATTTCAAACAAATGAAGCGGGATCAAAATTTTAACCTGTTTAGGTTGTTTGTAGAAAAAGAACTTAAATCAAGATGGAAAATCAATCCAACATTTGCACTCTATGATAAAGCAATAGAACTAAAGCAACAATTTAAATATTCATTTTATGATAGTTTAATTATTTCGGCTGCAATTATTGGTGAGTGTAAAACCTTATATTCTGAAGACCTACAAGGTGGTCAAAAAATCGAAAGTATAGAAATAATAAATCCTTTTGCTTGATTTTTAAAAGGTGTTGATGAAACTAAATACAAATTGAAGCATCTACAAATTAGCTCTTTAAACAGGTGACGATTATACTTCTTAAATAAAATAGAAACCTAAATAATAGCTAATCATTTTGCTTGTCTTCAAAAAAAACGCATAACCCTTGCGAGCTATGCGTTCAATTATCTTATTACTTCAAAATATTTTTTAACTGCCTTCAAGCGCAGCAGCACCACTTACAATTTCGGTTAGCTCTGTGGTAATGGCTGCTTGTCTGGCACGGTTATAATCTATTTGTAAATCACGTAAAATGTCTTTCGCATTTTCGGTAGCTTGATCCATCGCCGTCATGCGTGCACCTTGCTCACTAGCATTAGCATCTAAAATAACCCGATAAATTTGGGTTTTTAATATTTTAGGAACTAATTGATTAATCATTTCTTCTTTCGCTGGCTCGTACACATAATCTATTGATATTTTAGCTACCGCTTCATCAGCCTGTGGCTTTTCAATTGGCAAAAAGCTATCATCACTATAAATAAAAGTAGCTGCGTTTTTAAATTTGCTGTACACCAATCTAACGGCATCATAGCGTTCAGCTGCATAGGCTTCCATTATTTTCTCGGCAATTACACCTGCGTTTTCAAAAGATAGCTTGGTGAAAATATCAACATAATCATTAACTACTCTAATATTATCAATACGTTGCATTGCCTCTAAGCCTTTTTTACCTAAAGGAACTACCACAATATTACCAGCCTCCCATTGCTGGCGATAGGTTTCTTTAATTAAGCGCCTGGCAATTTTAATAATGTTTGAATTATAACCGCCACACAAACCCCTGTCAGAAGTTACCAATACAATCAGCACTTTTTCTACCGATCGTTCAACAGCATAATCGATGCGCAAACTACCTTCCTCGCTCGAAACGATGTTGCTCAACATTTCGCCCAGCTTCTCCGAATAAGGACGCATTTTTTGAATACCATCAGTAGCTTTACGCAACTTTGCTGCCGCTACCATTTTCATGGCATTGGTTATTTGTTGTGTTGATTTGATGGATTTGATCCGCTCTCGTACTTCTTTTAATTTACCTGACATATTTTTTTTTAGATTACAGATTATTAGATTACAGAAAACAGATTTTTAGATTACAGATTTCTTTCGAGATGCTCTATTCTATTCCTCTGACTTCTACAGTCTGTGTTCTGATTTCTTATAAAGATCACAGTTTATTAGATCACAGAAAACAGATGTTTAGATTACAGATTTCTTTCGAGATGCTCTATTCTATTCTTCTGACTTCTACAGTCTGTGTTCTGATTTCTT
>ENA-ORXT01006442-ORXT01006442.1-marine-metagenome-genome-assembly--contig:-NODE-6442-length-10909-cov-3.102751_pt1 | contig 10909 bp, 1 predicted proteins | sample MGYA00237868_ERZ511482 | MGnify/ENA metagenome assembly ERZ511482
ACTAACGGATCGTCCATTGACATTCCAAAAAATGTGGATTCTTCATAGATCTTATTTTCTTTCGTCCACGCAATGAGAGAATTAAAGGCATTTGCCACCACTCCTTCTGCATATGAATTGACAACACGGATATAAGCAATCTTTCTTTTGGCGAATTCTTTAACCGCTACAGGAAATTGTTTTGCTTTCTCTTCTAATGACATAGGCACAAGATATTCATCCATTGGGAACAACTCTTTGCAAATCTTGCTATTGTCAATCTTGCCTGTCTTTCTATAGTTCGACGGGGAAATTCCAAAATAGCTTTTGAAGGATCGTGAAAAGGTGGCAGGAGAGGAAAGCCCACAAGCATAGGCGATATCTTTTAAGGATTGTTTGGAGTACGTTATCAATTTTGCTGCTTTCTCAAGGCGAATGCGATTCGTATAGAAATTAACAGACTCTCCGATGATAGCTACAAATATGCGATGAAAATGGAATGAAGAGAAGTTTGCAATTGCAGCAAGTTCATTTAGTTTGAAGGATTGGTCTAGGTTTGCATTCATATGATCAATGACTGTATTGATTTTTTGGGAGTATAGTGCATTGACTGGAGACATTTTATCTTATTATTTTTGTATTTTCAAAATATACTTCTTCTAACTAACCATAACTATGAAGATGAGAATTTCGGTTGTATTATTCCTCATTAATTTTCTAATTGTCTCCTTAAGTGCGCAGTGTCCTGATGAGCCAGCTGATTTTGATTGTCAGACCTATGATGTGTTTCCTGAATTTTACTTGGATGGTATTCCGGAGTGTGTAGAACAAGGGGATGAAATTTGTATTAATCTGAAAGTAAAAGATTTTATTGCGATAGCTTCCATACTAGGGACAATCAGTTTTAACCCTTATGCATTAAAATTTGAGTCATTTTCTTTTGTCGAAACTTGCTATGAGAGTAATGTAAGCGTTGCAACAAATAATACGTTTATAAGTCAAGGGGATTTTGGATTTATTTGGACGGCAGGTGGTGCTGGAGATTGCATGGACGATGGATGTGAATTTGCTAAAATATGCTTTGAAGTCGTAGGGGAGAATGCATCTTTTTCTGATATTAAGTTAACAGAAAATGTTGCAGAAATTGAAGGTACAGTATCATTTGATGTGCAAGTACCAGCCTGTGCTTTAGACTCTATTATATTTAACAAAGAGGAGTTAGGCGTTAATGTTTGTTGTAACGATCTAACTATAAACGGAAGTATCTGCAATGTGGATTCAAATCTTGATGGAGGATGCATTACTGCTTCTGTATGTGGAGGATGCGCACCGTATACAATTTTTATTGGCGTAGAGCAATTTACTGGTCTCGAGGAGAACGAAAAAGTTAAAGTGAGCGTTGTGAATGTCGGGGCAACTACTATCGCTGTACAAGATGATTGTGGTACAATTGAATCTCTATCTGTAGAAGTTGGATGGGGTGAGAAACTAGATTTTAATTTACAAACAACTCCGAATCCATGCAACTTTACTTGTCTAGGTGCTATTGAGATTGATTCATTAAGAGGAGGAACTCTGCCATATGAAATCTCTTGGAACAATTGTGTGTATGGAAGAAATGAAATAACAGGTCTATGTGATGGAATCTATTCGGTCACTGTAACGGATGCTACCGGTTGTGCGTTGATAAAATCTGACACGCTCTTCACAGCTCCCCTAGAAATTATAGCGAATGTTTTTGATGAATCACCATGTGCACAAGTGGATGGGGATAGCGTTTGTTTTGAATTTACTGGAGGAACTCCTTTTCCTGATGGAAGCTACAATGTGAATGGAGAGTTCACTACCGAAATATGTTTTACTGAAGGATATACTGAACAACAAGCTATTGATGTTAGAGATATGAATGGTTGTGGTCTTACTGAAATTTTTAATTACAAATTTCATAAGGATCGTAAGGCGATGATGGAATTTTATACCCTTACAGAAGGGGATAACTGGTTTAACACGCAGCAAAATTTTAAATCATGGGGCCAATCTTGTAATCCCTGCGATGGAACTTGGTATGGAGTGTCCTGCGTTGCAGATCGTGTATATAGAATAAATCTTGCAAATGATCCGGACTCATTAAATAATGGGAATAATTTGAGAGGCACCTTTCCCGATGTAAACCTACCTTGGTTGTTTTTCTTGAATATCGACAATAATAAATTTGAAGGAGAGATTCCTGAAATCGAGAACCTAAAATTACTCAGAGGCTTATCTCTCGGTAATAATTTATTTACCGGCCCCATTCCTAAGATTGATAGCTTGGATTTCTTGGATAATTTCAATGTGGAAGCAAATGATCTTTCTGGTTGCTATCCTGAATATGTATGCGATATAGTATTCAATTCCTTAGGAAATTCAAAACTTCCATGGCAAGGCGACCATATGCAACTTTGTATAAATGGATTTGAACAGGTTTCTGCAGTATGTGATGATGATAATACCTTTACTGTGTCAGATTCCATAAATGTGGACTGTATATGTATTGGTATAACCGATGCGGATGGTGATGGCTTTGGTATCGACGAGGATTGTGATGATACAAATCCAGAAATCAATCCCGATGCAGATGAAATCATAGGAAATGGTATAGATGAGGATTGCGACGGAGAAGATGGAATAAGTTCGACCTTAGAACTTGGGAATACAATTATAAAGATGTATCCAAATCCCGCAAAAGACTTCATTTATTTAGAATATGAATCAGCAGAAATAATTCTTGTCCAAATAATTGACATCAATGGACGTCTGATATCCGCACAGAAAGGCAAGAAAATTAATGTTAATGCGCTTTCAGGACTCTATATAGTTAGGCTAATTGATCCAATATCTGGCCGAAATACTTCTAAAACCATCATAATTACCCATTAAGCTAGACCGTTCACTATTCTTTAAGACCTTATTGTTTATCTCATAACCTAAGAAACATATATAAAAAAACAAATTATAATTTATCTTAATATGTACTATGCTTATCAGAAATAGTTTATATATTTGCCTTAAGTGTAATGTGTAAAAACCTTACACACCCATCACAACAACAGTAGACTAAGGATTTTATTATTTATTAATCGACGTATTAAACACGAAGGTTCGATGGGAAAACTACATCTAACTACAAGTGTGCTTGCATCTTGGTGCAAAGCATTCTGTATTTTAGCAACAACAAGCTTAGCAGCTATTCAAATTGGCCATAGCCAATGCAATCCGGGCACTTTAAGTGGATCGGTCTTTCATGATTCAAATAACAATGGAACGATGGACGGCCCTGAAATAGGAGTCGCCAATGTTTTAGTTACAGCAACAGATGCCTCTGGTGCTAATCAGCAAACGTACACTGACCCGAATGGTGACTACGCGTTCACAGGATTGAACAACAGTCAATATCGAGTTGTGTTTAGTACGCCAGCTGGGTACAACCCGTCGTGGATGGGAACAAACAATAATTCAAACATTCAATTTGTGACAGTACCTGAATGTACTGCATCTTTTGGTGTTATTCTAGGTGGCTCCCTTTGTGGATCCAACCCAGACATTGCTCTAACATGTTTTGTAGAAGGCAGACTCGGGGAAAATGATCAAATAGAGACGATCGTTGGACTAGAACATGACTTCAACAGTGTAAGTAATGTAGATGTATACGCTACAAAAGGAGAAACAGGATCCGTTTGGGGATTGACTTGGACTAATGCAACAAAAGAAATATTTTCTGCAGCATTTGTAAAACAATATGCTGGACTTACTACGCACGGGCATGATGCAATCTTTAAAACGACTGAGTCCGGTGGCACATATTCTACCAGCCTTTTTGTCAAATTGTCTAATCTTGGAATAACTACAGGTTCCTTATCTGTTACTGATCCATATGATTGTAGATATGGCGAACAAGTAGGAAAGATCGGTCTTGGCGCTCTGATTATGTCATCAGATGAGCAACATATGTTCGTTACCAACCTGAACAATAATAGTGTTGTAAAAATTGATGCCAACAATCCAACGGCTGCTACTACAACAGAGTATGTCGTACCAGATCCAGGATGTGCAGGCGGTTCATATAGAGTATTTGCGTTGACGGAGGAGAACGACAGAATATATGTAGGAGTAACATGTACTGCAGATGTGACGCTAAATGCAACACAATCTTCAGCGAACGTATATGAAATGAATCCTACAACTGGAGCATTTAACTTGATCTTCACTACGAATTATACTAAAGGTTTTTGGGAATCAAACTTACCAGGTTCACACACTACAACACATTGGTTAACGGATATCGACTTTACAGATGACGGAAACATGTTGTTAGGACTAACAGATAGAAAAGGACACAGATATTGTGATGGCCAATCAGGAAGAGTTGATCAGCAATATCCTGATTTATTGATGGTCTGGGATAATAATGGAACATGGACTTTAGAGGCGAATGGAACAGCAGGGACTTTAACAGGAACTGGTGTAGGAAACGGACAAGGACCTACAAATGGGGAATTCTTTGGAGATGAGTTTTGGCCTACGAATCCAACGCGCCATCCAGAAACTGCTTTAGGAAGTATTTTGGTTATTCCAGGAACAAATGAAGTTGTAAGTGCAAATTTTGATCCACTCATCAATTCATATTCTGGAGGTTTGCATAGATATAGTACAAAAAATGGAAACCTACTAAGTGCAATTGAATTATATACGCATGAAGTAACCCCACAGTATGGAAAAGCTACAGGGTTTGGTGATATAGTTGCTCTTTGTGGACCAGCAGAAATAGAGATTGGAAACTATGTATGGTCAGATCAGGATAATGATGGAATTCAAGATGCTGGTGAGCCTGCAGTAGCAAATGCTGATATAATATTATACGATGATACTTTTACCCAAGTAGCGAGCACTACAACGGATGCCAATGGAAATTATATTTTTAACTCAGGTATCCTTCCGAATGCATGTTACTATATAGGATTGGATCCTGCAGCATTTACTAGTACCAATAGTAGTTATACGATCAATGGAAGCAACTACTTAATTACATCTAACAATACGAATAATAATGTTACAAACTCTGATCTAATATTACACACAAACGGGACTTACCTAATTGAGGTAAAAACTGGAAATTACGGAGATACGGATCATAACTTTGATATAGGTTTGGTACTACCAAACACATTTGATTTAGCATTAGATAAGCAACTATTAACATCATCAACTCCACAGTTGGGAGACATAGTTGCATTTAATATTAGAGTTACAAACGAAGGAAACCTTGCTGCAAACAGTTTTTCTGTTTCTGATTTTATTGGAAATGGATTTACGTTTGATCCTGCAATAAATTCTGGATGGACATTGAATGGTGATGTAATAACATTTGATGATAATAATATTTTGCTACCAGGCGAAAGTCGAAATTATACGGTAAGACTAGGACTCGTATTCGGTAGTCATAGTTATTTAAATATTGCAGAAATATCGGCAGCAGAAGACGAAAATGGTGAAACAGATTCAGATGTGGATAGTCATCCTGATTCTGATTTTACAAATGATCCAGCAGGTGAAGATGATATAGCAGAAGCACCCGTGAAATTGTTAGACCTAGCATTGAGAAATGAATTAGTAGGAAATACAACATCACACCAAGGTGGAGATTGTATCGCTTTTGAAATGACTGTATTTAATCAAGGGAATACTGTTACAGAAAATGTAGCCGTAGTAAATTATAGCACGACTGACTTGCATTTTGATCCTGCAACGAATCCAGACTGGACATATGAAGTAGGAATTGGTTATATAAATAAAACCATTCCTAATTTGCAACCAGGTCAGTCGTACAGTGTAATTATCAACTACTGTATAGATGAAAATAGAACAACAGGTAGAATCATCAATTATGCAGAAATTGCACAAGCAGGTGCAGTGGATTGTGTAGGAGCTCTCGATTATGATTCTACTTCAGATACAGTAAATGGAAATGATGCAGGCGGAGTTGCTGATTCAACAACAGATAATGATATTAATGGTGACGGTTCAGTAGACGAAGACGATCATGATCCAGCGTTTGTAAATCTTGAATTTGTGGATCTAGCGTTGGATAAGAAAACGGATAGAACTACAATATTTCCAGGAGATTTGGTGACATACACTATAACGGTTTATAACCAAGGAACGATTACTGCTAACAACATAATGATCGTGGATTATCTTCCAGCGTCAACCGAACTTGCAGATAATGCATGGACTGTTGATTTAGTTGCTGACCCTACAGGACAAACAGTATATCAGATGTTAGTGCTTGAAAATGGTTTGTTACCAGGAAATTTTGAATCAGTTAACATTACAATAAAAATAGATGAGGATATTGTTCCGAGTACAATAATAAATTTTGCAGAAATTGGAAGTTTAACGGATCAAGCAGGGAATGATATCTCCGATGATGATATTGACTCTGATCCTGACATGAACGGAGGAAATGATAATGGAGGTGTAGCAGATAGTGATACGGATAATGAGGTGAATGATGATGGAACAATGGATGAAGATGATCATGATCCAGCACTTGTTTATTTTGTGATAGCTGGAACAGATGAATGCATGTGTTTAAATAATGCAACTGATGATTCGGATGGTCAGTTTTCAAATAATATTATAGTAACCGCACCTTCTGGACAGACTTGGACAGTCGATACATTGGTTAACTTTTTTGATGCGGCAAGTCCCGCACCTCCAGCAGCGCCAGTTGATTATCCAGCGGGCACTACATTAATCGAAATACCAGTTGGAGGAGGGATTAGCGATTACATATTGAGTGGTATCCACGTTGACGGTATCGCATACTTTGGAAGATTTACAAATACTGTAGGTGATTTATATGAGGTGAATGGAGCTGCTTGCACCTATGATACTCCAGTTATTACAGGAACTACAGCAGTATGTGAAGGAGAAACAGTAACATACTCAGTACCAGACGAATCAGGATGTTCATTTTCTTGGACATTATCTGGAGGAGGAACAGTAATTCCTAACCCGCTTACTCCTTATTTATTTACAGTAGAATGGGGAACAACAGCTGGATCAGGAAACATAGTTGAACTTGTTAAAACATGTGCAGGAGAATGTATAAGTCCATCAGCAATTGATGTGACAATAGGTACTACAGGAGGTCAGATCAGTTGTGTAGCAAATTTAAATATTTCATTAAATGATATTTGTGAGTTAGTAGTTACGCCTGATATGCTTATCGCTGGTGACCCTATTCCTGATGCAGCTTATGAAGTAATACTAATGATGCCAGATGGCACGATGATTCCTTTTGCAACATTGACAGATGTACATATTGGAATTCCTATTACAGCAAAACTTTTTGATGCATGTAGTGGAAACACATGTTGGTCTACTATAACTGTAGAGGATAAATTGCCTCCATCTATAGATTGTGGAGATACATCTATGCCGTGTCATAAGCTTGCTGCATATTCACCGATCGTAACTGAAAATTGTGGAACATTTGAGCTGACAATGACGAACGAGGTGGTAACACCATTGTTCTGCGATTCTCTCTATATAAAAGAAGTTGTGCGTTCATATAAAGCAGTTGATTCGAATGGAAACGAAAGTGGGGAATGTTCACAAAAAATTCTTGTAGAGCGTATCGAATTGGATTCTATAGTATTTCCAGAAGACTTCTTAGTAAGTGACATGACGACTTTACAGTGTGAGAGTTTTGATTTAGATGGAGATGGATTCCCTGATACAGATATAACAGGAGTGCCAACAATAGATGGTATAGCATTATGGCCAGAATTTAACTTCTACTGCAATTTAGGTGTAGCATTTAATGATACAGAGATTCCAGTAATCGGTTGTCACCAGAAATTTATGAGAGAGTGGATAGTGTATGAAGACTGGTGTACTTCAGGTGAAGTAGTAAGAGATACACAAATAATAGAAATTGAAGATTTAATACCTCCGGTAATAACATGTCCTATGGACTTGACAGTAACTACAAGCGGATTTACTTGTGAGGCAATTGTAAATCTTCCAGCTATTACTGCAATAGATGATTGTTCAGATGATTTAACAATAGACGTTGCATATCCGGGAGGGTTCTTTAATAATCAAAATGGTGGTATAGTATCACTACTTCCAGGAATACACGTAATTACTTATACAGTAACAGATGCATGTTTAAATGCTTCATCATGTAGTATGATGGTGGAAGTTGTAGATAATACAGCACCGGTTGTGATATGTGATGAGCGTTTAGTTGTAAGCTTAAATTCATCAGGAACAGCAGATGTCTATGCAATGGTATTTGATGCTGGTAGTTTTGATGATTGCTATATAGATTCAATGGCTGTGAGACGTATGGACGAAGGTGCTCCATGTGGAATTGATCAGCCTGATTTTGCACCATTTGTTTCCTTCTGTTGTGCAGATATAGGAACGGATGTAGCTGTGATTTTTGGTGTATGGGATAAGCAAGGCAATTATAATGAGTGTATGGTCATGGTAGAAGTGCAAGATAAATTTGCACCTATGATTACATGTCCACCCAATATGACCATCGATTGTGATGATAATTATGATCTTATGGATCTTTCAGAATTTGGAGAACCTACTATTTCTGATGCATGTGGATTCACTATAGAAGAAGTCCCAAATATGAATATTAACAACTGTAATATTGGGACCATTACGAGAACATTTACGGCTTCAGATTCACAAGGAAGCAGTTCATGTACACAGACAATAACAATAATAAATCCAGATCCATTTGATCCTGCCACAGACATCGTTTGGCCTTTTGATTATGAGGTAATAGATATGTGTAATGCAGATCTTGAACCAGAAGATTTACCAGATGGATTTGACGAGCCTACGATTACAGAAGGATTCTGTGATATGGTAGGAGTAACATATTCAGATGAATTGTTCTCTTTTGACGATGGAGGAAATGCATGTATGAAATTGCTTAGAACCTGGTCTGTTACAGATTGGTGTGATCCTAATGAAACGGTAACGACATGGGAGCAAGCAATTAAAATAATCAATACTATAGAGCCTGTTATTACAAGTAGTTGTGATCCAGTCAGTGTATGTACATTTGATGAAGCATGTGCAGATGGTTTTATAGAATTGACGGCAAAAGGAACTGATGACTGTACAGACGATGAAGATTTAATCTGGACTGCTGAAATTGATTTAGAATCGGATGGAACAATAGATATAGAATTAGAAATGCAGGGAAATTGTGCGACGGCGAGTGGTACATATCCTATAGGAAATCATACAGTACTTTGGACATTTGAAGACATGTGTGGGAATAAAATATCATGTCTACAAGAATTTAGCATTGTAAACTGTGTGCCGCCTACTCCAGTATGTGTAAATGGTCTTGCTACTGCACTTCAGTGCATGGATTTGGACCAAGATGGAGAAGTAGATACTGAAATGGCATGCGTTTGGGCATCAGAATTTAATGCAAGTAGTATGCACCCTTGTTATGATGATTTAGTGTACTCATTTAGTTCTGATACTTCGGATACTAAATTGATTGTAGACTGTGATGACGTGGGCAATCTAATTGTAGATATGTGGGTAACAGTTTTGGATGAGAATGGAAACTTTATCCTCGATGTAAACGGTAATCCGCTCCAGTCATTCTGTACTACATTTATAAATGTACAGGATAATAATGATTGTGACTTATGTGACAAATTTGATTTAGCACTTGCCAAGACGTATAATGCGGCAGCAACAACTCAACCAATTAGTACAGGTGGTGATATCGTATTTGATATCATGGTTTGTAATCAGGGGGATAATCCTGTTACTTCTGTAGAGGTGACGGACTATATACCATCAGGATTTACATTAAATGATGCTGATTGGACAGCGGGAACAGCGGGTTCTACTGGAACAAGTGCATCTATCAATTTAAGTGAAGGCGATGGAATAATTCCGGTTGGTGGAATAGCTATAGAAACATGTGTTACGGTTTCAATTACATTGACACTGAATGCAAATGTAGGACCAGACGATATAATAAACTATGCTGAGATTACGGGAGGTATGGATACCACGGGATTAACTGCTGCAGATGATGTAGATAGTAATCCAGGAAGTGATTCGGCTGCTGAAAATATGGTGCAGCCTGGGGATGCAGATGATGATAATATTAATGGTGGAGGTCCAGGCGAAGGAGAAGATGAGGATGACCATGATCCAGCGACAATACCATTATTTGATCTTGCATTAATTAAAACGACAACATCAGTTGGTCCATTTACAGTAGGATCTACTGTGACATTTGATATTCAAGTAGAGAATCAAGGTAACCAAACAGTTACAGATGTAACTGTAGTTGATTACATTCCTTGTGGATTTACATTTGGTACAAATCCAACTTGGACATTTAATCCTGCAACAAGTACAGCAGTCACTACAATCCCTGGGCCATTAGCTCCAGGAGCAGTTGCTACTGTGAGTATAGATTTATTGCTAGCTGCGTGTGCTGATGATGACGCTTGGGTAAACTTTGCGGAAATACAAAGTTTTGATGATATGAATGGAGATCCGCAAGACGATGTAGATAGTGATCCAGATGATATGAATGGAGATACCGTTGGCGGTGATAATGTGACAGATAATTCGAATGGGGATGAAGATGATCATGATCCAGAAGAAATTGACATATTTGACCTTGCTTTGATTAAAACTTTGGCAATGCCAGGGACTACGTATGAGATAGGAGATATTGTTTCCTTTAGTATTACAGTGATAAATCAAGGAAATATTCCTGCTACAGATATAGAAGTAACAGATTATCTACAATGTGGATTCTCTTGGCCAGCGATCGGTAACGGAAATTGGACATATGATGTTGCTACCAATATGG
>ENA-ORXT01006446-ORXT01006446.1-marine-metagenome-genome-assembly--contig:-NODE-6446-length-10903-cov-7.125901_pt1 | contig 10903 bp, 11 predicted proteins | sample MGYA00237868_ERZ511482 | MGnify/ENA metagenome assembly ERZ511482
ACCGGGTTAGATCCTTCATTGACCAAACTAACTTTGATGGATGACAGCACGGCCGACGGCCGTGCCTTTAACGCGGCCGCCACCCGGACCTATATGGCGCGTTTGGAGGTCGAGGGCCGCCAAGGCTTAGATCGGATTGCGACAGAATTCGCCCATGACCCTGCACAGATGCAACAAAAGATCACCGAGTTTCAAGCCGGATTTGGGGCGGGAACGCCTGATGCGCTGCGCGGTGAATTTGATTTAATGATGTCGCAGATTGCCAGCCCGTTCGTATCGGAGGCCGGGCGATTGCACCGCAAAGGTGTTTTGAAAAATGATGTGGCTGCGTTCAATGCCCAATCCGAACAGCGGGTTTTGAGTATTACACAAAAAGCCTATCTTGCAGATGGCACCCCTGAAAGTGATGCCAGCCTGTCGGGCGATGTTTCGGCTTTTCAAAATTTGTTAATCAGTCACGGCCCGAAATCAGCTTTTGAATTAAATGGCGTAAAATATGACGCTGATCCGGGCCGGTCCGGCGTTTTGGATCCGGATGCGATCATCAAGAATGTCGCCGGGTTGCTCGACGAAATTGCTGTTAATCGCGTTACGGGGCAATTTTCCCGGCTGGATGATGAAGCTGCGCAAGCTGAATTTCTAAATAACTTCGCGGCGGATTTCAAAAGTCAGTCCGGGGATGCGGCCGTGTTTACGCCAAAGCAATATGAAACCGCCGTCACGGGTATGCAGCGCGTTTTGAAAGGCCATGCGACCGCGCGCAAAACCCGAATATCGGAGGGCCGCGCAATGCTTCGGGATGCGCAGTCCGTCCTATCTAACGGCCTGACGCCGGAAGACGGGGTGATGAAACAAATGCGGCGTTTGGCGTATCAAGGCGGCGATGCTGATTTTCGCGCGGAGTATGAAGGGCTTGAAACGTCTTTGCGGTTTATGGATGGATTGCGGGATAGCCGCCCGGAAGATGTCCGGGCGTTTATTGAGGGGGTGCGCGGATCTGAAAAAGGCGTCTCCCGTGATCAATCCGACAGATTGCGGATGGCTGAGGGGTTTCTGTCATCTATGGAGCGTGAGTTGTCCAAAGATCCGTTGGGTTGGGTGGCCAAAACCGGGCAAATGGATGTTGTTCCTCTCGACTTTCAAGGTGAGGATTTGGGCCAGCAAATGCAGGATCGACGCGCGCAAGCCGGTTTAGTTGCTGATGAATATAAAATTGATGTGCCTCTTTTGCGCCCGGATGAAGTCAAGGAAATTTCCGCTTATATGCGCGCGGGCGGCGAGGGCGCATTGAGCGCGGCCGCAATGCTTGAGGATGGATTTGGCCCTGATGCGTTGCGCGCCTTAGAGCAGGTTTCGGATGATGCGCCTGTTATGGCGAACCTCGCGGCCTTGCGGATCGGCGGCGGGGATGCGTCACTGATCGAGGATGCGGTCTTTGGCGTTGAGTTAATGGCGACGGATGGTTTTTCTTCTCGTTTGCCAGATCGAACCACCGTAAATTCTGCGCTTAGTGATGTGATGGGACGGGCATTTGCCGCCAATCCTCGTGCCGGTTTGGCTGTCAAGGAAACCGCGATAGCGGCCTATGAGCAACAGGCGGCGCGGATGGGTCTGACCGGAGGTGCAGAGGCCGATGATGATGCGATAAAAATGTTTGAGGAAAATTTACAGAAAGCTATGGGTGCCAGTTTTGGCCCGGATCGCCTGTTCGGCGGCCGCCATCGCGTAGAGAATGAAATCGTCGATCCGTCGTTGCTCGCGCGCATCGGCCCAGTCGTCGGGGTTGAACGTGCCGTTCTTGCCGTCGCCCTTGGGGATTTCGCACGCGATCCGGCACGACAGGTCAGAGGCGTCGAAATTCGTGATCGGGCCCGCACCAGATTCGCCGTTCAGCAGCTTTGCCCAGGTTTCCTCGACCCCGCAGGCAAGGGGCGAGACCATGCCCATTCCGGTAATGACGACCCGTCTCATGCCCTGCTCCCTCGGTGGTCCGCTCTACGGTGTATCTGTATCATATGGCGTCGCCGGGCAAGCGGATCGGCACGAAAAAGGACGCCGCGCGGCAAGGCGGGCGTCCTCCGGTCGTGTCGGCTGTCCGGCTCACGCGGGGATCAGGTCGACGCGTTCGCCTTGATGAAATCGACGGCATCGCCGACGGTCTGGATCTTCTCGGCCGCATCGTCGGGGATCTCGACGCCGAACTCTTCCTCGAAGGCCATGACCAGCTCGACGGTGTCGAGGCTGTCCGCGCCGAGGTCGTCGATGAAGCTCGCCTTCTCGGTGACCTTGTCTTCCTCGACGTTGAGGTAGTTCACGACGATTTTCTTCACGCGCTCGTTGACGTCGCTCATATCATGTTCCTTCGCATAGACCGGCGACGACATCGTCGCTTCGGATCGGGCAATCGCCCTGGAGATACCGTTCGGAGCGTGCCCCGACCGACGCGTCATTATCACACGCTCCGCGTATTTCAAACGGTGTTTGACCCATCCGCAGGGCGTGAAAGCCGGGTTCAGATCATCGCCATGCCGCCATTCACATGGACGGTCTGGCCGGTGACGTAGCCCGCCTCGGTGGATGCCAGATAGGCGACGGCGGCGGCCACATCAACCGGATCGCCCAGTTTTCCCAAGGGAACGGACTGGAGAATCCGCTCTTTCTGCGCATCGGTCAGGCCATCGGTCATGGGGGTGGCGATGAAGCCGGGGGCGACGGAATTGACGGTGATGCCGCGACTCGCCACCTCCTGAGCCAGCGATTTCGACATGCCGACGACCCCGGCCTTGGCCGCGCAGTAGTTGCCCTGACCGGGATTGCCGGTGGTGCCGACGACCGACGTGATGTTGACGATCCGACCGAAGCGCCGCTTCATCATCCCGCGCAGGGATGCGCGGCACAAGCGGAACGTGGCGGTCAGGTTGACGGCGATGACCGCATCCCACTCGTCGTCCTTCATCCGCATGAAGAGATTGTCGCGCGTGATGCCCGCGTTGTTGACTAGGATATCGAGACCGTCCATCGCGCTCTCGACGGATTTGGGCAGGGCGTCGACCGCGTCCATGTCCGACAGGTCGCAGGGGTGGACCGAAGCGCGGTCGCCCAGAGCGTCGCGCAGTTCCTCCAGCGGGCCGGTGCGCGTGCCGGACAGGGCCACGGTCGCGCCCTGCGCATGGAGGGCGGTGGCGATGGCCCCGCCGATGCCGCCCGATGCGCCGGTGACGAGGGCTTTCTTTCCGTCGAGGGAGAACATGGCTGCGGCCTTCATGTCAGGGATGCGAGAAATGCGTCGATATCGTCGGGCGAGCCGATGCTGGATCCGGCGACCGAGCGGTCGATGCGCTTGGCCAGCCCGCCCAGCACCTTGCCAGCGCCCAGCTCGACCAGTTCGGTCACGCCCTGCCCGGCCATCCACTCGACGCTCTCGCGCCAGCGGACCGAGCCTGTCACCTGCTTCACCAGCAGGTCGCGGATGGTGGCGGGGTCGGTTTCGGCCTGCGCGCTGACATTGGCGACGAGGGCGGGGGACGGGGCGTTTATGGTCGTATCGGCCAGCGCCTCACGCATGCGCTCGGCGGCGGGGGCCATCAGGGCGCAATGGAAAGGGGCGGAAACGGGGAGGAGGATGGCGCGCTTGGCGCCCTTTTCCTTGGCGATGACCAGCGCCCGCTCGACCGCTTCTCTGGCGCCGGACAGGACCACCTGCCCCGGCGCATTGTCGTTCGCCGCCTCGCAGACGTCGCCCTGCGCGGCTTCGTCGGCCACCGCGCGCACCGTGTCGAGGTCGAGACCGAGAATCGCGGCCATGGCGCCTTCGCCTACCGGCACGGCCTCCTGCATCGCCGTCCCGCGCAGGCGCAGCAGGCGGGCGGTATCGGCCAGCGCAAGCGACCCGGCAGCGGTGAGCGCGGAGTATTCGCCCAGGGAATGCCCGGCGACGTACTGCGCCCTGTCCGCCAGCGCGAACCCGCCCTCGGCCTCCAGCACCCGCGCGACGGCGACGGAGACGGCCATCAGGGCGGGTTGGGCATTGGCGGTGAGCGTCAGCGCATCCGCATCCTCGCCCCAGATCACGCCCGAAAGGCTCTCGCCCAGCGCCTCGTCGACCTCGTCGAAGACGGCCTTCGCCGCCGCATGACGGTCGGCGAGGTCGCGGCCCATGCCGAGGGCCTGCGATCCCTGACCCGGAAAGACGAATGCGCGCATGGGTGGCTCCTGCTGATCGGTTCGGTGAACGAGATACCGGGGGGCGGGGAATTGTCAACCGTACGGCGCGCGGCGTAGGACGGTCGGGCGTCTCTCGCAACCGGAGTCTCCCCATGCGCTTCCCCGCCGTCTCGCCCTATCCGTCGCGCCGCTCCGCCGTGCTGGCCGAGAACATGGTCGCGACCTCGCAGCCCCTCGCCACGCAGGCGGGGCTGGAGATGCTCCGGCGCGGCGGCAATGCGGTCGATGCGGCGCTCGCCACCGCCATCGCGCTGACGGTGGTGGAGCCGACGGGGAACGGCCTCGGCTCCGACGGTTTCGCGATCCTGTGGGACGGGTCGGCGCTGCACGGGCTGAACGCGTCGGGCCGCGCGCCCGCCGCATGGACGCCGGAGCGGTTCGGCGGCGGGATGCCGGAGCGGGGGTGGGAGACGGTGACGGTGCCGGGGGCGGTCGGCGGCTGGGTCGCGCTGTCGGAGCGGTTCGGGCGGTTGCCGTTCGACGATCTGTTCGGGCCGGCGATCCGCTATGCGGAGCGGGGGTTTGCGGTGTCGCCGGTCATCGCCAAGCTGTGGGAGATCGGGGCGTCGGAACTGGCCGGTCAACCGGGGTTCCGCGATCATTTCATGCCCGGCGGGCGCGCGCCACTGGCCGGGGAACGGGTGGCCTTTTCCGATACGGCGGCGACCCTGCGCCTGATTGCGCGGACCAAGGGCGAGGCGTTCTATCGTGGCGAGCTGGCCGAGCGCATCGCCGCCGATGCCGCCGCGCACGGGGCCGCGTTGACGGTCGAGGACATGGCCACGAACGCGCCGGACTGGTGCGGGACCATCGCGAAATCCTTTCACGGGACCGAACTGCACGAGATCCCGCCCAACGGTCAGGGTATCGCCGCCTGCATGGCGCTCGGGATGCTGAGCCACACGCCCCTGCGCGATCTCTCGCCCGAAGACCCCCGCGCGCTGCATCTGATGTGGGAGGCGATGAAGCTGGCGCTCCGCGACGCCCTCGCCCATGTCGCCGACCCCGCCGCGATGACGGGAGTGCGCGCGGGCGACCTGCTCGACGACGGCTATCTCAAGGAGCGCGCGGGGTTGATCGACCCCAGGCGGGCGCAGGATTTCGGAGCGGGCGCGCTCAAGCGGGGCGGGACTGTCTACCTCGCCGCCGCCGATTCGGACGGGATGATGGTGTCCTACATCCAGTCGAACTATGCCGGGTTCGGCTCCGGCGTGGTGGTGCCGGGGACGGGGATTCATCTCCAGAACCGGGGTTGCGGCTTCGTGACGGAGGCGGGGCATCCCAACGAGGTGGGCGGTGGAAAGCGCCCTTTCCACACCATCATCCCCGGCTTCGCGACCGAGGGCGGCGTGCCGCGCATGGCCTTCGGCGTCATGGGCGGACCGATGCAGGCGCAGGGTCACGTGCAGATGATCCTGCGCACGACGATCTGGGGGCAGGACGTGCAGACCGCCGTGGACGCCCCGCGCTGGCGTGTGACGGAGGGGCTGGGCGTCGCCTGCGAGACGTCCATGCCGCGCGATGCGCTCGACGCACTGGCGGCGCTGGGCCACGCGATCACGCTGGAGACACCCGATTCGGCCTTCGGCTTCGGCGGGGCACAGTTGATCCGCCGCCTCGACAGCGGCGTCTATGCGGGCGGGTCGGACCCGCGCAAGGACGGGTGCGCGGCGGGGTTCTGAAAGGGTTCGTTTACCACGCGGGGTCTAGGGTCGTGTCACCCTGAACCCGCAAGGACCGAACCCATGCGCCGACTGTTTCTCGCGATTGCCCTCATGTTCGCCCCTCTGCCCGCCATCGCCGCCGAACTCCTGCTGTTCGAGGCGAACGGCTGCTACTGGTGCGACCGCTGGAAGAGCGAGGTCGGGCGCTACTACCACAAGACCAGCGAGGGACAGGTGATGCCCCTGCGCATCGTCAGCCTCGACCGTCCCATGCCGGGCGATCTTGCATGGATGCGCGGCGTGCGCGCCTCGCCGACCTTCGTGCTGGTCGACGAGGGGCACGAATTGGGGCGAATCGTTGGCTATCAGGGCGAGAAGCGCTTCTGGATGCGGATGGAGAGGATGCTGGGCGGCTCTTGAGCTTTCAGCCCCGCGACAGCGTCAGCAACCGCACGGCATCCATGAAGGCCGCATGCTTGTCCTTGGCGGCCTTGGTGGCGAGGTCGTCCTCGCCCCATTGCTCGATCTGCCATTCCTCGTCGACCTGCGAGGCGGTCCACGCCTCTTCCGCCGTCAGGTGCCCTTCGGCAAGGGCCAGCGCGAGGATCAGCGAGCCGGAAAAGGCCGTCAGGTCGTGCAGGGCCGCGAGGGCCACGTCGTCCTGCGCCTCGACCGCCGCGCGCAGGGCCGCGACGCTGGCCGCCGGTTGTTCGACGGCCATGATGCCGGTCGTGACGACCATCGGGGCATTCTTCTCCTGCGCTGCCCAGGTCAGCGGCCCGTCCCACGCCGCCGCCTGACGCTCGACCAGCGCTTCGGGATGCGGGGCGCGGTAGCACAGGAGGTCGCTGCCGCCATAGGCCGCGACGCGCTCGACGATGCCCTCGCGGTGATCCGTGATCGTGTCGACGATCGAATTCATGTAGCGGGTCAGCGGCATGGTGCGCGGGTCGACCTTGGTTCCCTGCGCCCGCCATTCCTCCGCCACCGCTTCGGCAAGCGCGCGGGTCGGCATGGTCACGGGCCGCTTGCCGGGGGTCTTGACCGGCTTGCCACCGAGCGTGACGGTATAGGGGGCCGTGTCGCCCTCCACCCGGGCATCGTGCCACGGCATCTTCATGCGAGGCCCTCCAGCGCCGCGTCCAGATCGGCGAAATCGTCGATGACGACATGCGCCCCGGCCCGGAGCAATGCCTTGACCGGGTGATAGCCCCAGGACACGCCGATGGCGATGCAGCCATGCGCGCGGGCCATCTCGATATCGAAGGTCGTGTCGCCGACCATGGCGGTGCGCGACGGCCCGACCCCCGTCATCCGCTCGCAATTGGCGAGCATGCCGGGATGCGGCTTGGACGGGGCGTCGTCCGCCGTCTGGGTCGCGATGAAATAGGGGCGCAGGGCGAAGGCGTCGAGCGTGTGTTCCAGCCCCCGCCGCGCCTTGCCGGTCGCCACGGCCATCAGCGTCTCGGGCGTGTTCAGCCGCTTCAATGCGTCGAGCGTGCCGGGGTACAGCGTGCCGTCCGCCTGCGGTCCCGTGGCCCGGTGGGCAAGGGCCGCATCGCGAAACGCGCGGTCGAGGGCGGCGTGCGTCTCCGGCGGATGGTCCGGGGCCAGCGTGGCGACGACCTGCGGCACCGACAACCCGACGATGCCGCGCACCTGCTTTGCCGAGGGAGCGGGCATGTCGAGGGAGACGAACGCGCGATCCAGCGCGTGGTGTATCGCGAACAGGCTGTCGACCAGCGTGCCGTCGCAGTCGAAGACGATCAATCTCGGGTCGCTCATTCCTCCCAGTCCCGCAGGTACTCGTCGTCATCCGTGCGCTTCGCGTCCCATCCGAACAGGTCCCAGCTATGCAGCATGTGCTCGGGCAGGGGCGCGCGGATTTCGAGGGGGGCGTGGCCCTTCTCGGGATGGGGGATCAGGATATGGCGGGCGTGCAGATGCATCTTGCGACTGACGGCCCCGGTCAGGCGGCGTTCGGATTCGTCGGCGGTCGGTCCGTACTTGCCGTCCCCGACGATGGGGTGGCCCATGGTCGAGCAATGTACACGCAGTTGATGCGTGCGCCCCGTCACCGGGCGCAGGGTCAGCCACGCGGCGCGCTGGGCGGCGACGTCCATGGTGCCGTAATCGGTCACGGCGCGTTTCGCATCGGGCTGGTTCGGCAGGTCGTCGCGATCCACGACGGCCATCTTCTCCCCCTGCGAGCCGGGCATCTTCATGATCGCGGCCTTGATCGTCCCCTCGCGCGGCTTGGGCACGCCGATCACGGCGGCCCAGTAGGTCTTGCGCGCCGCCTTGGACCGGAACGCCGCCGTCATGCTGCGCGCCGCCAGCCCCGTGCGGGCGAGGAGCAGAAGGCCGGACGTGTCCTTGTCGATGCGATGGACCAGCTTGGGCCGGTCGCCGCCATAGGCCAGCGCGGGCAGCAACCCGTCGATATGGCGGTGCGTCTGGCCCGTGCCGCCCTGTACCGGAATGCCGGGGGGCTTGTTCAGCACGAAGATATGCTCGTCCTCGTAGATGACCATATCGCGGATCAGCTTGGTGTCGGCCTCCGAGATCGTCGGCTTGCCCCCGCGCGTCGGGGCGCCCGGATCGTCGGAGATGGGCGGGACGCTGACGGTCATGTATTCTTCGAGGCGGAAATTCGATTTCACCTTGCCGCCATCGACGCGGATGTCGCCCTTGCGCAGCAGCTTCTCGATGCGCCCCTGATTGAGTTGCGGATAGCGCTCGCGCAGCCAGCGGTCGAGCCTGCGCCCGTCATCGCCCGCCTCGATGGCGACCATCTCGCCCCTCATGACAGCACCGCGCGGGTCAGCGCCAGACCGACGAAGAGCGCGGCGATGGAGGCGACGACCGAGACGCCGACATAGCCGAGCGCGGCCAGCATCCTGCCCTTTTCGATCAGGGATACGGCATCGAGGGAAAAGGCCGAGAAGGTGGTGAACCCGCCCAGCACGCCCGTCATCGCGAAGGCGGCCAGCGGTCCACTTTGCCCCCGCGCGACGAAGAGCGCCGCGAGGATGCCCATCGCCAGCGACCCGGCGACGTTCACCGTCAGGGTGCCGACCGGAAACCCCGCCCCGAACGTGCGAAGTGCCCAACCGCCGGTCAGGTATCGTAGGCTGGCCCCGAGGGCGCCGCCGCAAGCTACTGCAATGAGTGTCATGCGCCGGGTTCTAGCGACGGCGCGGGGCGCTGGCAACGCCTCTCATGGGGCGCTAGGAAACCGGCACGTCCACGCCCGGCACCCATTCGCGCAGGGTTTCGAGCAGCAGGCCGGTCGAGACGTATCCCGTCGCCTCGGCCTGTGCGGCGGCGATGGCGTCCACGGTCGCGGGGGTCCATTCGCCGGGAGTACCCGCATCGATGCTCCGTTCAGTCAGTGCCGCCTGCACGAGGCGCAAGAGGGCCGGACGCTCGGCGATGGTGCAGACCGCATCGGCCTTCATCCGGCGCGAGGGGGTGACGACCGTCTCGACCTCCGCGCTTTCGGTCATCGCGGCGATGGCGGCGGTCTCGACCACGGGATGCGCCTCGACGGTGCGCACCTCGACCTCGATCGTCTCGGCGGGGACGGTCTCGCCGTCGCCATCCTCGTCGACGATCTTCGCGTCGATCATCTTGAGGCCCGCATTGATGCGCACCGCCTCGATCCGCGCCTCGGTCACGACGATTCGGCTTTCGGGCAGGGGGGGCAGGTCTTCCCCGGTCTCGACCAGCACGCCGTTCTCGACGCGGGGGCGAACCACGACGCGCCCGTCGATATCGGGCGACAGCTCGAAGACCGGCTCGATGACGCGCAGGCGGCGGGTCGGCTCGCTGACGATGACGCGCTCGGGTTCGGTGAAGAAGGTCGCGCCCTCCCGGTGTTCGGGGACGAGGGTGACGGTCTCCATGCGCGTGCCGTAGCGCGCGGGGGTGACGACCAGCTCGTTATAAGCGGGCATCGTCACGAATTTGCGCGTCTTCGTCGCCATCACCGGCACGGTCGCGATATCGACGGAGCAGATATCGGCAGTGGCGAGGACGATGGCGTCGTCCGCCTTGCTCCCCGGCGTGCCGCCGACGAGGGACAGGACGGCGACGACTGCGACGAGAGTGATGGCTGCGATGATACCGGCGAGGCGCATGGGTCTTCCCGTGAGGCTTCAGGACAATTCCGAAACCATACGGCGTATCGCGTTAACCAATCTTAAACAGGCGCGGTCAGGTCTTCCCGCGCTTCGGCCGGATGATCCCCGAGAAATCGACCCCCGCCTCGCCCGCCCCGACCATGCGATCATACGCGTCGAATGCGGCGCGTCCGAAGGCGACATCGGCCCTCGCCGCCTCGGCCGCCTCCATCGCCAGCCCCAGATCCTTGTGCATCAACCCGGCGGCGAAACCGGGTTCGTAGCCGTTATCGGCGGCAGTCTTCGGCCCGACGCCCGGCATGGGGCAATAGGTGGTGAGCGACCAGCACTGGGCCGATGCGGCGCTGGAGACGTCATAGAGGCTCTGCGGCGACAGGCCCAGTTTCTCGGCGAGGGCGAAGCCTTCGGCAACGGAAATCATCTGGATGGCGAGCATCATGTTGTTGCAGATCTTGATGCCCTGCCCCGCCCCCGCATGGCCGCAATGCACCACCTTGGCGCCCATCGCGCCCAGGAACGGCTCGGCCCGCGCGAAGCCGCCGACGGTCCCCCCGACCATGAAGGCCAGCGTCCCCGCATCGGCCCCCGCGACCCCGCCCGATACGGGCGCGTCGAGCATCGTGAAACCCGCGACCCGCGCTTCTTCGGCCAGTATCCGCGCGGTCTCGACATCGATGGTCGAGCAGTCGATCAGTAATGTGTCGGGCGCCGCGTTCGGCAGGATCGTGTCGCGACAGACCGAGGCGACCACCGGCCCGGCGGGCAGCATCGAGACGATCACGTCCTGTCCCGCCGCCGCTTCCTCGCCCGACCCGGCGAGCGCCGCGCCCTCGATCCCGCGCGCCTTTTCGGTATCGAGGTCGAAGACCG
>ENA-ORXT01006448-ORXT01006448.1-marine-metagenome-genome-assembly--contig:-NODE-6448-length-10901-cov-3.201127_pt1 | contig 10901 bp, 14 predicted proteins | sample MGYA00237868_ERZ511482 | MGnify/ENA metagenome assembly ERZ511482
AATATAACGATGAATATGAATCGGTTTAATCGTGAATCACGAACAATAGGTTAACTGCAATGCACCCACCTAATCTGACACCGGAACTCCTGCGAACATTCGTGGCTATTGTTGAGGTTGGCGGCTTTATCAAAGCAGCCGAGCACTTACACAAAACCCAATCCACTGTGAGCCAGCACGTAAAAAAATTGGAGCAAGAGTCAGGCGTCATATTGTTTCAAGCAGACGGTCGGCGTCGTGAGCTGACTGCCTCAGGCCATACCTTATTTAGCTATGCAAAACGCTTGCTGTTACTACAAGAAGAAACTTTAACGGCCGTTGCGCAAGAGAATTTCAAAGGCGAAGTGAAAATTGGCCTGTCGCATTGTTTGAGCGAAGGTATCTTCCCCATATTGCTTGGGCAATTTTCACGCAATTATCCTGATATAAAAATTGCCGTTGATACCAGCCATAGTGCGATGGTCAATCAAGCTTACGACCGAGGCGAGTACGACTTGTCCTTATCAATAGAGCCACACATCACCACTGGCGACGTGGTGAGTACTGAAGAGATTGTGTGGGTGGGTGCACTCGACTACCGTTATGCAAAAGATAAACCGCTGCCACTTTGCCTTTACAGTGGTCAAAACCTGTTTAAGCAATACATTATGGAAGCTCTGGATAATGCAAGCATTCCTTGGCAAGCAACTTACAATGCAAACAGTTTCAGCGGGGTGCTAGCGGCGGTTAAAGCGGGCCTGGGTGTTTCGGTGCAACTTAAAAGCGCTGTTTCAAATGATGTTCGCGTACTAAGCCCAGAAGTAGGCCTACCTAAGCTGCCTAATGCGCACATTGTTTTACGCAACCGCCTAAGAGGGCCTGCGGGTAAACTGTTATCTGAAGCTATGACAAAAATCCGCTATTAGAGAAAGCTCCTTGCGACAATATGGACAACATATTATGGTAACAAGCACCGACTTAAAGATGTTAACCAAGTACAAAGCTTGGGCTGATACTATCTTTTATGAGGCAGCCTCCAAGCTGTCTGATCAAGAGTTGAGACAGCAACGCCCCATGTTATTTGGTAATATTCTCAGCCTACTCAATCACGTTTATTCCATGGACATCGTTTGGAAATCACACCTAGAAGGAACCCCTCACAACCTTGAAACTCGAAACCCTGACTGCACAGGATCATTCACCACACTGCGAACCAATCAAGCCAACATAAACCAGTGGTATGAGAACTACATAGACAGCTTAGCCCCAGACAAATACAACGAAATAGTCAACTTTACCTTCATTGGTGGTGGCGACGGAAACATGAAAAGATCCGAAATAATCCAACACTTTGTAAACCATGCCTCATATCATCGAGGGCACATTGAAGGGGTGCTCTATCAAATGTCAATTGAGCCACCAACAACCGACATCCCTGTCTTCCTTCGAGAAACTCAGAACTAGCTGAATAGAGTTTCAAAATACAACGAGTGTAAGTGAATGATGCAAACTAAAACAAGCTGGCCGCTAGTAATGGTCGCCGCCGGTGCAGGCTTCACAGCTGCCTTTAACATCGGCAAAGTCGCACCCGTTCTCCCGCTTATCCAAGCAGAAATGGGTTTGGAGCTATCCGATTTAGGCTTAGTTGTTTCGGTTTACAGCCTGCTGACAATGCTGCTATGCGTGCCCGTCGCTATTGCTGGAGCGCAGTTCGGCAACTATCGCACCGCAGTGCTTTCACTTGGACTCATGGGTTGCGGCGGACTGCTTTCAGCACATGCTGACAGCCTCTCATGGTTATTGTTCGGACGCATTGTTGAAGGCTTTGGTTTTGTGATGATTGCCGTGGCCGGCCCTGCCTTGATTGCACGGGCAGTGCTACCTCAGGATAGGCCTATCGGTATGACCATCTGGTCGCTTTGGCTGCCTGTTGGTGTCAGCACCATGTTGCTGGTTTCTCCGACGTTAATAAACTTCGCAGACTGGCGATTGCCTTGGTCATTGACCGGATGGTTCGCATTATTCTGGATGGTAGTGCTCGCACTTGCCTTCTTAAAGGTCGGACGCGCCGGTGACAAACAGCGCGGCATCACCAAGCAACAAATCCTAGAAATATTTCAACCCGGCACGATAGGAATGGCAGCAGGTTTGGGGCTTTTTTCTTGCCTCTACACCGTCGGCATTGCTTTCACCCCAACCATTTGGCACGAAACCAAGCAGATCAGTTTGCAAACGGGATCTTATCTCCTCGCTATTGCCATTCTTTCAACGGTCATAGGTAACTTTGTTGGAGGCTTTTTCATCAAACGTGGCTATCCCTTGAATCGCCTATTGGTTTTTAGTTTTGTCATCCCATCCATTATCTGTTCGATGATGTTTGTGCAGGCACTGCCATTCTGGTTCCAGTATTTCTGCTATGTGATCTTCGCCGTTTCAGTTGGCGTCATTCCAGCAGCCATATTTGCCAAAGCACCGGCATATACCACCGAACCGATACAAATTTCATTGGCCGTTGCGCTGGTGTTCCAGGGCACTGCTGCAGGGCAAGTCATTGGCCCAGTATTGTTTAGTAATTTAATCGAATGGCAAGGTCGGGATTGGAGTTGGGGGTTAGCCTTCTATCTATGTATTGCCGTTATTGGCGGCTTGGTGATGTACTCGATTAGACCACCGAGAACTAATTAGCTCCGACGAGCTTCAAAAAGCTTATTTCCATCCGGCCAGTCTTTCTAGTTTTAAGGTAACGAAATAGAATACAGACCTGATAGTCATTTGGCGCAACGGCTTGAGTTAAATCGTCAGTTAGAGCGTGGATTTCTGCCAACTGCTGACTATCCAACAGACAACCCAATGATACGTAGCCATCGCGATCTAAGCTGGCCAGCTCTTCTGGTGTGAGAGGGTCTTTATTAACACCGAGTTGCCTGAGGTATTGCTCATCTACTTGAGTGGCCATGCTTATTACATCCCCCGTTGTTAGATCCAAAAACGAAACTAGGAAGCAATCCTAACAGAACTTCTCCGGCCCAACCCACTGCCCAACAGAATACCGATCACCATGCGCCCAACCAATCGGTAAAACGCTCTCAATCGCAGTCATATCATCATCACTCAAACTAAGTCTTGCACCTGCACAATGCTCACGCAGCCGTACCGCTGAGCGAGTACCTGGAATCGGAATAATATTATCTTCACGGTGCAGCAACCAAGCAATCGACAGCGCCGCTGCACTGGTACCCATGTCAGCCGCTAGTGTGCGAAAGCCTGCCGTCGCTTCAATATTATGAGAAAGGTTTGGCTCTTGGAAACGTGGATTAGCACTCAAGAAGGGTAGCTTTTCGACTCGTTCTGACGTGTGAGGATCATCCGTCAGCAGAGAACGGCCAACCGGTGAAAAGGCTACCAGTGCGACGCCAAGCTCTTGAGTCGCTTGCGTTAACCCCATTTCAGGACTGCGCACGGATAAGGAATACTCAGACTGCACAGCCATCACCGGATGCACAGCCTGCGCCCGCCGCAGTGAAGTTGGCGCAATTTCAGAATAGCCAAAGCCTGCAATTTTACCCTTTTTAATCAGCCTAGCTAAACTCTCTGTGACCTCTTCAATCGGTGTGTCGGCATCGCGACGATGCACATAAAACAGATCAATGCGCTCGACGCCCAAACGCTTCAGACTTTTGTCTAGCTCGTCTTCTAGGTGAGCAGCTGTGTTGTTAAAATATCGCGCACCCGTGTCAGGATTTTTAGCGATTCCTGCTTTAGTTGCGATCGAAAACAAGTCTTGTGCCTGTGCGCCTTGCTTTGCCAAAAATGACCCTATTGATTGCTCAGAAGTCCCCATACCGTAGACATTAGATGTATCGATATGCGTCACGCCTTCGTCGAGTGCAACAGTCAGCACGTCATGCGATTCCTGCACGCTAACGGGGCCATAAAAGTCTGAAAATGACATCGCACCGATGCCGATTGCAGAAATCATTGGGCCATTGCGGCCGAGTTGTCGTTGTTGCATGGGGTTACCTCTTGTAAGCGCGTGGAAACACCTTTCAGTGAAATGTTAGGCGTATTGTTTACACTAATATATCACGCTTACGAGAGGTACTATAAAATCTAAGCCGCCTTTATTAAGCAATAAATCCGCGTCAACAGCTCCTCTGGCGCAGTTTCTTTGGGGTCATTCAAATACTCCTCCATCGGTGGAAAGTCACCCATCTGAAGACCACTATTAGGTAGCCACTCGCCAAACATCCAGCTATACGCCTGCGATGCTTCAGAGTATGGCCCTTTAAATAGCAGCGTTGCGTACTGACCTTTCGGTATTGCTTGCTCTGTATAAACATCTGATTTGATCTTGGAAATGTCAGCCTCATTCACACTCACACAAGCTGCCGAACGCAAATCTTCTGCTGGGACAGAATCTGGGTCGCCATAATACAAACCAAACGAGCGCGTGTTTTCATTTAACAACCCAAGCGTTCCTGCCTGCATAAACAGCTGATCAAATTTGTGACCAATCTGCATGTAATCCCCTACATGCTCGATACCAATTAAACGCGTTTCTGGGAAATCCATCATTTCAATCGTAAACATTTTTAAATCCTCAAGTTGACGTGTGGTTTGTAAAGACTCTGCGCCGAGCAGACAGTGCACTTTACGCTCCGTCCGATACTGCGCAGGTGTAAAACCGTAGGCCTTGGTGAAGGCTCGACTAAAGGCCTCAACACTCCCGTAACACACGCTCTTAGCAATGGTAAAAATAGGCTGCTCGGTACTGATAAGTGCATGAGCAGCGTGGTGTAGACGATAACGACGCACCGTAGAATTGACCGGCTCGCCCATCATTTCACGGTAAATGCGGTGAAAATGATACGGCGAGAAGTGCGCGATCTCCGCCAGCTGATTCACCTCTAAGTCCTGATCGAGGTGCTCACCGATGTAGTTCACGACACGCTCTAGGCGTTGCAGGTAGTTCTGTTTAGTACTTTGTTTGGTGTGCATATTCATTGTTATCTCCTGCAATCACTATAGGCCGAGGGGAATTGATAATGTTTGCTAAGTTTCATTACAGGTGGCTAACGTTAAGATCTGGGGCATTGATTCGTCAGGTTTTTTGTCATTGCCTGTGCCACTTTAATAAAGGTCTCAAGATCTTTTGGATCAATGCCCTGCATCATCTGCTTCTCCATCCCCTCAGAAAACGCCAACACACTTTCTTGTAAGGCCTTGCCTTGCGCGGTAAGCACCAGCAGTTGGCTTCTCTTGTCTTCCGGATTTGGTTCCTTTTTAACGATTCCTTGCTCGATAAGCGGCTTAACTAAGCGGGTAATTTGCGCTTTGTCGCGTTTAAAAAGGCTCGCAATATCGATAGCCGTACAAGATTTTCGCTTATGAATGACCTTCAAGACCCTCATGTGCATAGGAGCAATACCTAGCTTTTGGCTCTCAAGTTGATTGCTAAGCTGTCGTTTAATGGCGTGCGCTAAATGAAATGTCGACTCAACCGAAACGGCATTGAACATATAACCAATCCTCCTTAAAAAATATAGTTGACAATATCAACTAGTATGTATTATAGTTGCTATTATCAACTATATTTTAGCTCAAAGCAAGAGCCAAAAGGACGACTCATGACAATCACAAAACAAACAGCGCTAGCTAAGCGACCACTGTACCAAAAGCTGTTAGTGATGGCTGCTCTAGTCACAACGGTAGGTGGAGCACTGACCGGTATCATGACTTACATGAACACCGGGTTCACAGAAGGCTTCATAAGCAACTGGCTTTCATCATTTGCCATTGCAGCTCTGGTAATGATGCCGATCGGTTTTCTAGTTATGACGCTCATCACTAAGATTACTACTTGGGCTATCCCAAAGAGTAAAAAAATCTATCAGCAATTGATCACAGGAATGCTGATGGCATTTGTCATGGAGTCGTTAATGGCTACCAGTACGACCGCCAATGTCATTGGCTTCACGGACACAACAGCATTTGTGAGTGCTTGGGGTGACGCTTTTACGGCGGCACTACCCTTCGGACTATTTATGGCAGTCATTATGTCACTGTTCCTAAAACCCAGACTTGAAAAATTTATGGCCAGCTAAGGCCAAAGGATAACGATTATGAAAAAAATGAGAATGACACAAGTTTCACGCACCGAAGAACTTGGCCCGCACATGCGACGTATTGTCTTGCAAGGCAATGATTTGAATGACTTTCCGATAGATCAGGAAAGCGCTCATTTTAAAGCTATTTTCCCGCCTCCAGGGCAAATTATGCCTAAGCTCGGCATGTATTTCGGGTTTAAAAAATGGATGCGCTCCTATACGGTGCGTGCATTTAATGACATAACCAAAGAGCTGACGGTGGATTTTGCGGTGAATGACCATGAGGGTCTGGCAGCAAATTGGGCGAAGAACGCTCAGGCGGGAGACTATTTGGGCGTTGCTGGCCCGGGTGATACGAAATACCCAAGCTACGATGCAGATTGGCACTTGCTAATGGCCGACCTCACCGGCTTGCCTGCCGCAGCGGCCATTCTGGAGAAGCTACCAAAAACGGCCATTGGGACGGCTTTGCTTCAGATTCCAACAGCGGAAGATAAACAAACCATTGCCGCGCCTGAGGGTATTAAAGTGCATTGGGTTATCAATGACGACTTGAAGAAAAATGCTCTACTTGAACAGCTTGAGGGTTTGGAATGGCAGGCTGGAAACCCGACATTGTTTGTTGCAGCGGAAAGTGGTCAGATGAAAGCAATCAACAAATACCTGAAAACAAAATCAAGCTACCGTAAAGAGCAGACTTATGCTTCAGGGTACTGGAAAGCTTAACAGTATCCTGTTGTTGATCAATCGATGCATTTAATTAATCAAATTTAAACAGCTTTAAGGAAATTCGCGCACTTGATTAATTAATTGCTGCTAAATTAAAAACGTGACTAATTCGAGGAATTCATTATGATTGGATACGCAGTTACCTTTTTTATCATTGCCATAATCGCTGGTGTTTTAGGTTTCTCTGGCATTGCCGGAACGGCCGTTAACATCGCCTACATCTTGTTTGTTGTTGGGTTGGTACTGGCTGTCTTTTTCTTCTTCTTTGGTAAGAGACGGGGCCCCTGAATAGAATAAACCAAGCGAAAGCTCATGACTGAACTGTTAAATCACTTAGAAAACTTCTACGACATTGCCAACATCAAGGAGCTGTTAATCGCTTTTTTGATCGCTTTGCCAATCGGCTGGAACCGTGAGTTAAAAAGCCGCAGCATGGGACTTCGCACCTTTCCTCTGGTAGCGCTTGCCTCCTGTGGTTACATGTTGCTTGGTGGCAACCTCATCGGAGACGATAGTCCTGATGCAATCGCAAGGCTCTTGACCGGTTTAATGACAGGCATCGGGTTTATTGGTGGTGGGGCAATCTTAAAAAATAACGGCAGTGTAGATGGCACTGCCACCGCCGCAGCCATTTGGACTACCGGTGCTGTGGGTGCGGCAGTGGCGTTCGAGCGCTACGAGATTGCCGTTGTTTTGGCCTTAATTAGTTTTCTGATCCTGACCTTGGCAAGCCCTTTCAAAGAAACTATAAACGACTAAAGCCACATTAAGATTCCTCTATTTGCTTGGAAACCAACTGGTGTCTATCTTGAAGTAGCGATCTTTAAAATTTAGTTCTTGTTTGAGCTTATCCGGGTCTAACAGCGTAATCACTTTTCTGTTCCGGACAATTTTCCCCTCATCCTCAAGTTGGGTAAATGCATTACTAACTGACACATTGGTCAGACCGAGAGCATCGGCTATAACTTCTTGGGTTAACAATAACTCAAATGAGCTGAACGTTGCATCATCGGTATGTGTTCTCAACCTGGAGTGAATTTCAAGCATGTAGTTGGCCACACGGTTAACCGCGCTACTTCTTCCGATCATGGTGATACGATCCATCAAAATCGCTTGCTCCAACATACCTAAGCTAAAAATAAGCGCCGTTAGTCTTGGCGACTCAGTGAAAATGATATCCAGGTTTTTTTTGGGGAACGGACATAGCACAACTTCGGTTGCCGTCATTGCATCCCCGATGGTCGCCTCCATCGCCACATCGGTAAGCCCAACAATGTCACCAGGGTAGTGCACCCTCAGTACCTGACGTTTGTCATCCAGAAGATCCACGTACCGATACAGCCATCCCGATTTTAAGACATATAAGTTACTACCTTGCTCCTGAAGGTGAAGTTTAAGGCGTGACTTGTACTTCACCTCGTCCTTCTCTAATTCACGCAGGAGTAGTTCATTTTTCTCATCGATATCGATGTAGTACTTCATTCGCTCAACGATGCAACTTTCAGGCCTTGGGGGATGGCTCATGAGTACTCCCTATAATTATTAGTGTTTAACTTTGATGCAGCACTAAACAAGAAGATTACTCCCTTTTCTTGGGCTGCTGCTAATAATAGCAAATTATTTAAAATAGTTTAAAAACTGAAATATTTTGGTTCTCCAGCATTCTCTTTCATGTTTTAGTACCCTCGCTATAATACATTACCAGTCCTTATTCAGGGCTGATCACGCTGACTAAAGTCAGTTATTCTTAAACTAAAGAGGGATTTTTAACATGGGAATTGAAGTAGGTGGAGTACTAGGTCTTTTGATCTTGATAGCTGATATTTATGCTATCGTCAAAGTAATGAATAGTGGTGCAAGCACCGGTGGTAAAGTGATATGGACGCTGATTATCCTTCTGCTTCCAGTCATCGGCTTGCTACTTTGGTTTTTTGCTGGGCCGAAGGGGTAGGGAGAAGTATACTCTCTAGCCATTCTAGATTTCCCGCCCGAGGATTGTAAAAAATGCAGCCTGTTTCAATACTGTTAGAGCAGCTCCGAGGCATGGCTCGCGAGGCTATCGCTGTGATGCCGCAGTTGTTAATTGCGATTGTCATGATCGTGTTAACTTACTTTGTCGCGCTATTGGTAAAAAAATCGGTCAGACGGCTGTTTAAGCACGCGCACATACGGCCGAGCTTAGCCAATCTCATCGTTATTATTTCGTCAACGGGCGTGTGGGTAATCGGTATTACAGTCGCTGCGATTATAGTCTTTCCTAACCTGACACCGACCAAAATGCTCGCAGGTCTCGGAATAGGATCAGTCGCGATAGGGTTTGCTTTTAAAGACATTTTTGAAAATTTTCTGGCGGGTGTCATCATCTTACTGCGCCGTGAAATGCGGATTAATGATGTCATTGAGTGTGAAGGGCTGGAGGGTATAGTAGAGAGCATACTGGTTAGAGAAACACACATACGGCAAACAGACGGTCAGTTGGTCATCATACCCAACAGCATGTTGTTTAAAAACCCACTGACTATCCGTACTGATCTTGATGAGCGTCGCACGACGATCATTTGCGGTGTTGCCTATGCTGAAGATGTTAAAAAGTCGCGCGAGGTCATCAGACAAGCAGTGTTAGCTTGCCCCACCGTCATTTCAGATTCCAGGCCAGTGCAGATTTTTGCGCAGGAGTTTGCAGATTCCTCCATCAACTTTGAAGTGACCTGGTGGACGGCTTCGAAACCGTTGGATATAAGGCTGTCAAGGGATGAGGTTGTTGAGTCTGTAAAGAAAGCGCTGGATGACGCTGGTATAGAGATACCGTTCCCTTATCGAACGCTGACTTTTAACGAGCCATTGAAAGTAGAAAATAATATTAACGACTAAAGAAACCGCATTCTATGAATCATCACATTGCCGAACTCATCGCGTCCATTCTTATCGTTGGTATCGCGTTGCAGTGGGTTGGGTGGCGTTTGAAAATTCCTGCGCTGATACTGCTCATTGCGGCTGGCTTTGTGATGGGGCCGATGACGGGCTGGTTGCAGCCAACCAAAGACTTTGGCGACCTGCTGCAACCGATGGTGTCCTTAAGCGTTGCCGTCATATTATTCGAAGGCGGACTGAATCTACGCTGGCATGAATTTAAAAAAAATACCCACGTAATTTATCGATTAGTCACCTGGAATGTGTTGATAACCTTCGCCTTAGGAGGCCTCACCGCCCACTATCTGGCAGGTCTGTCTTGGCCCGTTGCTCTAATTTTTGGTGCAATCATTATAGTGACCGGGCCGACCGTTATTATGCCCTTGTTAAAGCAGGCTAATCTACGGAAACGGCCCGCTTCTCTGTTGCGTTGGGAGGGGATTGTGAATGACCCTACCGGAGCGTTATTGGTGGTGTTGATTTACGGTTATTATGTTCTTTCCGAAAGCGATACGCTGATAATCAATATTCTTGGCGGCATGCTGATTAGCCTGATTGTTTCACTAATTCTGGGAGTGGGTGTAGGGCTGTTCTTAGTGCGTGTCTTTAATCAGGGCAGGGTGCCTGAGTATTTGAAGTCGCCAATCATACTCATCGCCGTACTGCTAGTTTATACCCTGTGTAATCGAGTGCAGAGTGAAGCTGGGCTCCTCGCAACCACCGTGCTTGGGATTACTCTGGCCAATCAGCAGTTGAATGCCCTGCATGAACTAAAACGCTTTAAAGAGTATGTCACCATACTGTTTGTTTCATCGACATTCATCATACTAACAGCTGATATCAATCCTGAAATTCTGCTGAAAATTGGCTGGAAAGGGTGGTTGCTCCTCATACTGGTGGTATTTGTTATTCGTCCGCTTTCTATTTACTTATCGACTATTGGCACTGATATCAGCAAGCAGGATAGAATGTTAATAGCCTGGATAGCACCGCGAGGAATAGTCGCTGCCTCCATTGCAGGGCTATTTGGTGCGGAGTTAATGAATAAGGGATTCGAGGGTGCTGAGTATTTACTGCCATTAATATTTGCACTCATCATCATCACCGTAACGCTGCATGGCTTGAGTATCGGTTGGGTCGCCCGAAGGTTAAATCTTGCTTCATCCCACCCTGATG
>ENA-ORXT01006450-ORXT01006450.1-marine-metagenome-genome-assembly--contig:-NODE-6450-length-10895-cov-9.538547_pt1 | contig 10895 bp, 6 predicted proteins | sample MGYA00237868_ERZ511482 | MGnify/ENA metagenome assembly ERZ511482
TTTCATATGTAGGTTTGCTTGTATGACCACCTGCGTAGCCGGAGATGGATTCTTCAACACCTTTCACACTTTCATATATTGCCTCTACACACCAGAAACAACCAGAGGCAAAATACGCCTTAGATAAGCCTTCTGTATTGACGGAAGTCTTGGCTACATTTATAGCTTTAGCAGCAGAGCCATCCACAGTGCCAGACTTGGGTGTACAACTTAAAAATATGCTGCTAATAAATAATATGGAAAAAGGAATTATATATTTCATCGTTTTCTTTTTTTAATGTACGTAATAAAAACGATTACGGACTATATAAAGTTTAGCGTGCCAGTACAATTACGAATACTAAAACGATAGAAGTAAAGAGAACTAAGAACTATAATCAACCTATCAGCCTTTTCACCAACTCTACTTTCTTGCTATTGGCCACCATGATTTCTTTGTCATTTTCAAGAATGACGGAGCCGCCTTTCCCTTTGTTGTAGCGCTTAACGTAGTCTAGATTGATAATATGCGAGCGGTGTACCCTAAAAAAACCAAAAGAATCCAAAGCCTTTTCATAAAATTTAAGGTTTCTACAGATCAAAGATTTACCTCCATTTGTAAAGTGAATCCGAGTGAAGTTGTCTTCAGCTTCGCAGTAGAGAATCTCCGACATCCGCACTACATCAAAACCTTCCATGAGCGGAAGCACTAACTTCCGATTTTGCGAATGTACAGAAGCCATATTCTCTAAGAGGATATTTGCATGACTCAATTTTTCCTTCTGCGATAGGATTTTTTCGACGGTTAATACTGCTTTTTCCAATTCTTCAATGTCAACTGGCTTTAGGAGGTAGTGGGCTGCACTAAGGTTAAATGCTTGGATGGCGTACTGACTAAAAGCCGTAATAAATATAATCTCAAAATCTATTTTACCCCATTGCTCTAACAGGTCAAATGCATTGCCGTGCGGCATTTCTATATCTAGAAAAACGAGATCAGGCTGATGCTTTAATATAGCAGCTTTGGCCTCGATGATATTGGCGCAATCTGATAAAACATTTACTTGTGGACAATACTTACCTAGATAATTGGAGAGAGTTTCTCTGCTATCTTGTTCGTCGTCTACTATAATGGCGGAAATAGATTTCATAGATCTGGTTCTTGGTTAAGATTCTTTTGGGATGCTAATTTTTACTAAAGTTCCAGGATTGTCGGAATTGTTGTCTAGGTCAGAAACGTGGATTACATAGTTTTTTTTGTACAGTTCATTGATCAGCGCAACACGCTTGGATACATTGTCAAGACCAGTACTTTTGTACTTCTTTTGATTTTCTGTTTTGAGCGCTTTTGATTTTTTACGACCGATACCATTATCTTTGATATAGATGACAAGAGATTCCTTTTCTTCATTGATACTTACTTCTAAGTTTCCCTTTTCTTCTTTATAGCGCAAGCCATGCCATACTGCATTTTCAATGAATGGCTGGATGAGCATAGGCGGTACTTCTAAGTTATAACCAAGCTGTGGAGCATTGTTGGTGAAAGTATAATCAAACTTATCTCGGAAACGGAAGTGCTCTAGTTTGAGATATAATTCATTAAGTTCGATTTCTTCTTCGAAAGCAATGAAATCTTTTTGAGAGTGATCGAGCACTTTTCTCATCAATCTAGAAAAATCAGCAAGAAATTTGTTGGCTGCCTTTTCATCATTCTTTGCGATGAAGCTATTCACCGAGTTTAAAGCATTAAAAATGAAGTGAGGATTCATTTGGGTTCGTAGTGATTTAAGATATAGTTTCTGGTTGGTCTTGCGTCGCTCTTTGGAGCTTTTGGTAAGGAAGTAAAAGAATACTAAAGATCCAAGGAGTAGGATTGAAAGCAGTCCAATTAGGATTTTTTGAGTTTTAATTTGAGATTGAATCAACTGACTATCTTTTGCTGAAAGATCATCATCGAGCCTGTTGATGTCGATTCGCTGTTGTCCTTTTACGATCTCAACTTGTTTTTTGAGGTCGACTTCTAAGTCTTGTAATGCCTTTTCTTTTGAGGTGATATAAAGTTCCAAGTCGACGATTGCATCATTGACATTGCCTAATTTTTGATTCAGTTCGGAAGACTTCTTGTAAACCTCTGCAGCTATAGCAGGAGAGGTCATCTCCTTTATTAATTGTTTAGAGACAATGATATATTTTATTGCTTCGGGATAATTTTTTTTAGCCTCATACAATGCTGCTATTTTTAAATTTTCTTTCACTTGGATATTGTTGGGGAATACGGAGTTTGAATTTACAGCAAATTCTTTGCGAATATCTATTATTTCATCACTGGTACTAGGTTTAATTTCGAGGACAGCAGTTTGAGATTTTTGTAGTGTACTGAGATCCTTTTCAGAAACCTTTTTATTTTTTGGCAGAGTTGAAACGGATTTATTGTAGCTGTCATAAGCGTTGTCGTAATCATTTTGTGTAGCGTAGTTTTGTGCACGGCGTGCCATGTTGCCTGCTAAGCTTAAGCTATCTAATTCATAATTTTGCTCAATAGTATTTAATTGTTTTGTTACCTCGTCAGTATCTTTTTCACGCAAGGCGACATCTGCTTTTCCCTCTTCACATCTAAGGGTTAGTTTTTTGTCTCCACTTTCTTTTATGCAAATATTGAAATTTAGGATAGCCGCTTTTAGGTCACCTTGATCTAAATAAATGGATCCGATATTTTTATGTACTTCTGCTTTTAGGTCTACGTTATTGCTCCCTTTAAATAAGGGTAATGCCTGAAGATATCTCTGTAACGCCAGATCCTTTTGATCTATATCTTCAAAAATATTTCCCAATAGAATATAGCCGCTAGCCTCATTTTCTAGATTTTCCTCCTTTCGTGCAAGCGAGATCGCTTTTTCCAATAAACTTATCGCCTGAGTCGGGTTTTTGATCTGTTTAGATTTTGCATCCTGAATAAGGTCAACACTAGTCTCTTGAGTAGATCTATATTTCTTTTTCACTTTTTGTCCCTGCAAATTGCCAGAGAGGATAGAGAACGAAATAAATAAAAGGAAAAAACGGTAATTCATAAAGTGTTTAATAGATGTACTCACAATATATGACGCAAGTTACAACACTTTTTATTAAGGTGTTTTAGCCGATTATCCGATTAGAGTTGCTTTACCAAGTCGATGGGCGTGTTCACCAAGTCAAACGATGCCCTGCCCAATTGTAGGTTTTATATATAGTATTATTTCTAGAAATTTGATTTATCAGACGATAGGACTAAAACTGTACTTTTTTTTTAAATCAAAAATACTTCATTATGAAACGAATACTCTTTATTACATTTCTTGCTCTAGTTGGGATCGCAAATTTGAATCTACTTAAGGGTGCAGCAAGTTTTTTGCATAATTATTTTGCAGGAGCGCCTATTGCGTTACCTACTGAAACGGTAGCTCCAAATAGTCAAGAAGAAAATGTTGCCATTCAGGTTGCTTTGCTTTTAGATACCAGCGGGTCTATGAGTGGCCTTATAGAACAGACCAAGTCCCAACTATGGAATATACTGAACGAGCTTGCACGCACTGAAAAGAACGGAACGGATACAAAGCTCGAAATTGCTCTTTACGAGTATGGAAACCCAAGTAAAACAAAAAATAGTAATGAGATAAATTTGCTAGCCCCTTTTACCACGGATATGGATCATATTTCTGAGAAGCTTTTTGCACTGCAAACCAGCGGTGGAGAAGAATATTGTGGTGCAGTAATTAAGCAGTCCTTATCAGATTTGAATTGGACGAATGATGATGGTCTACGTATGATCTATGTGGCCGGAAACGAAGCTTTTACCCAAGGCCCCGTAAGTTTTGAGTTGGCTTGCAAAAAGGCAAGAGAGAAAGGTGTTATAATTAATACTATTTTTTGTGGGGACTATGATGAAGGAGTCAGCACAAAGTGGAAAGATGGGGCGGCTGCTGGTCTGGGCGATTACTTAAATATAAATCACAATGCAGAAACGGTTTATGTACCTACTCCATTTGATGATGAGATAAGTGAGCTAAACAAGGACTTGAATAAAACCTATATACCCTATGGAGAGAAAGGGAGATCTGCTAAGGAAAATCAAAATTTGCAGGACTCAAATGCATCTTCATATAGTAAGTCGAATGCAGTTTCAAGAACAGCCTTTAAAAGTTCTAAGAAATATAATGCTGCCCAATGGGACTTAGTAGATGCTTATAAAAAAGACAAGAACGTCCTAAAGAATGCTGAAATACACATGGATTCCTTAAGCGCATTGAACCCTGAAATGTTGGAAAATAGGGTTCAAGCGATTTCTAAAACGAGAACTGTTCTACAAACAAAGATAAAAGATTTGGATAAACGACGTCGGGCGTATAAAGCAGCGCAAGCAAATGATGATAAGGAAGATTCTAGTTTGCAGGGTGCAGTAATTTCTACCGTCAGAAAGCAAGCAAAGCGTAAGGGGTTTAATATTAAAAATTAAGAGCTGTTTTATTAGGGCCTGTCCGATATTTTCTTGGGGCCATCCACAGCCTAAAGGCGTGGTCGGGGCTTACGCTACTATATACACCCGAGAGAAAAATCGGGTGTATATAACGCTTCAGTCCCTTGTCTCTAACGCGCTCCGCTTTGTCGGGCTTAAGGGCTAAAGCCCCACGCGACTGTATAAACCTTATGCGTATGATCATAGGTTCGATTTTGTATGTCGATCCTCAAACGCAATACATCTTAGTTTCTTGGCTAAGTTGGGTTGGTAATTTGATTATCGTGGGGCTTATTATTTACATTAAGTTCCGTAAGTGTTCTGAGAACTCGACACTTTATTCATTTAAATTTATTAATGGGAAGTTTTTTTGCGATAGGGGTAGTAGCTAGAGCACGCCCTTGCGTGCTAGTCCCTGCCTAGCCATTTGGGTAAGCCTAAGGACCGAGCATACCTGCGAGTAGCGTATGGCCCGACCTGAGAAGCACAGATAGGAAGCCTAGCAATCAGGGATCGCCCAAGACAGCAGAGCATACAGTACTTCATTATGATTGCTCCTAAATAAAAGACATAAGTTAAGAACCTGTTAAGATCTAACTTGTTAATTAAACTTTAGTACGATCGTCAAATAACCAAATATGGAGGTTTTGCGGTTTTAAAATCAAGTATGAGACAAGTCATTATAAGTTTAGTCGGATTGCTGATTATCGGAGGGGGATACTTCGGGATGAAAAGTATGGCTGGGAGAGAGAAACCAGTGCGCGAGAAAGCTGAGAAGCCAATTTCTACTGTCTTTACCCAGTTAGTCAAAAATAAAGATACCCCGATCACCGTAACAGCAAGTGGGAATCTTGCCGCCAGAGATAGGATAGAAATATTTTCTGAAGTACAAGGAATTTTTGAATACAGCGAGCATCAGTTCAAGCCTGGTATACGGTATGCGAGTGGGGAGGTACTCCTTCGATTGAATAGCGAAGAACTGCGTGCTAATTTGCGTTCTCAAAAAAGTAATTTATACAACTTACTAGTATCTCTGCTTCCTGATTTGAGATTTGATTATCCAGAAGTCTTTGGAAAATGGGAAGCCTATGTCAACGCATTTGATGTGAATCAAAGATTGCAAGCATTACCGCAAACCACTTCTGATAAGGAAAAATTATTTATAGCTGGAAGAAATATAAATACTACTTGGTATACGGTAAAAAATCTAGAAGAGCGGATGACTAAATATGCAATTTATGCCCCTTTTAACGGTGTGCTTACGCAAGCCACTGTTGATGAAGGAGCACTGGTGAGGGCAGGGCAAAAGTTAGGCGAATTTATCAATACAAATATCTACGAATTGGAAGTCGCAGTAAACTCTAGCTACGCAGATTTAATCAAATCTGGCAGTTCAGTAAATTTGCAAAATATAGAACAGACTAAAAATTGGACGGGTAAAGTGAGTCGTATAAATAGCTTGATTGATCCTAATACGCAGACTTTCCAAGCCTTTATTCAAGTCAGTGGTAAAGGACTTCGGGAAGGCATGTATCTGGAAGCAAAACTTAAAGCAAAAAGTGAATCAAATACTTTTGTCGTTTCTAGAAAATTGATTGTCGACAACAAAAAACTATTTGTGTATGAAAATGATGAGTTGTCTTTAAGAGAAATTGAACCAGTGCACTTTACTGACAAAACTGCGGTAGTGAGAGGGTTGGAAGACGGTACAGAGATTTTGGAAAAAATGTTACCAGGCGCCTATGATGGGATGCAAGTAAAACGCTACAAAAAGTAGGGTACTCGTATTTCTTATCGCACTAGTGATTATACATTTTCCAACCGAAGCCAACTATGAAAAATTTTCTATCCTTCTTTATAAAATATCCAGTAGCGGTCAACGTGATCATGTTTTCGGTGGCTGTATTTGGATATCTCGGTTTACAACAAACGAAGTCCTCTTTCTTTCCTTTAGACGATTCTAAACTAATCTTCATCAATATTGTGTATCCAGGAGCATCTCCAGCAGAGATAGAGGAGGGTGTCGTTTTGAAAATAGAAGACAATCTGCGCGGTTTAGTTAACCTTGACCGGGTCACCTCCGCATCGCAAGAAAATAGTGCAACCATCACAGTGGAAATTGAGGAGGGCGCAGACATAGACATCGTTTTAGCAAATGTAAAAAATGCCGTAGATAGAGTTGCCTCCTTTCCTGTAGACATGGAACCACCAGTAATCTCTAAACAAGAAAATATTAACAGAGCAATTTCTTTTACAGTTAGTGGAGAGGGACTTCCGCTCACTACCCTTAAAGAAATAGCGCGTAAGGTGGAAGATGATATAAGAGCTATTCCAGATATTTCGCAAATAGAGCTGAGTGGATTTCCAAATGAGGAAATAGAAATAGCGGTACGTGAAAATGATTTACTAGCTTTTGATCTAACCTTTGCAGAGGTAGCAGCGGCAGTAAGAAACTCGAATCTAATTACTACGGGTGGAAATATCAAAACGGATACAGAAGAATATTTAATCAGAGCAAATAACCGCTCCTATTTTGGCAATGAGTTAGACTATATAGTAGTAAAGGCTAGTACTACCGGACAGATTATCCGTTTAAGAGATATCGCTGAAGTCCGCGACAAGTGGTCTGAGGTACCTGACAGAATAAATTTTAACGGTGATCCTGCAGTACAAATCGCTATAAGCACTACCAATAATGAAGACTTGTTATATGCTACAGATAAGATAAAAGAATACATCGCCGAATACAATGAAAATAGTGATGTGGTAAAACTGAATGTAAGTTCAGACTCTTCTATCTCTCTTAATAATCGTCAAAATTTATTAATAAAAAACGGACTTGCAGGAATTTTATTGGTGCTGATTTTCTTGTCAATTTTTTTAAAACCAAGTATTGCATTTTGGGTTGCAGTTGGTCTTCCATTTTCATTTTTAGGCTTGTTCATATTTGCCCCAAGTTTTATGACGATCAATGTGATTTCTCTTTTTGGGATGATCATTGTGATCGGTATTTTAGTGGATGATGGGATAGTAATTGCTGAAAATATTTATGATCAGTATGAAAGTGGAAAAACAAAAATTCAAGCTGCCATTGATGGGACATTACAAGTAGTGCCACCGATCATCGCTGCTATTTTGACTACTATTATTGCGTTTTCAACTTTTATATTTTTACCAGAACGTTTAGGCTCATTCTTTGGGCAAATTGCTAAAGTAGTGGGTATTATTTTAGCGATTTCATTGATCGAGGCTTTTTTGATTTTGCCTGCTCACTTGGCCCACTCTAGAGCTTTGGACCGGGACGCTAAGCCTTTCTTGCTTAATGTTTGGGCGGACAAGGTAATAGCTTGGATTAGGGATAATCTATATGTTCCAGTATTGAGGTTTGTTTTGAATTTTAAAATTTTCGGGTTCGCAATACCGATAGCACTATTGCTTTTAACAATAGGTGCATTTCAAGGAGGTATCATTCGGTTTACCTTCTTTCCAAATGTAGCATCGGATCGAATTGCGATTAATCTCAAACTTCCACAAGGGACGAGTGAGACAATAACGGATTCGCTAATAAATGTGATCGAGCTGGCTGCGTGGGAAACAAATAAAGAACTTACTGGTGAGGATACGCTTCAAATAGTCCAGAATATAGTGCGTCGATTAGGCCCAGGATCTGCCAATGCAGAATTGGTGTTGAATCTGCTACCTGGAGAAAATAGAGATATCCCTTCCGATGCAGTATCTAATAGTATTAGAGAAAGGGTAGGCCCAATCTACGAGGCGGAGTCTCTTGTATTTGGATCTGGAACTGGATTTGGAGGTAAGCCTGTTTCTGTATCTTTAGTAGGTAATAATGTATCCGAACTAAAGCAAGCGAAGCAGGACTTAAAACAAGCCTTTAGGCAAAATCCTCGGTTAGCCGATGTGATTGATAATGATCCAGCGGGGATTAAAGAGATAAAAATTACACTTAAAGAAAATGCTTACCTCCTAGGCCTTACGCTCAATAGCGTAATGTCGCAAGTGCGATCTGGATTTTTTGGTGCTAGCGTGCAAAGATTTCAAAGAGGACGAGATGAGATTAGAGTTTGGGTTAGGTATGATAGGAGCAATCGAAGTAGTATTACGGACCTAGACAAGATGCGAATTGTCACTCCTGCTGGGAATCGAGTTCCCATAGCGGAAATAGCCAGCTATAAAATAGAGCGTGGAGATGTGGTGATAAATCACCTAGATGGACGAAGAGAAATAAGGGTAGAGGCTGATCTTTCGAATGTAAAAGATTCTGCTCCGGAGATTTTGGCAGATATAAAGAAAAATGTGATGCCTGAAATCATAGCTCAGTACCCAACAGTCTCCCCATTGTACGAAGGTCAAAATCGTGGATTTTCGAGAATTGGCGCTGCGTTTACTATGGTTTTACCAGTGATTTTGCTTTTGATGTATGTGGTGATTGCCTTTGTATTTAGATCGTATGGCCAGCCCTTGTTGTTGTTTATTTTGATTCCATTCTGTTTCGTAGGCGTTGCTTGGGGACACTGGATACACGATCAGAGTATCAATGTGCTTTCAGGTTTGGGAATAGTCGCGCTTGTCGGGATATTGGTGAATGATGGACTAGTTTTAATCGAAAAATTTAATCTACTGCTCAAGAGTGGAATTCCTTATCGAAAGGCGATGGTGGAGGCAGGGCGCTCTAGATTTAGGGCTATATTTTTGACTTCAATTACTACTGTCGCTGGACTCGCTCCGCTAATCTTCGAAAAGAGTTTCTCCGCACAATTTCTGATACCAATGGCTATATCGGTGGCTTACGGTATTGCCTACGCTACATTTATGACCTTGTTTTTACTGCCCTTACTTTTGGCTGTAAAAAATAGTACAAAAGTAGGAGCCAAGTGGTTGTGGACAGGAGCCAAGCCAACTAGAGAAGAAGTAGAGCGTGCCATCATCGAACAGAAAGATGAAGTCATACATTAATTTTAAAATGCAATTATGAGATTTATATTTTTAAGTATTCTTTTACTGATTTGTTTTCATGTAAATGGTCAAAATTTATTGACTTTGGAGCAAGCAAAAATAGTAACCTTAGAAAATAACTTTGGAATAAAGATCGCAGAAAACAATGTGGATATTGCAAAGAATCAAACGGATAAAAGCGTCAATGGATATCTCCCTACCGTAAGTGCTACTGGCGGCTTGAATGGAAACTTTGGTGGTTCTTCGCAGCAGTTCAATAATGGTCAAGAAGCGTCTACGTCTAATGCAATTACCTGGGGTGCAAATGCATCTGTGAATGCTGACTACACTATTTTTGATAAGCGTCGAGATTTGACGCTAGATCAATTAAAAGAATCTTTGAATCTTTCAAATCTACAGCTCCGTCAGTCGATAGAACAAAACTTACTACAGGTATATAATGATTATTATCAATTGGCTCTATTTCAAGAAAACGAAAACGTACTGATGGAGTCGATGAGTATTTCTCAGGAAAGATTTCGAAGAGCAAAATACCAGTTGGAGTATGGGCAGGGAACGGGTCTGAACGTTCTAAATGCAGAGGTAGATATTAAACGCGATAGTGTCAACTTGTTAAATGCAAGAATGCAGGTTGCCAATCAAAAAAGGAATCTGAATGTAGCAATGGGTAGAAACTCCTCGGAGCAGTTTAATATAGAAGCAATTACGAGTATTAATGAAGATTTACAATTAGAGGTACTCGTTACTGGTGCCATAACAGATAACATTAATTTGCAAATATTCCGTCAAAATTTAGCTGTGAATGAGTTGCAGCTAGGCATTATCGAAGCGGAGCGAAAGCCAACTATTTCTGCGGGTGCATCCTATGATTTTAATTATTCTGATAATCCACCCGGTGCGTTTATCAACCAGTCCAATGCTCGAGGTCTCGCTGCTAATGTACGTGTGAATTGGACGCTCTATGATGGCAGTCGTGATATACGTAAACAAAACGTTGCGATTAATCTATCAACTCAAAAACTACAAATCGACGAGCTAGAGCAGCAACTAGAGCGGGACATTATCAATGCTTGGGCGAATTATCAGAATGCGCGTTTCGTGCTTGAGGTGGAAGAAAGTGCCGTCGAAACGAACAAGGAAAATTTTACGCGCACAGAAGAGCAGGTTAAAATTGGACGTCTTTCTTCTATCGAATTTCGTCAGGCGCAGTTGAATTTAATCAATGCGCAAACCAGTTTGAACAACGCACAGTTAAATGCGAAGTTAGCGGAGATTCAGTTGCTAGCACTGGTGGGGGATTTGATAGAGTAAAGGGTAAGTTTTGTCACCAGTTACAAAAATATAGTAAAGGCATGGTCATTCTAGTACAAGAACAACTATGCCTACTATGTAAACTATTGTGAACTATGTGTTTCAACCGAACTTAGCGCAGCTTTTTTCACCACATACAAAA
>ENA-ORXT01006452-ORXT01006452.1-marine-metagenome-genome-assembly--contig:-NODE-6452-length-10890-cov-6.847313_pt1 | contig 10890 bp, 6 predicted proteins | sample MGYA00237868_ERZ511482 | MGnify/ENA metagenome assembly ERZ511482
GGGTGCCGCGCCGCGTCGCCGCGGCGGCGGTGCGGCGGCGGGGGGGGGGGCCGGGGGGCGGGGGGGGGGGCGCGCGCCGCCGCCGGCGTCTCTGGCGACAGTGCGCTAGGGGCGGTGGCGTGGCCGTGCGGGGACGGTGCGGCGCGTGGGTGCCGCAGACCACACAAAATCAACAGGTGATCCTCACTCTCACCGCGCCGGGTGGCGGAGCCCGTATGCACACACGCCCGGTGGGCAGGCAGCCCGCGGGTGTCGAGCGCTGCCAGTCACATACCCCCCTACCTCTGCACACCCAGCCGCCCGCATGCAAGCAGCCCGCACGGCACGCCGACGTGCTGCCGTGCGGCCGACGCCCCCCCCCGACAGCGCCGCCGCGTCAGAGCTCCACGCGGCCCCCCCCGGCCCCCCCCCCCGCCCCCCCCCCCCCTTTCCTCCCTCGCCGCCCTTGCCCCCACGGCCGCCCGCCGCCCCCCCGCCCGCCTTGCCAAACGCCGTCAAATCCACCTTGCTCATGTCGATGCCCGCCGCCTCGAGGCTCTCCCGCATCTTTTTCATCTCGGGCGACTCGTCCTTGCCGCCCGCACGGGAGGACTGGAGGTTGGCCATGAGGGCGTCCCACTCGGCGGTGCTCATTTCCGACGGGGACGGGGACGGGGACGGGGACGGGGACGGCGGCAGCGTCGGCGTGTCGGCCGACTCGGCCGCCAAGTTGACCCAGTCGGCCTTTTCCGCGCACCCCTCACACCCGACGCCGCGGGCAGAGAGGAAGGCCTTGAGCTCCCGCACCTTCATCTTGGCAAAGTGGGGCGTCGGCGTCGGGTCGGCGGCGGGCGCGGGGGAGGTGGCGGCGCCCTCGGAGGAGGGCGCGCTGGGGGGTGCCGACGCGTCCGCAGCAGCCTCTGGGGGGGGGGGGCGTCCGCCGCCGTGGCCGCCGCCGTGGCCGCCGCCGCTTCCGCTGCCGCGTGTGTCGCGGCCGCGGCGGTGAGGGCGACGGCCGCGGCGGCGGCGGCGGCGGCCACGCGAACGAGGTGGCGGCCAGTGGAAGACGTGTGCGTGCGGGCCATGGCTGGGTGGTGGTGACCAACGGCAAGCAAGTGCCAATGGTCGACAGGGGTGACGGCGGACAAGAAGGACGAGCGGCCGTGCGTGGGAGACGACTCCCGCCACAGCCGACGCAGTGGACGCGTGTAGCATCCCAGACGGATCAGCGCGATGTCAGCAGCGGCGCGTGTCCCCCTCCAGGCCTCTGGAATGGATTGAATACCACGTGGCTATTCTCTCCCGCCATTGATCTGCCTCGCTGAACGCTGCTGCAGACGGAACGCAGACCCTGACGGATTCCACAGCAAGACACGCTGGTGTGGCGCTTCCGTGAGCAGGTCAAGCTGTCTCGATGGTATCAGGCAATGATGAGCTTTAATGTCCACACGCGGCACAGGCAACCAAGCGCCAACAACCGAGGAGAAACAGCTTGCATCTGGGCCAAGGGGACAAACCGCAAGCGTGAACAGAAACGGCGTGAAACCTGGGCCGCACCTGCATGGACAACGTCTCCACGTCCGACGCCACGGCCGACTTCCCAGTGCCGAGGGGGTTTGCCGCCACCCCCCTCGCGGACCACAGTAACTGAAAGAGAAATTTTCAGTGCACGCTGCAACGTACAGAGTGACGTCCACGCCCGCCTGCCGAGCGGTACATCGCCCAAAAAGAAGCACCAAGCCGGACGCGTGTGCCATGCAAAAACCCGCAACGAAGGAAAACATACACAGAAAATCGCGCACCCACCACAGGTCAAAAGGGAGTAGCAACAGTCGACGCTTCGACGAACACAAGAAGAAAGACGAAACAAGTCGCGACTAGAGCGACTCGGACAAACGGTACAGGTGGGCCTCTAAAAAGGGAGAGCAGAGTTGCTTACTGTACATGCCACAGCCAAGCAGCAGGGCCTGGGGGCTGCAGCCGGAGCGCTCCGCCCCCGGCGGGGGGGGGGCCACGCGAGCCATGGCGCGTAGGGTCCCCAACCCTCCCCGCACCCGCCCTCTACCGCAGCACCTTGACGCCGGCAAACTGGCCAGAAGTCCACGTCGACGGCCGCCGCAGTTCGGCTGCCGTGCGCTCCGCAATCTTGGTCGTGCTGAGCTGCAGTGTCAGTTGGTGGACGTCCATGCTCTTTTCCGCCAGCTAGGGAAGGGCAGGCAGAAGAAGACAAACAACCGAAGAGTCCCACGCGAGCGGCGTGACATACATGAGCAGGTACAGCACAGAAGGATGCAGAAGAGAAGACAAGGTTAGTTCCCGAAAAAGCACGCACCACAACAGTTGCAGCATGACACCACCATGCGCGGTACATACAAGACACAAACACCGCACCGTCAGCCGGTCTGCATGGACGCAACCGCGCCACCCCCGCACTCGCCGTCAGCCCCCAACGTACGTTTCGCTTCAGCTTGTCGTTCTCCTCAGCCAGCGCCCGCTGCGTCGAGATTCGAGCGCGAAACGCCTTGAGTTGCTCCACCTGCAGCTGCGCATTCTCCGCCGATAGCACAGAGACCCGGCGCTCCAGCTCCCGAATATGGTGCTTCTTCCGCTCCCGGCTGGCCGCCGCCGACTGGCGGTTGCGCTCCGCGCGCATGGCTTTCTTGGTCTCCACGTCGTAGTCGTCGTCGCCTTCCACGTCCGACGACGCGTCGGGGTCAAGGGCGCCACTGCCGCCCGCACCGCCGCCACTGCCACTGCCACCGCCACCGCCTCCGCCACCGCCACCACCGCCACCCCCGCCACCACCGCCGCCGCCGACAACACCGCCACCACCGCCGACGCCGCCGGCACCATTCACGACACCCGGTGCCGGGCGCTTAGAGCCCACCGCTGGGGGGAGGGCGGCGCCATTGGCACCCCCGCCAGCGAGCGCGCCCGTCAGCAACGCATACGTGGCAGCGTCCAAGTTAGCCCCCGCCCCCTGCGATGCGCCCAGGTTTGCCTGCGGGACTGGAGACGCTCCACCGCCACCCGTCTTGCCGGCCAACCGCACGGCGGCAGCAGCGGGTCCACCACCGCCGTTCCTCCCGCCCGACGGCACAGGCGGCGGAGGCGGTGCCGCCATGGGCGACGCCGTCCGCGTCGGCGGCGGCGGCGGCGGTAGAACAGGAGTAGGGGACTGCGGGGGGAGCATGTTGGTCAAATCAATGCCGCCGCCCCCGCCATACAGGCCGGCCACGGTGGCGGGCGACATGCCTGCCGGCACGCCTGGAAACGGCCCCTGCAGGGGGCCGCGCATGGCGGCCGCCCCAGCGCCTCCGCCACTGCGGCCAGCACCAACGGAGGCGCGGCCGCCCGGCTCCTCTGCAATCCCCGGCATCATGCGCAGGGGCGGCTGCTGGTGTACCAACCCACCGTTAGGACCCATCGCCGCAGCCGCGGCTGCTGCTGCTGCTGCTGCAGACGCCGCAAAACTGGAAGGTGCGGGTGGTGGTCGCCGCGCCCGCCCACGCTCGCTCGCCCCAGCGCCACCGCGGCCACCGGCCTTGACCGACCGGCCCGAACCACCTCCGCCGCCCCCCCCACGCTTGACCGAGGCCGCGTGCGCGCGGAGCGACGCCGCCATCTCTGGGCTCACGCCCAGAGACCGCTGCGACTGCTTGCGTGCCAAAGAGCCGCTGCCCGGTGGGCGGCCGCGCAGCACCGGAGAGGACGCAAATGAAGCGCTCGACGACGCGGGCGATGGGGAGGTCGGCGACAGCGGCATCTGCGCACCCCCGTGAGGGGGAGGCGGCGGCGGCGGTGGCGGGGGAGGCGGGGGTGGCGCCTGTGACGGCTGCGACGAGGGGATGACAGGCGCGGCGATTGTGTCGTCAAGGAGCAACGTCAGCTGCGCCTCATTGTCCATCGGCGACGTGACATGGGCAGAGGAGACGGGCGGCACCAGGGCGGCGGCAGCGGCCGCAGCCGCCGCTAGGGCAGCAGACGCTTCGGCCCCACTGGCAGCGGGCACCCGAAACCCGCCGGCTGGGCCGACGCCACCGCCGAGTCCAGCCACTCCGCCGTCCACCGCGCCACTTCCGACGCGTGGATACGGGCCTGCCCCTGCGAGCAGACGCGCCGTGTAGGCCGTGCTGCCGCCACCCATCCCCCCACCAGATGCAGCCGCAGCTAAAGCCGCCCCCGCCGTCGCCGCCGACATGCGCGGCCGCTGCACTGACGGGTGCGGTTGCTGCGGAGCTGCCCCCCCGGCGCCCCCTTGCATATACATCTCCGGAGCCGCGCCGGGCACGCCGCCAAGCACGCCCCCGTACCCCGGCAGGCCGAGTGGGAACGTGTTGCCCTGCTCGCCAGGATTGCCCGCCACCCCACCACCTCCACCCCCACCCACTCCCGGACTCCCTCCTTTGCCGCCCAACCCCAACCCCGAGCTGCTGTCCTGCCGCATCAGCCCTGACACAATCTCCGGAGCCTCCTCCTTCATTTGCAGCAAAAGGGACGAGTCGATCTGGCCGAGGAGGTCGGGGAGGGCCATCGTGTGCAGATGGGTCAGGTCCACGTCAGAACTGTCACTGGCGCAACCGCCACTATTGGTGCCACCACCACCGCTGCCGCCGCCGAGACCACCACCGCCGCCAGCCACGGCGGAGCCATTGCCTGCCATCCCCCCCATACCCGGAGCATAGCCCATCCCGGCAGAGGACATGCCCCCCAACGCGGGCGCAGCCCCAGCGTAGCCCGCATACCCCACTCCAGCAGCGTAGGCGGAACCGCTGAGCCCGCCGGAGTACATGCCCATGGGCACGCCGCCACCGCGACCACCACCGACATTACCATCTCCACCGCCCCCTACAGAGGGCGGCGGCATCGACGACAGAGGCATCCGCCCGTAGCCGCCGCCGCCACCACCACCACCACCACCACCGCCGCTGCCGCCACCCCACCCCGCCATCACACCACGCGGCGCCGGCCGGGACCGCGTCGCAACAACGTTGTCAACCGCCCGCCGCACGGCACCACCGCCGCGTCACAGGGATGGGGCAGCTCAGCCCGGAATCAACCCGAGCCGCGCCCGAGCTCGGCTCTTCCGCCGCCGCCGCGGGTCGCGCAGTCGTCGTCCCGGCTAGCCTGCTCTACAGTGCGCTGCGCACACCCCCTCCCCCCCCCCGAAAGCACGCACACTCACCCGGGGCGTCCCGCCCGCACCACCGCGCACCCGCGCGCCGCCGACGGTCACCGCCGAGCCGCCGCCGCCGCACACACGGTGCAGCGCGACGCGGCAGCGCGGCGCGGCGGGCCGCGTTCTGAGTGCGCGTCACGTCGCCCGGCGGCCCGCGGGGCTGCAACGGGGTGCCAGCACGTGGCCCGTGGGCCGGCGACCCACGCGCCCACCGCCGCCACCGCCGCCGCCAAACCCCGCCTCGCCGACCTGGCGCGAACGAACTCTAGCCGACGGCCCGACGCGGCGGCACTCGCCCAGGCGAGCCCTGCCTCCCCCTTTAGCTGGCCACTGACGGCCGACAGTCGTCTAAACTGTTGGCACGGGGTGGCGGTCGACGGCCCTTGCTGGCACCAGGCCGCGTGTGGGAGGTCGGGTGAGGGGGCTCGATCGAAGTGATGGTTGCGGCGGTGGCGGGCGGTCGTCGGCCGTGTCGTGAGCGTCCAGGCCCGAGCTCCTTGCTGCAGCCCCCACCGCAGAGCTCGCTTACATCACCCTGATGTCGGGCCCAAGCTCCCTCTTCTGGGGCCGGCTGAGGGCCAATGCGCCAGTCGAGGACGCGGGTGGGCCCCACCGTCGGGCCCGGTCCTGGCCCTCCTGTCTGGGCCCGAGCCGGCAAAGGCGGCGTTTGCAACGCCAGAGGCACTGAATCGTGGTGACTGGCTGCTGGCCCCCCAACAGCCGCGATCGTCGACAGCAATACTCGTTGCCACAAGGCCGAGCGCTTCGCGTTCACGTCGACTCTACATCGACCGCACTGCGGGACGACGCTGCATCGGTACCACCCTCGGACAGTCCTTCCACAGGAGTCCTGCGAGGCAGCGCAGAGAAGCGGGAAGGACGGCGCTACACCCATGCATGTAGCCCCGGGAGCCCATTGGATGTGGCGAGGGTTGTCCCATTCCAACAGTGGGATGCACCGGCCACGAAGGTCGGGTAAGAAGGACGCAGAATGCAATACGTACTTTGTTTGGTGCATGGTCGCACCGCCACAGCATCCCCGACGTGGAGTATGTCGCTCGCGTGGCGCTGCGCCTCGTCATTGCTAGACGGTACGGCGCCAGCGGGCACACCAAGTCGGTCACGGCCTCATTCGACGTCGTACGGCCGAGTGAGCTCTGCGCGGAACGTGTCAGCAAGAAAAATGCGGTGGGGTCCTCCGCTGGATTCGGTGTACGATAACACGGTAATGGACGTCCGTCACGACACCTCATGCGCGGCGAGAGATGTCAACACGAAAGCATAGAAGCGAGGAGGCCATCCCTGTCGCTGCCAGTTTTCCTGCGGCCGCAAACACGCATGTCGTCAACGGTAGCGGTGCCGCGCAGACACGTACCGTAGAGCAAAGAGGACCAAGATCGAACACATGACCCGGTCCTGCGGCAGAACAAACAAGAACAATTGCCCGACGCACAATGCGCCTACCTGTACAATCCATACCCCGTAAAAACATCCCTCGGCCACAGCCTCGAACAATGGTGGCGCCCACTTTGACCCCGCCCCAAGAAACAGCAGCACGTCAACATTTCGCCGTCTCGCCGCCCCCCCTCTTCACCCCCGTCACCGCCGCCGGTGGCAGCACATCCCCCAAAAATCCGAGCACCCGCCGCCCATACTCGGCGGGATACGCATCAAACAGCAGCGTGTGCCCCGCGCCCTCTGCCAACCACAAGCGCGGTCCTCCGACCGCTTGCACTTCTTCGTCCACGTCGTCGCCCCCCCCCCTTGCGGCCTCCATGACGCTGCTGCCGCTGCAGCCGCCCACACCCCCCCCGCGGGCGGCTTCGACCAACTCCAACGAGTGGCTATGAGGCACGAGCGCGTCCGCTGTGCCGTGGAGGAAAAGCATTGGCACGGGCACGGCGGCGACCAAGTCGAGCGGCCGCAACCGCCGACGCACCCCATTGCCGGTACGCCACAGGCTCAAGGCGACGGCCAGGCGCACCCACACGTTGCGGAGTGCCAGCCGTCGGGGTCCGAGGACCGGCCAAACAAAGAGTTTGGAAAAAACCGCGTTGGCCACACCCCGCACGAGACCCTCCTGGTTGGAAAAAGGGTTTTCAAGGATGAGGGCATCCGCAAAGGGTGCTTGGGGGGCGCGATCGGCCTTGCCGTCCGACTCCGCCACCGCCGCCGCCGCCGCTACAGCCCCAGGGGCGCCACCGGCTACCGGCCCCGAGCTAGAGCTGTCGCTGGAGAACCCTTCCCCAGAGGACCCCCCCCCCTCTGACTCGTCGGCGCCCTGGCCGGCGGCGGCTGCCGCCTTGGCCGCCGCCATCGCCTGGCGGCGGCGCCTCCACCGCGCGAGCGCCACCGCCAAGGGCCCTGGTGGGGGCCCCGCCAGCCCCGCCCCTGCCGCCCGCGCGGCAGCGATAATCGTGCTCGCCGCCCCCTGGCTGGTTGCAATCACCACCACCGCGTCATAGCCGCCGGCCCCCCGCGCCCATGCGACCGCCCCGGCCACGTCCGCGTGCTCCCGCGTCCCCCAACTCAACGCCCGCCCCGGCCAAGAGGAACGAGGCCACCGCGGCCGTGCATCCGATAGCCCGTGTCCGGAACAGTCAAAGAGAAGGGCGTCGAGGCCGGCCGGGTGAAAGATGGCGCCAGTGTGGCGGAGGAAGGCGCGGCGGTCACGGCCGCCGCCGTGGACGGCAATGACACACACGCGGGCGCCGGCGTAGGGTGGGTGAGCAGCGGGCGCGGGGGGGGTGGCCGCCTCGCCACCTTCACCGTCGGTAGCGTCGCCGCCCATGACCCGCACGCCCGCGTCGAGCGGGGCGGACGTGGCCCCCCGCACGAGCCACCCGCGGAGGGTCAGCCGATCCCCCCCCCCGCCGGGTCCTTGAAGAAATTCGACGCACTCGTAGGGGAGGCCGAGGTCCGCCAGCGGGTCCCGGTTGGCGGTCGCCCACCCGGGGGGGAGGTGCCGCCGTGTCAGAGTCGGCGGGGGGGGGGGCGGGCGGGGGCGCCGGCGAAGGCGCAAGCGCCGCCGCGCCGGCGCCGCCCCCGTCGTGCCGTCGGCAGCGGCCGCATCGTTGGCCGCCGCTGACGATGACGAGACGGCCGCGGGCGCGCCCCAAGAGCGGCGCCGCCTTGGCGGCGGCGACGGGTGATGCCAAGGCGGCGAGGTGAGGCGCTCAGACATTAGAAAGACGAGGAGGAGGGGCACCCCAAAAGTAATGACCAGGGCGAGGGCCACAAGGATATGCATGCTGGGCAAGGGCGTGGGACGTAGGAAAAGAGTGCAGGTCGGCGGATGGAGGGATATCTGGCGACTCGGGACGACAGTGGAGGAGGACGTCGCAACGGAGGGAAGGCTGCTGACTGGGAGCGACAGTAGAGGAGGACGCCGCCACGGTGGATGAGCCCCCACCAACACCAACGCCAACCTTCGGGCGGTCGGCGGTGAGCACAGTGGACAACCACCAGGGTCGTCCTGAAGTGCAGCCGCCGCGTCCCGGATCAGCGGGCACGGCGGCGCCAGGAGGAGGGGGGGAGCTCCGTTAGAGTCCAGCTCACTGTCCTAGCGCCGCGTCGCTTGTACAACCGCCGCAACGAGCAGGATGCGTATCTAGCACGTCACGCCCGCGGATGGAAAACGCGGTGGGGGTGGCGACAGCGCGCCCGCGGCGCTAGACCGGGACACAACCGCGTGGCAGTGTCCCGCGACTCGGTTTACCCCCTCCGGCACGGCAGTCCTCTGCCGCGCAGCAGGAGTGCTGGCCAGTCCCCGCACTGCGCTCTCGCCCACGGGCCGAGCAGGCCTTCAGGGGGGGGCCCCAACAGGCCCCACGCAAGCCCGCCGCCTCCTCTCATTGGCTGCGTTCCTCGTGCGAAGTCGCCGAGAACACAAGACGGCCTTGCAGAGAGCTCCACTGTAATGGCTATTGCCTCTGCCATGATGTGAGCGGGCCCCACGCGACCAAGACAGAGGGGCTGGCCCATGACAAGGACGGCCGGCGCCACTCACCACGTGCGCCGCTTGGCGGCAGTTGTCGATATCGTCGAAGAAACCGCCGCCTCGCAAAGAAAATCAAAGCGCCCAGCTGGCACCCCCGCCGCCCCCGCCGGCACGGCGGCCGCCCAGACAGCACGGCCACATCGGCCATCTGCCCCAGCCGCCGCCGCCGCGGCCGCCTCGAGGACAGCGTGGACACAAGCACGAAGCGCCGTCGTGAGGCCTGTCACAGCGCGCCGCGCGCCGGCAGCGGCTGCCGCTGCCGTCGCCACCGCCTCGCGCCGCTACGGTAGCGATGTGCTCGGCGGTCGAAGCGACCGTGACGCGGGACGGACCGGCGCCGTCGACGCCGCTGGCCAACCCCGCGCCACGGCGGTCATCGGAGGCAACAGCACGCATCCCCTCACCTTGTCGCGGTGGCAAGCCGTCCACGAGCGTTGCTTAGCAAAACATAGGGGCGGGCGCGACGGCCGCGGCCTGCTGGCTGGCCACGGAGCCGACGGGGGCATTGCTCAGCTTTGCGGCGATTGCAAGAGAAATGACGATGGCCGCCGCTGTCGCCACCGTCCCTATCGCGACGGTGCGTACGTTGCTGGGACGGGCCGAGGCGCTCTCACTCGGTGAGGCCGGGGGCGATGATCACCCTGACCGCCAAGCGGCCGACCGACCCGTCAGCCGGCAGCCCGCCTCCGCGTGTCGGCGGGGCGGTGGTCAAGAGCCCCAGCGACGTGGACGGCAGGGGACGCCGTCAGCCGCCCGCTCGTGTAGGCGGTTGCCCCGCGGGTTGGTCGCGTGCCCATGGACCGCCGAGGCCCCCGGGGCACTCAGTGGGACGCTCGACCACGGGCGCCGGTGGAATGGTGGCAGCGCCTGTGCGGCAGGTGCGCACGGCAGCAGACCCGGGTGGGGTTGGCGGAAGCGGGGCGGGGGGACGACGCATCATAAGGTTGAGGCCGCCCCAATGGCGGCAGCTACACGGGCGGTTGTGCCGCGCGGGGCGGTTTCGGGGGAGGGCCCCGCTGCGTGCGGTCGCGCCCGCGGCGCCACGCACCGGGGTGGTCGTGCGGCGGCGGCGCGTGCGCCGGGCCGGCCGCCCCTAGGACAGCATCATTACCAGCACCGCCGGACGCGTCGCTGGCCGCAGGGACGCGACCCACCAGTAGCGTGTGCGGGGCTTGGTGCCCCTCCCCACGTGCTCCCCGAGCCCCGTGGCCCGTGCGTGCCGTTCCAGTGCAGTTCCAGTGGTTTGGATATCAGCCGATCCCTCGCGCTGCGTTGGCAGTCAATCGCCCGTGCGTCGCGGCCGCCAGCGCGCCGCGTTTCCTGCTACCGCCGGCCAACCCCATACGCGTCGGCTACCACACCTTCCGGCTGGTGCCTTTTTCGGTCGGTGTTGGGCCGCGACGGACCCTGGCGTCCCGTATTGGCTGATGGTCAGTAGAGATGGACTTTCCTCCACCCCAGGGGTGATGGCACCGTCCGGACCGGGGGTCCGGCCGGGGGCAGCGACGTCATTCATTCCTCAAGTCTATCTCATGTTTTTAGTCCTATGGAAAAACGGCTCTGGTTTCGGCGCATGTACATCAATCGACCCCAAACTTCGTAGACGTATCAGGCCCGTTCGCAGTTGCAAACCGTGTGACGGTATACCGACGTACCGTTGATTTGATTGGCCGAGCCCGTCACGCGACGGTATACCGGTACAGACATACGCGGGATCCCCGCGTATGTTTAT
>ENA-ORXT01006453-ORXT01006453.1-marine-metagenome-genome-assembly--contig:-NODE-6453-length-10889-cov-4.639475_pt1 | contig 10889 bp, 8 predicted proteins | sample MGYA00237868_ERZ511482 | MGnify/ENA metagenome assembly ERZ511482
CTACACGACGCTCTTCCGATCTAGCATTTTTTTTTGCTAAAAGGAAAAAATACTCTGACTATCTACTATTTTGACATTTAAAGTTGAAACACTATTAGCTAAAGTGTTTCACAGTAGCTTTCTTCCAACACTTTTAGCCCAATGCTCTCGTTTTACAACCGTCCAAAATCTACTAAATTTGAAACACTATAGACAGGTAGTGTTTCACCCCAGTGGACCCACCCAATTTAGGCATCTTTAAGTCCGCCAGGACGCTTGTAGGTTGCTCCGCGACGCTACAAGGTCCGATTAACAAGACTAAGCGGACCTCGAAGCGTCCTTGAAGGACCTTTGAACGTCCGCGCGCTCCGAGCTGGCGATTGCCCTATCCCTCCTGTGTGAATAACAAATTGCACAAAATACTGCCCCTCGACTACCACCTCCACTCCCTGCGGTCGGTCGGTGTTCGCTCGGGGACCTGCGTCTTGGGTAGAGACCGTCAACTAATTTCGCCTCAGGCGAAATTAGTTGACGGTAATTCTACGATCAACCGGTCCCCGAGCGAAGCCCGACCCTGTGGAGGGCGAAGTCGAGGGGCTATTTTTAAGCTGTTTGTGCAATTTGTTATCCACACCCCCTCCTTCCTCCAAATCCGAGCCTTTCCCGTTTGGCTCTATCTTTACCCCATGCCGACCATCCTGTTCAGCATCGGTTTCCTGGAAATTGATATCTGGGATTTGTTTGACATCTTCATCGTGGGGGTGTTGCTCTACCAGTTGTACCGGTTGTTACGGGGCAGTATTGCCCTGAACATTTTTGTGGGCATGATGCTGCTCTTCCTGAGCTATCAGGCATTCAAGGCACTCGGGATGGACCTGCTCAGCAGCATTCTTTTCCAGTTCATCAACATTGGCTTCGTCAGTTTGATCATCATTTTCCAGCCGGAGGTCAGGCGCTTCCTGTTGTTACTGGGCACCAATACGCTCAAGCAGCGTGACTCGGCCTGGAGCCGGCTGCTGGGCCGGGAGGTCGTTGATGCCGAAGGAGGCATTCCGGAACAGGAAGACATTCGCCGGGCTTTCCTGCGCCTGGCCGGTAGCCGTACCGGAGCCCTGATCGTGTGCACCCAGGATGCCGATCCCGATACCATTATTTCCGGAGGAACCCCGCTCAACGCTGACATCAGTTATGGCCTTATGGTGAGCATTTTTCACAAAGAAAGCCCCCTGCACGACGGTGCCGTGGTGATCCGAAACCGACGTATCACCCGCGCCAGCGCAATCCTGCCCGTATCCGAAAGCCTGGATTTACCCAAAAGCGTCGGGCTGCGACACCGGGCCGCCGTAGGCGTAACCGAAAAAATCGATGCGGTCTGTTTTATCGTCTCCGAAGAGAACGGTAAAATTTCTTTCTCCAACGGTGGTGAACTGGAGCGGGGGATTTCCGAAGAACGACTGATGGAGCTTTTGGGGGAGTATTTGTAGCGCATCCCACCTCACCTGCTCCCCGCTAATCCATACAGCACCGCTTCTTCATTCAGGCTCAGTAATGGACCGTCGTTTTGCCCGTAAGGCTGGCTCAACAACGCCCGACCAATGGTACACTCCAGGCAGCGGCTTTGGTCGCAATACGCCGCTTTGAGCTGGAGAAGTGCCTGGCTTTCGCCCGCGTTATGCGCCGGGAAGCCGAGTTCGTTCCATTTTCTAATGATCTTGTTATCCTCTGCCGGTAGCTCGTGGAGCAGGGCGAATGCCCGGTCGCGAAACCGGTCATCCAGGCGGTAGTAAGCATAGGCGACCAGCGCGGGGGCAATGGTGTTAATGAGGAGCGAGCGGATGGCCGTATCTCCGAGGCGGCGCTCACCGGAGCGGACTTCTTTGCCGAAGCGATAATGCGTCCGCCAGTAATTACTGAGGGAAACGGAGAACATGTTCTTCAGCTCGCGGCCATCGGCCGCAGCGAGAGATTTGCCAAACAGCTGCCCGGTACGGTGCAGCATTGCGGCGAGTTGCGCGATGCGCACGCCCGGCACGGCCTTTGGGTCGAAAACCGTGAGATCGATGCCGTGCGGTATGGTGACGATGCGGCCCTCCGGCACGCCGTGGCGGTCGCGCAGCACTTGGGCGGTATAGTCGGACACGGCGATCGTCGGGCTTCCCCTGGTCATCACCGCATCGTGCCGCCGTTGCAGCAGGGCATCCGCGTGGATGCGGTGATAGGTGGTGACGAAGGCGGCCCCGGTGCGCCGGGCCGCGCGATAGCCGATCCACCCGGGGATGCGGTTGCTGGCATGGATCAGGTCGACCCCTTCGGCCCTGACCAGATCGGCGAGGCGGCGGGCCGTGCGGTGCAGGGCGACGGGGTTCTTCGACCGCATCGGCATCTCGATGAACTCCCCGCCCACCGACCCGAGCCGCGAGGCGAGCCGCCCCCCCGCCGAGGCGACCAGCGCCCGGCCCCCGGCCCGCACGACGGCGGCGGCGATTTCGAGAGTCCCCCGCTCGATATCGCCCCCGTCGAGGCGGGGGACGAGTTGCAGGATCACGGGGCGCTTGCCGGATCGGTCGGACGGGGGTAGCCCCGTGGTACCGGACACTGGATCGGAGGCTGACGCCATGGATGAAACCGCTCTGTACCGGACACCGGATGGCAGAAGTATCGCGTATCATCGTGGTACAGCGCAAGCGGCAAGCGCAGGATCGGCGCGGCCGGGCCTTGTTTTCCTGCCCGGGTTCCGGTCGGACATGCGCGGCAGCAAGGCGCTGTTCCTGCACGACTGGGCGGCGGCGCAGGGGCGGGCGTTCCTGCGGTTCGACTATACGGGGCATGGCGAATCGTCCGGCGATTTCGCCGAGGGGTGCATCGGCGACTGGTTCCGCGATGCCTGCGACGTGCTGCGCGACCTGACGACCGGGCCGCAGGTGCTGGTCGGGTCGTCCATGGGCGGCTGGATCGCGCTGCTGGTCATGCGGGCGATGCCGGATCGGGTGGCGGGGCTGGTCGGCATCGCGGCGGCCCCTGACTTCACCGAGGAATCCATGTGGCACCGGTCGACGGCGGCCCAGCGCGAAACCCTGCGCCGCGACGGGCGGATCGAGGGGCCGAGCGCCTATTCCGACGAACCGCATCTGATCACCCGCAAGCTGATCGAGGACGGGCGGCGGCATCTGGTGCTGCGCACCCCCCTGCCCGCGCCCTGCCCGGTGCGGCTGCTGCACGGGATGGACGACGGGGATGTGCCGTGGGAGACGGCGGCGCGGCTGGCGGCGCATATCGAGGGCGACGACGTGCGCACGACCCTGATCCGGGGCGCGGACCACCGCCTGAGCACCCGGCGCGACCTCGCCCTGATCGCGGAGACGATCCATATGCTTCCCGATCCGGGGGCGGCATGACCCGTGGTGCGGGTGCGGGTCCTCGGAGAGATCCCCCCTTCGCCAAAAACCCGCACCGCCCGCGAATCGCTGCCGAAGGACGACGCGCTGCCATCGTCCAACCGCCATTGACCCGTTGTCGACTCGCGGGCATTTAGGGACGAGGGACGCCAGAAAGGCGCACCGTCCGAAGAAACGGGGCGAAGATCGTGCTGCAATATCTTGATTTCGAAAAGACCGTCGCCGAACTGGAAGGCAAGGCGACCGAACTCCGCGCCCTGGCCGGGCAGGACGGGGCCATGGATATCGAGGCGGAGGTCGCGCAACTCTCCGCCAAGGCGGAAAAGCACCTCAGCGACCTCTACACCAAACTGACCCCGTGGCAGAAGTGCCAGGTCGCCCGGCATCCGGCCCGTCCGCACACGGTGGATTACGTCGAGGCGCTGATCGACGATTTCATGCCGCTGTTCGGGGACCGGGGCTTTGCCGAGGATTCGGCGATCATCAGCGGGATGGGGCGGCTGAACGACCGGCCCGTGATGGTGCTGGGCCACGAGAAGGGCGCGGATACCGCCGCCCGGCTCAAGCGCAATTTCGGCATGTCCCGTCCCGAAGGATACCGCAAGGCTGTTCGATTGATGGACATGGCGGATCGTTTCGGGATTCCCGTCCTGACCTTCATCGACACGCCCGGCGCGTATCCCGGCAAGGGCGCGGAGGAGCGCGGGCAGGCCGAGGCCATCGCCCGATCCACCGAGAAATGCCTTGAAATCGGGGTTCCGCTGATCTCGACCGTCATCGGCGAGGGCGGGTCGGGCGGGGCCATCGCGCTGGCGACGGCGAACCGCATCATCATGCTGGAACATGCGATCTATTCTGTCATCTCGCCTGAGGGTTGCGCCTCCATCCTGTGGAAATCGCAGGACAAAGCGCAGGAGGCGGCGGCGGCCCTGCGCCTGACGGCCCAAGACTTGCTTTCCCTCTCCGTCGTGGATGCAATCGTGCCGGAGCCGAAAGGCGGGGCGCATCGCGATCCGCAGAAACTGTTCGACGATCTTCGCAAGAAACTGTCAGAGGCACTTGAAAACTTTGACGGAATGTCCCCTGATGCTATCAGGGCTGAACGGCGGGAGAAATTTCTCGCCATGGGACAGAAGAGACTCGACTGACGGTATCGCCCTGCGGTGCCGTTCGTGACCAGGAACGAGCCGCAAAGGAGGCCACCATGCCTATGGCGAAGAAAAGACTGAACACCGTTGCCCGGCTCGCCATGGGCACGGCGATGCTGACCGTGATTTCCGGGTGCGACAACCGCAGTATCGGAAACAGTTACAACGACTTGACCGGCCCGACGACCGGCGGCGTTCCTGCCCAGGCCGTCCGTGCCCCCGTCCGTGCCTATGTGCCGGCCCCCGCGCCTACGACGACCGTGGTGATCGAGTCCGGATACGTCGCGCCGGGCGCGCCGACCTATCCCGAAACCTCGCAGGCGGCGAACGTGCAGACCTTCGAATCGGTCTACGGTGCGCCGGTCACGCGGGCCGCCCCGACCACGCGGGTCGACAGCGCCAGCTACACGATGCCGTCCTACGATGACGGAAGCGTGATCGCGCAGCCGCTCTCCGCCCCGGCCTACACGCAGTCCGCCGCCCCGGCCTACACTCAGCCCGCCGCCCCGGCCTACACTCAGCAGGTCGTCGCCGCGACCCGGCAGCCGATCTACGACCCGGCCCCGATGGCATCCGTGGCCATGCCCGCCGAAGCGATGGTCTACGGCGAGAGCCTGACCACGTCCTCCTATGCCGTCACGCCCCGGCCCGCCGTGACGACCACGACCGTCTATGCCGACACGACGGTTGCCGCGCCGATGATGGCCGCACCGGTCGCGACGGAGAGCTACACGCTCGAAAGCCTGCCTGTCTTCGGTACCGAGACGATGGCCTCCGACATCATGATGCCCGAGATGGCGGCGCCCGAGATGATCGGCACCGGAACGATGGGCTTCGAGACGATGGATTACGAGGCGACGGGCTTCGAGGCCGCGCCGATGCCGGGTGTCGAGAGCGCGACACTGTCCTATGCCGAACCCCTGCCGATGACCGACGCGATGGCCTCCGATGCGCCCGCAATGGTCATGGAATACACGCCCGCCATGAGCCAGCCGATGGCGTCGCCGATGGCATCGCCCATGACGACGCCCGGCTTCGTCGTCTCGGACGCCCCCGTCGAGTATACCCCGATGCCCGCCTCTGCGGCAGCCCGGCCGATGATGCAGCCCGCATCGTCCTATTCCGGTGCCGTGGAGATCATCGGCAACGACGAGGCGGCGGCCACCTATGACGGTGCGCCCCAGCCCGCGCCCGCCGGCGACGGCCTCGGCGATCGGTCGGGGGGGCAGTACCAGATCACCCCGATGGCGGATCTGACGGAGTATTTCCGGAACGACGCGCCGTCCTTCGTGACCGCCCCCGTCCAGATGGCGGCACTGCCCGCCCCCGAACTGATGACCTCGCCCCTGCCGCGTGCGAAGACCGTGCCGGTGGCGGCGGTCGCCCCGGTCGATCTCAGCCCGCTGACGGCTCCGGTTCCCCGCCCCCGCCCCAAGGTCGAGCGTGATTACGCGACCCTGGCCGCGCCCCTGCCCCAGCCGCGCCCGGACTACACCAGGCCGATGGCTGTGGCGACGACCTCCGGCGACTACATCTCGGTCGGCTCGCTGCCGGTTTCGCCGAGCCTGACGGCACCGACGGTCCTGGACGAGGCGATCCTGCCTTCCGGCGATGCCACGGCAATGGCCGAACCTGCGCCCGAAGCGCCCGCGATCCAGGAAGCCAGTGTCCGGATGCCGGAACCCCAGGCCCCCGCCGTCAAGGAAACGGCCAGCCTGAAGCCGCAGGCACCGACCGGCACGGCGTTCTCCGAACTGTCCGGCACGTCCTGGCGTCTGACCGAAGTGGACGCGATGGCGGTCTCGGTGAATGCGGAACTGCATTTCGACGGGTCGAGCGGGTTCGCGGGCGGTCAAGGCCCCTGCAACAGCTATGGCGGCGAGTATTCGCATTCCGACGGACAACGCTTCGCGATGGACAATATCTTCGCCACGCGCACGTCCTGCCCGGATATCGATCTGGAGACGGCCTATATCGACGCGCTGAAGAAGGCCGGAGCCTACGAGACCACGCCGACCTTCTCCGACCTGACCCTTCTGGACAGCGACGGAAACACGATCGCCCGCTTCAAGGCGTTCTGAGGATGTCGGGACGCCCCGATCCGCAGGCGGGTCAGGGCGTTCCGGGTGCGTCTGTCCTGTAGGGCTTCAGCCCCAGACGCCCCAGCGGCCAGCCCATCGTTCCGGCGACCAGCGCCCCCAGCAGCGGCGGGGCGGGCCAGATACCGGAGAGCGGGCCGACGATGCGGTCCCTCAGGATGGGCAGCGCGCGGCTGTCCGACTGATAGACCGGCGTGAACAGGCGGCTCAGGGTCTGGAACATCCTGACATGACCCTGCCGCAACTGCGCATAGGTCGGGCCGATTTCGGCCCGGCCTTCCATCGTGACGGCCCGGGCGAGCGCCCAGGCATCCAGCAGCGCCATGTTCGCGCCCTGACCCAGTTGGGGACTGGTCGCGTGATAGCTGTCCCCGATATGCACGATCCCTTCTGCATGGGGCCGGGGCAGGGTGCGATGGCGATAGCCGGCATAGGTCAGCGCGTCGCGATCGGTGATCCGGTCCAGCAGTTCCCCCGTTTCCGGCCACAGCGCGGCGACCTCCGCCTTCCACTGCGCGAGGGGCGTTTCGCGCCATGCGGCATGGGCATCGTGGCGCAGGCTCCAGAAGAACGCGGCCTTCTGCGGCGCGCCCGCCGCCGCCGTACCGACCGGCAGCACACCGGCCATGCGCGAGGCGCGGTAATAGCGTTGTTCGAGGGCATGGGGCGCGAACGGGCCGTCCTGCGGCCAGTCGAGCGTCGCCCACAGCGCGCCATAGGCCAGATCGCGCCCCGGCATCCCGGCGCCGAGGGGCGAGCGGGTGCCGAGCGCGTCGACGATCAGGTCGAAGGGACCGGTGGGCGCGTAATCGACGAAGGAGAGCGTGCCGTTCGCGGCCCCGCGCACGGTCATGCCGGACCGGATCGTGACCGCCTCGCGCTGCACGGCGGCATGGAGCAGGTCGAACAGCGCCGACCGCTGCACCGCCAGCCCGCGATACCCCGGGTCCAGCGCGGAATACGAGACATCCAGCACCACCGCATCCCCGGGGACCGAGCGCCCGAACAATCGGTCGATCCCCGCCCCGCGCGCCGTGATCGCATCCGCCAGGCCCAGGGCGTCGAGCACGGCCATGCCGGTCGGTTGCAGGATGAAGCCCGACCCGACGGGTTGCGGATGCTCGAATCGTTCGAAGAGGGTGACGGGATGCCCCTGCCGCGCGAGCAGCAGCGCGGCGGCCAATCCGCCGATCCCCGCGCCGCATACCGCTATCGCCAGGCGTTCAGCCACGGCGCAGGCAATCGAGCCGGACGGTCGCCGCCGTGCCGATGGCGTACAGCCCCGCCTCGGTCCGCTCGCGGCCGGAGGTGCCGTCGATGGCGTGGCGGGTGCGGGTCTTTTCGAGGAAACCGGCGACGGCGCGGGCCTCGGTGACGACGGCGAGGTGCTTCATGATGGTGCCGGTCAGGCGGCTGGCGGCGACCGAATCGATCTTGGCCTTCAGCACCCCGATGACCCGGCCCCGGCTGTCGAGGACCGGCCCGCCCGAATGCCCGCGCCGTATGTCGCCCAGCACCCCGACCAGCCCGCGCTTGCGCGGGTCGCTCAACTCGTAGCTGACGAGGCCGGGGGTCAGGCGCGGGGTCAGGCGGATGCGGCCCTCGTGCGGAAAGCCGATCACGGCGACCGGCGCACCTTCCTGCGGCAGATGCGGGGCGAGGCGCAGGTAGGATCGGGTGCGGTAACCGGTATCGAGAATGGCGAGGTCGTTCGCCTCGTCCATCGCCCGGACGCGCACGGTGATGCGGCGGGGCGAGTTCGGAATGCGCAGTTCCACCGCGTCGCAGGTCTTCACCACATGCGCGGCGCTGAGGATCGCGCCGTCCGGATTGATGGCGAAGCCGGTCCCCGCGCTGTGGAAGCGCATGGGCCGCGCGGCCTCGGCCCGGCGAATCGCGTCGCTGCGGGCCATGGTGCTGCGGCGGGTACTCTTGTAGTCGGCGCGCAGGCGGGCGGCCTCCTGCAACGTGACTTCGCGCCCGGTACACCGCTTGCGGCGCAGGGGCTGCACGATGCCGCGCGCGGCGTCCCAGCAGTTCACGACTTCCATGCCCCGATCATCCGCGCGGGACGGGGACAGGGGCGAGGCCAGCAGGGCGGCGAGGAGGGGCAGGGTCCAGATCTTCATGCGCGCGACCATACGCGACAAGAGTGACGGAGGGGTTCACGCCTCGCCCCGCGAATCGGGATCGACCCCGAGGTCGCGCAGCCGCGCGCGTTCGGCCTCCGTCAGCGGAGATGCGGGGGTCTGCGCGGCTTCATCGCGGCGCGTGACCTGCCGCCACGCGACGAGGCATCCGCCCAGCAGCAGCAGCGGCCCGCCCAGCCACAGGGCCGCGCTGACGGGGGAGAATCGCGGCTTCAGCAGCACGTATTCGCCGAAGCGGTCGACGACGTAATCCAGAACCTCGTCGTTCGAATCCCCCGCCACGAGCCGCTCGCGCACGACGACCCGCAGATCCCTGGCCAGATCGGCATCGGATTCGTCGATGCTCTGGTTGCGGCAGACGAGGCAGCGCAGCCCCTTGGACAGGTCGCGGGCGCGGGATTCCAGCGCCGGGTCGGCGAGGATCTCGGAGGGTTCGACCGCATGGGCGGTGGTGAGCGGGGCGCAGAGGAGGGCGGCGAGGAGGAGGGCTTTTATCCCCGTACCGCTCCGCCCCGGGCAGGATGAGACAAACCCCCTCATTCCGCCGCCACCACATCCGCCTTGCCCGCCGGTTTCGCCCGGTTCGGCGCGCCGACGCGGTGGCGCCGGTCGGTCAGGCTGAGGATGCCGCCCAGCGTCATGATCAGCGCGCCGAGCCAGATCCAGTTCGCGAAGGGCTTCACATACGAGCGCACGGCCCAGCCGCCATCTTCCTGCCGATCGCCGATCACGATGTAGATGTCCTCGACCAGGCTGGCGCGGATGCCCGCTTCGGTCGTCTGGGTGCGCTGGACCGGGTAGAACCGCTTTTCCGAGACCAGTTCGGCGATCTGCCTGCCGTCCCGGAAGATCGTGAACTGCCCGCCATCGATGCGGTAGTTCGGTCCCTGGGTCCGCTCGACCCCGTCGAACCGGATATCGTAGCCTGCCAGCGGGATCATGTCGCCGGCCTGCGCCACGCGGATATCCTCGCTCTCCCACGCCGTGATGCCGACGATGCCGAAGGCGCAGACCCCCATGCCCATATGCGCCAGCGCCTGTCCCCAGGCCGAGCGGGGCAGGCGGGCGAGGCGGCGCAGGGTTTCGCGGGCCGGGACGCGGCCGAGTTTCACGCGCTCCGCCAGATCGACGATCACGCCGAAGATGGCCCAGAACGCGAGGGCGATGCCCAGCGGCGCGAACAGCGGCCCGCCCGTGCGCCACATGGCGAACATCGCGCCGACGAGCAACGAGAGGGCGGCGGCGGTCCACAGCTTCTTCATCACCCGGGGCAGGTCGCCGCGCTTCCATGGCAGGGCCGCGCCGACGGGCATGGCGATGAGGATGGCGATCATCAGGGGCGAGAAGCCCATGTTGAAGAAGGGGGGGCCGACGCTGATCTTGTTGTCCGTCAGCGCCTCGACGAACAGGGGATAGAGCGTGCCGATGAAGACGACCGCCGTGGCCACCGACAGCAGCAGGTTGTTGAGGATCAGGCCGCTTTCCCGGCTGACCGGGGCGAACACGCCCTCGGGGGCCATCTGCGGCGCGCGCCATGCGTAGAGGGCGAGCGAGCCGCCCGTCGCGACGACCAGAATCCCGAGGATGAACACCCCGCGCTCCGGATCGTTGGCGAAGGCGTGCACACTGGTCAGCAGGCCCGAGCGCACGATGAACGTGCCGAGCAGGCTGAGGGAGAACGCGAGGATGGCCAGCAGGATCGTCCAGCTCTTAAGCGTCGAGCGTTTCTCGACCACGACCGCCGAATGCAGGAGCGCGGCGGCCAGCAGCCACGGCATGAAGCTGGCATTCTCCACCGGGTCCCAGAACCACCAGCCGCCCCAGCCCAGCTCGTAATACGCCCAGTAGCTGCCCAGCGCGATCCCGACCGTCAGGGTCGACCACGCCAGCAGCGTCCAGGGCCGCACCCAGCGCGCCCAGGCCGCATCCACGCGCCCCTCGATCAGGGCGGCGACGGCGAAGCTGAACGGCATCGAGAGGCCGACATAGCCCATGTAGAGGAAGGGCGGATGCGCCGCGAGCGCCCAGTCCTGCAAGAGCGGATTGAGACCGGTGCCGTCGACCGGCACGGGGTCCATCCGCTCGAACGGATTGGACGTGAACAGGATGAAGGCGAGG
>ENA-ORXT01006454-ORXT01006454.1-marine-metagenome-genome-assembly--contig:-NODE-6454-length-10889-cov-3.242046_pt1 | contig 10889 bp, 10 predicted proteins | sample MGYA00237868_ERZ511482 | MGnify/ENA metagenome assembly ERZ511482
GCAACGCAAAGCGACCGAAATCGTACGCCGCGGCATCTTCCTTTCCCCGGACGAAAACAACATCCGAGAAAGGGGTAAAGTAGAGATCAAGCCAGTCATTCGGTAAGTTCATGATTGTTGTTTTGGGCCAGTTTTGGCGGTTCCAGATTTGAGAGTGGCTTATATAGCGACGTCGTCAGGTACTGTCCCGCTCCGTGGCGGGTAGAAGTACTGAATCGTTGCCCTTTGGTCAGCTCCCGGTTTTTGCTTCGATGCGTTCCTTTCAGGTGGCGGTAAGTGAGCGGGAGATCCTGGTAGGCTTGGGGGGGAAAGGCTTCGGGGAGCCGTTCGCTTGTTTGTTTTTTTTGATTAGCCATTGAGCGATTTTTTTTTCGATGTAATAATTACACTTCCGCCCGGGAGCGAGGTACTGCCCCACGGGGTTTACTTCGATGAATTGATAGGTGCCGTCGAGGTCCCGTAGCACGTCGATGGATCCCGTAGAGAGCCCGGCGAGTTGCATAAAGGCGTGCAGCTTTTCCGTTAGTTCCACGGGCAATTTATAGGGCAGGTTGTGCGTGGTATCCTGCTCGGCGATCAGCTTTACGTCCGCCAGGTCTTCGCCGTAATCGTTGGCGTAGATGGCGGCGGGGAAAAATGCTCCTTCGAGGTAGAATATTCGCAGTTCAAAGTCGCGCTCTACCACGGCCTGGAATAGCGTGGGAAAGAAACGCTCGGGAATATCCGCCAGGAAGGCTTCGTCTACGAGGGTGGTATAAGCCGTGTAGGCGTATTCATCCTGAAAATAGTAACCACAGAAGTTGACGGGTTTACAAACCAGACCGGTGGGGGTGCGGTCGTGAAACGCCAGGAGGTCTTCTTTTCGATTACAAACGAGGGTGGAGGGAACCTTCAGCCCCGCACGACGCGCCAGGGCCGCCATGTGAAGTTTATTGTTGGCCCGTTCGGTAGGCATGTAGTCGGGCAACCAGAGCGCGTGGTCGAGGCGGCGAAATATTTCCTGGAAAACATCGCCCGCTTCCCGGTCGAGATCATCTTTCAGTTGCTCCCGGTGATGTGGTGCTTCCCGGCAGTTCCGCAACGGCGCGGTATGCATAAAGCGGCGGTAAAAGACAACCTTAATCTCATCCTGCAGATCGTAACCGTTGACGATGATGCGGCCATCGTCCTGAAAATGCATACTTGTTTCACCATCCAGCAGGCTCTTTAAATCGAGCCGTATGAAGGGCGCATCATAACGAATGAGCCAATCGACTACCGGGTCGGTTCCTTGTTCGAATTTGTGGTAAGAAAGAACGAGTATCATGGCGTCTGTTTTTCCGTTGCCGGGAGGGTGATTATTTGATGCGGTTAAGGTTCTCGCTGCCGACGGAGCGATCCACCCGACTGTTCTTACTGACGCCGATGCGGTAGCGGGCAACGAACTGAATCCAGTGTGCGTCGTAAAAAGACTCGGTAGTGACGTTCAGGCCCGCGATGTTGAGCTGGGTCCCCTGGCGTTCTATGTCAAATAAGTCGTTGGCGGAAAGCGTCAGCGTCAGCTTGTCATCCAATAGTTTTTTACTGATCGCTACGTTGGTCTTCAGCATGGGGTTGAAGGTGAAGATGCCCTGCTGGCCCGAGCTGTTGTACTGCACGGTGGCTTCCACGGCAAACCCTTTACCGATCTTCAACGAGTTGTAAAAGGCTGCGTACCAGAGCGGACGGTTGAACTCTACCTGCTCCCCGTCGAGGGTGATGGCGACCTCATTCCACTTCATGCCGAAGTTGTTGACCGTCGTCCATTTCTTGGTTTGGTAGGGCAGGGTAAGCCCTAAGCTGAAAGTCCGGACCTGATCGAGGTTACGCATCGAGAGACGCGCGCCGCCTTCCTGACCGGGGATGGGCTCTACGAACTGAAACAAGGCATCGTTTACGACCTGGTAACCTATATTAAAAGAGGCGAACTGGCGGTAAGTAAGACTATAATCGAGGCTACTGACGAAGGCCGGGCGCAGGGCCGGATTGCCCTGGGAGTACGAAAGACTATCGATGTAGACCAGAAACGGGTCCATGTCCTGAAAACTGGGTCGTTCGATGCGTTTGCCATACTTCAGGCTCATCTCCAACTGTTCGGCCAGGGGGTAAGACACGCCAACGCTGGGAAAAAGACTGAGGTAATCCCGTTCGATGACGACGCCGTCGGCGGCGCGGCTTTCGCCGTTGGCCAGGGTATGCTCGGCGCGCAGGCCGGCGTTGACTTTAAGTTTACCAAAGGCGTCTTCGTAGTCTACGTAAGCGGCACCAATGCTTTCCAGGTAAGCGTACTCATTGGAAAGGTTATCATCTTCGACCATTTCGTTGCCCACCATCTCCTCAAAAAGTAGCGAGCTTTTGCTGTTGATCGAAGTTCCACGCAGACCGGTGGTCAGCAGTCCTTTTTTCTCGTGTACCGGCAGTTCGTAGTCGACCTGGGCGGTACTGATGGTGATCGCGTTTGCGGTAGTACTGGTGCGCAACCTCCTTTCCTCGGCGCCGTTTCGCAACTGAAAGCGCTCATCGAACTTCTCCGATGCATTGCCATCGTAGTTCGTCACGTCGGCAAAAAACACCAGCTTTCGTCCCTCATCTCCGAAGTTTTTCCAGTAGTTAAGGGTTAGGGAATTCCGGGCGTTGTTTTGCTGGCCGTTGGAGGTATTGAGGATGCCCGTCAGGTCGCCGGCTCCGGTTATTTGGTTGACGTTGTTCACCTGGGTGCGATCTCCGAGGACGTTGCCGCGGTACTGCAAGCCTACGCCCGATTCGGGGCCGATGTTATAATCGAGCAACACCCGGTAGGTGTGCATCCGATATCGGTCGCGCAGGCGGTCGATACGCTGGCTCAGAAATACGTCGCCCTGGTCGCGCTCATACTCATCGGTGTACTCTTTTTTATAGGGATGGTAGTAATAAGCACCATCCAGGTTAATTTTCTCGTTGCGGAAGCTTGCCTGGCCGCCATTAGAAGTACGCCAATGACGTCCTATCTTCTGAGCAGATAGAAAGTTAAGAAAGGCTCCCTGTCGGCGATTCTTTTTGGAGATCACGTTGATCACGGCCCGGCCGGTTGCCTCGTAGCGTGCCGAGGGGTTAGCGATCACTTCGATCTTCTCGATGTCTTCGGCGGGTAGGGAACTCAGTTCATCACCAGTTACGCGCCGACCGTCGAGCAGTACGATGGCTTTGCCCTTGCCGAATACGGAAACGCCACCTTCCTCACCGGCCTGTACGGTGGGCGTCTTTGATAGTAATTCCTGAACGGTGGAGCCGGCGGCCAACTGGCTTTCGGCTACGTTTACGATCAGCTTTCCGCCCTGATTTTCGAAAAAGGGCTTGCGCAGCGCGGTCACCTCCACCGTGGCCATGTTGATACCGGCGGTTTCGATACTGAAGGTCGGGATTTCGTGGCTGTTTACACCAGCGGGAATGACCAGTGGCATGCCGCCGTCGGTATAGCCGATGGCCGTGAAGCGCAGTTCGTAGTTTCCGGAAGCCGGTGCATTAAAAGCATAGGCACCGTCATAGACGAATTCGCCGGTTACCAGTTCGCCGGCCTCGTTGAGCAGGAGCACATTGGCGATTTCAAGCGGGCTGCCGGCGGCGTCGGTTAGCGTGCCGCTGACTTTTACGGCCTGACCAAGGGCGGAAAAAGATAACGACAGGGCCGCCACCAGGATATAGAATTGATTAGAAAAGTTTATCATGATGGTATGGTTTAGGCAGCAATGAGGACCGAGCGGCGGTACAAATCATTGAGCAGATTAGTTTTGATTTGGTAATGAAGGCGGCCCTCTTTTATGGTGTGATCAAGCACCTTGTAAAGACCTTTAGAAATGGGGAAGTAGCTGTAGTTATGCCGGTCAAAGAGCACCCCTTTTTCGTCGCTGCTTTGATATATATCGAAGCGTTGCTGATTGAAACTCAGTTCATCCGTCGTTGGGAGGTCCTTAACTTCGGGGGCCTGATCGAAGTCGGCGAATTTCTGCATGTAGAGCCATCCTTCCCATTGAGTTGGGCGCGAACGCAGGTGCTGGGCAAGGTGATCATAAAGCACTTGGGTCGTTGCCTGGCAGTAATCGTCGGAGGCCTGGGAGGCATCCGGATAAATAGCCGGCAGTACTTCCATCACGTTATGAGTACCCTCACGGAAGCTGTACACGGGTACAATGGGGATCTTGGTCCGGTAGCTGATGTAGCTGATTCCTTTACGGGCCAGGATACGCCCCCCGAGGAATTTGACGCTGAGTAATTTCTCATCGCGGCGTTCCATGCCCCCCACCCCACTGTTGCCGTCGAGGTACAGTACCAGGCTACCATTACTCCGCAACGTACGAATCATGTTGATCCCGATGTTCTGTTTCTCGGCGTTCAGAATGCTGAACTTCCCGGGAAACTCAGAACTCCGCTCGATCTTCTCAAACATGTTCTTAAATTTCCCGGCTTGCAGGGTTACGGCGGTATCGTCGATCACTAAGCTGAAATCCACCCCCCTGCGCGCGAGCAGAAAGTTGAGGAGTCGGTAAGACCCCAGGTGAAAAGTGCAGAAAATAACGGGCCCCGCTCCGGGCTGAAGGAAAGTTTCATCGCCCCTGATCTCGGTGTCTTCGAGGATGTAATCGTGGTCTTCGTCGGTTACCGCCCAGTCGCGGTTGATAAGGGCGTCGCGAAAGAAAGCCTCGTGGTCGATGTCGGTTCCCGGCAGGAAACGCTGGATATTGGCTTTACATTCAAGCGCCAAACGGTAGTTGTAGTCTCCGACTACGGACTTGTCCAGCGTAGCGTCGATGCTCTGAACCATTTTCTTCACGACATCATGGTAGTTCTGCTTATTCATCACGTTTGGAATTTACTTGGTTAACAATGTTGAGGAGGGTGGAAACGGCCAGCTGCATGGTCTGCTCGGCCTGGTCGCGGTGCGGGTTTACTTCAACCAGGTCTACGCCTACGACCCGGTGGTTGGTCAATACTTTGCGTAGCAATTCCATACCCTGCCGGTAGGAAGCGCCTCCGGCCACTGGCGTTGCCGTTCCGGGAGCGATGGAGGGGTCGAAGAAGTCGATATCGAACGTCAGGTACACTGGCACTCCCTGCAGTAATGGAGACGGAACCGTTTCGGCCAGCAGGTCATCCAGCTCGTGGGCCCAGTAAATGGAACAGCGCTCATCGGTACGGCTAAGCATATTGAAGCAGCCGCGGATACCATAATGGTATACGCCCGCGATAATAGGCAACTCCAGCACCCGACTCAGGAAGTTGCCGTGGTGGTGCGGGGCCCGGTTGTTGGAAGTATAAATGTTACCAATCCGGTTGGCGTAGGTATCAACATGGGCGTCGAACTGGACGACTTGCAGCTGCTCGTACCGTTCCGCGACGCCTTTAATGGCCGGGAAACTGATGGAGTGATCGCCACCCAGTAGGATGGGGACGTCTCCCGCGGTACTAATGTCATGGGTAAGCCGCTCGATCTTGTTGTACACCGAGGTTGAGAATTCGGTATTATGCACATAAAGATCTCCGGCGTCCACGATGTCTCCGGCGGAGAATGCGCTACGTACGCCTTCATAAGCGGCGTCAGGGGCACCCAGGAAGCGGAAATCAATTTTGTTGATCCGCTGGTGGAGATTAGCCAGGTAATTTTGGCAGTACCGACGGGCTGCCGCGGGAAAGTCGGCACACTGGCGATCCAGGGTATTCCCATCTCCGAAGGGGACGCCCACCAGCACGCTCTGCCGGCGGTCGCTTCTTCCCTGTCGGTATTCGTCTACGCCGAAAAAGCGGAAGTTGGTGCTACGCAGGTGAAAGGTTTCGTCGTCATTTTCGCCTACCAGCATTCCGTTGCGGTGCAGTTTTTCCAGGGTGGCATCTACCACTTCTCCGTCGTAGAAGTAAGACAACTCTGCTGATAGCAGACTGTAGTCTTTGGGCTCATCGAGCAGCTCCAGAATATTTTTTGCCGGGTCGCTGATGAGAAACTTGCGGCCACTCAGGATATGAGTGACTTCGTAGCCTTCTTGTTTTTTGCGGTAATCGAGGCATTGCGACGCCCTTACCGTTCCTTCGCAGAAAGTCATGGTTGAATGAATTTAATTATGATAGAGGTAAGCAGGAGCGACTGCACTTAAGCGCACGCCGACTTTGTGGTTCACACTACCGGCTGGTTAGCTTTTGCTGGCTATTGCCTTTGCCGCGCGATAGCGGTCGATTCGGTAGAGGAGCATCTTCCAATAGCGGCTTATGAAGAAGCCGAGGACGCCGTAGAAGAACAAGCACTTAAGTAAAAAACCTTTGTTCTCGCCTATATTTTTGAAAAAGTCTGGATCAACGGCAGTATCGTAAAGTTGTGCGCTGAGTGAACTGAAGGACTGCAGAAACACCCCGGCAAAGCTGCCAATGAATACGAAATTGGCAACGGCGAAGATCAACAGTGGCCACTCGATTTCAACGGGTTTAAGTTTCCCCTTAAAAAGATCACCGATTAGCTGAAAAGGGTAAGCATAACCACGGATCAGCATATTCTTTACGTTGAAAAAGTCGCTGTAAATCCAGTAACCGTCGTTGCGAAAAAAAGGATTTAGCGAATACAACAGCACGAAGGTATTGGTGCTTACCAACAGGGTTAGTGCAATTTTGGCGGCTTCGGCGGACCAGGGCAATAGTGCCCAGGCAACAATCAGCACGGTATTGACGATGAGCTGAAAATATACACCGCCGAGGTTGACTATAATTCTTTTGCGTTTTGGCAACGCATATATCTTGGTGACGTCGGTAAAAAACACCGGAAATATAAAATAAAAACCAAATCCTATCTCCTTTGCCTTTACGTCAAAATTACTGGCAGCCGCGGTATGGCCAATCTCATGAAAAAAGAAAATCGCGGCCAGGGTTATGTAGATTAATATTACCTGAGCGGGGCTGCCATATTCCTGTCCGCTTATCCAATTACCGTAGAGGTAATAAAATACGGAGGTGGCAATTATACCGATAGCGGCAAGCGTGCAGAAAACCGCGGGTTTAAACAGACCGCGCAGGGGCTGGGAGATCAATGCGACCCACTCCTCGTCCAGAATACTTAGTTTACCGTAGATATATTCGGATCGGCGTTTCAACGGTACATGATCTTTTGACTTGGTTATTCCTAATCGGTCAAAATTATCATTAACTAGTTCGGTAAGCTCACTTTCCGTGACATTAATACCTGCTTCCAGATTGATCTCCTGGGTAATTTCCTGAAAAGGCCGGTCTTCCTGAAGCCACTGAATTACTCGGTAAAGAATAGGACCGACGTTAAATGCCCGGTCATTTACGAAGACAATGAACTCTTCACCACCGACATCCGATAATTCTATGGTCCTGACTTGGGCGTTGGTAACGTTCAACATATTTTTCTAATTTAAAAGGGGAGGATGAAGAGTAAAAGGGCGGTACGATGCGGAACCGTACCGCCCTGACTTTAGACTAAATAGACATTAGCGACCTACTCAGCAGCAGCAGCCTTAGGGCAGTCACAGCTGTCGCAGCGGTTGCTCGCACTGGCGGCCGCAACGGCGAGCTGAACGGTTTCCAGGCGATCCTCGAGTTCGATGATATCGAGGCCCTTCTTAAGGTTGTTAGAACTAGACATAGTAATTAAATTTAATGGTGAAAAAATGAACTATTGATTGATATAAACCCGAGCTTACGCTGATTGAATTTCGTCGCAGTCGCCACGGTCGCAGCGTCTGCTGCTGGCGGCAGCTTCGAGGGTAAGCTGTACGGTTTCCAAACGCTCTTCAAGTTCGATAATACAGAGACCTTTCTTGAGGTCATTTAAATTAGACATGGTAAATGAAATTAATGGTGAAAAAAAATGATTATTCTTAGCGCTCATCAGTAGCATATTGTTCAACGCAGTAGCCCCGATCGCTACGGATACTACACGTCCCATTAAAGGGCAGCTTTACGGACTCCAGGCGATCTTCTATTTCGATGATACAGAGCCCCTTTTAAGGTCTTCAAAACCAGGCATAAGCAATGGCTTTTTATCCGTGATCAAATATGAATGAAAAGGGGAGATAAGTCGTCATTACCCCTGGTAAGTACGCCTGCATTTCGGGCTGGCGGTGGGGCTTAAATAAACGTCCTCCAGACAATCTTCAAGTACGATGAAATCAAAGTCTGTCTCCAGCTTATTAGAATCAGATATGGAAGATGACTTTTTGGGCAAAAAGAATTGCGATTGGCAAAACATCCCTCCATGACAATTACCGTCATCCATTGCGGGAGGAAAAGAAAAAAAGGGAGGAAAATGATACTTTTTCATGGCGCGTTTATTTTTTATTGGCAATAGCGATTGCGAGGCAATACCGCTGTTTGCGGCACCGCGTAGCTCCCTGAATCAGGGAGTAGTGGTAAAAATTTCGGTTCAATCAGGCAGTACAGAGATATTAGATCTCTACGACGCCGGCGTTTACTTCGTATGGACTTAGTGGTTTTTCTTCTGAAGCAGGGTCGGCTAACTTTTTCTCAGCGTTGATTTCCCCCATGATCTCCGCTAGTAGCTCGTATGACCGCAGCCGGTCCTGGTGATCGTATGTTGGGGTAACCGCGATGACTTCGTCTACGGCGGTTTTCCGCAGGAACTCTTCCAGCTGGGCTTTTACCCTGTCCTTGCTTCCAACAAAGGTGTATTTCGTCATTTGCTGGAGAGCAGGATGCTTGCTTGCACTCAGTATCTTGTCCGTAAATTCGGTGGGAGGTTGCAGGTAATTCTGGTCTTTGGTCGCCAGATCAACAAACATCCGCAGCAGGGAGGTAAACATGCTTCCGGCTTTTTCGTCAGTATCCGCGATGATGACATTTACCGCGGCCATGGCATAAGGCTTGGCAAAAGTAGAAGAAGGCTTGAACTCGTTGCGATATGTTTCCAAGGCATTGAATAGCTGGGACGCGGCGAAGTGGCTGGCAAAGGCGTAGGGCAATCCTCTTTCCGCAGCAAGGCGTGCGCTGCCCGAACTCGCTCCTAACAAAAAGAGTGGCACATCTACGTCTTCAGCAACCGTTGCCCTAACGGAAGAAGTCTCATTCTCCTTTGAAAAGTAACGCTGAATTTTTTCCAATTCGCCGGGAAATGATCTGGAAGCCTCCATAAAATCAGACCGGATAGCTGTTATAGTTGCTTCATCAGTACCTGGGGCACGGCCAATTCCGAGGTCTATCCGATTAGGATACAAAGAACCCAGAGTGCCAAACTGCTCAGCTACTACCAGAGGCGAATGATTAGGCAGCATGACTCCTCCGGAGCCTACGCGAATCGACTTCGTCCCTGCCGCTAAATGACCAACCAACACGGGAGGGGAGCAGCTGCAGGCACTGATTGTGTTGTGATGCTCGGAGACCCAGAAGCGTTTGTAGCCAAGACCTTCCGCTCTCCTTGCCAAAGACAAAGCGTTTTTAAACGTCTCCGGAATGGAGTTTCCTTCGGAGACAACGGCAAGTTCAAGAATGGAATAGGCGGTGGATTGCGTAGACATAATTAATTTTTCTATGGATGAAAGCGCCATTTTAAGGGCGGTTATTCTCTTTGCTTATTCATGACCGACTAAAGCCATGTTTTCGAGTGGGCGTGAATTGGTAACCCTTTCTGAACAGTAGCAAATATGAAGCCGAAGCCAAGTGATAAACGAGACATTCTCGCAAATAAAATCTCTCTCCTAAAAAAGAGTAAAAACATCTTTAATTTTCGCAAACCGTTGAATATCAATGATATAATACAATTTAAGCGTGACTACTTATTTATAAAAATTGCATTGCACCTGCGTCCCCGCCTAAAATCCATTGAAAAGAACTTCTATCCCCGGCTTCTGCTTATCCCTCTCTTTGAAAAAATTCTTTTACTTCGCCAGGTCATCTGATCAAACTGGTACTTCCCCCCCGTGATTAGTTTAATAAAAACGAACTTCCAGGTAATATTTACTGTTGCTGTATCAGATTACTAATGCCTACTTTTCAATGGTTTATAAATTATTAAACCCATAAACAGTCTATGAAAGTCTTACAAGAACTGTTTCCGCATGTCAATTTGCTGAACGTCTTGCAACACATGGAGGATGACTGTACTCCGAAGTACTTAAAGAGAATAAGACAACTGTTCCAACGCTTACGCGATGCGTCCGAGACTAATGAGACGGAAATGGTACGTCTCTTATACGGAGACAGTAGAACCTCTTCTCATCCTCCTTTTCAGGAGCTACTGACCAAAACAAGCGTAGCCGCAATTAAAGCCTTTGTTCTTCCCAGCGCCCGGCATACTTCTTCCCCCTCCCGACGGGCGATGATCCAACGTTGCGAACGTGCTTACGCCCTGCTCTACATGACGAGTGAGAGAAGTACCGAAACGAGAATAAAGCTGTGGCGGCAATTGGTGAAGAGCGCACGCCAGTGCCACCACATTCCGCTCGAATTAGAATGCCTGCAGGTACTTCAGGCCATCTACGGATACCGTTCCTTCGATGAGACGCTACTCGAGGACACGGAAACAAAGATTCGACGCTGCTTTGATGAAAACAGTGCGATCACCCGTTGTAAGATGGCCGCCATGGACCTGCGTATAGCCAGTACCGAAGGAACCTCTTATCCACGGAACATACCGGCTGAGGAAATCATAAGCGCGATTCGGCAGTACGATTTATACGACATCCAGTATTATGGTGGTGAGATGCTGACCCAGCTTTCCATCCATCAACAAGATTGGCGGGAAGCACTTAATTATTCTGGCGGGGCGTTGACATTCTTTCGTGAAAACTTCCCCAAAGAACGGCAGCCCCTGGTTCATTTTTTATACAATCAGGTACTGATCTTCACCGCACTGCTCGATTTCATCCAGGGGTGGTCGC
>ENA-ORXT01006455-ORXT01006455.1-marine-metagenome-genome-assembly--contig:-NODE-6455-length-10888-cov-7.620017_pt1 | contig 10888 bp, 15 predicted proteins | sample MGYA00237868_ERZ511482 | MGnify/ENA metagenome assembly ERZ511482
GGGGGGGGGGGGGGGGGATGTACCGGCGCGGGCCGCTACCGGCGGGTCGACCCGTGACGCGCTGCTCCAGCACCGGCCACAGCCACCCACATGGTGTATCGCATGACGCGGACGCTTGGTTTTGTGGCCAGTGCCGCTAAAACTCATACGTGGCTCGACACCTCCACTTCCGCATCGCCGCCACTGTCCCTTTTCCATCCCATCCCCACCAATTCTCCACCGTTGCAGTGCCACCGCCGCTGCCACCTCGCACCAAAGACCAGGCGTCGGTGTGCGTGCCCTGGTTTCCTTGGGGCGTCTGCCGTGTTGCACACGCATTGCTTGCGGCCTTGACGGAGGCCTGATTTGCACGCACGGACCGCGTGCGCTATTGCGCCGGTGCTCCTTTCGCCTTCGGCGTCCCCTCTGTGGTGCTGCCCCACCTTACGGTGGCCGTGCTTGGGCGCAGTTCCTCACCCCACCTCTGTTCCGATGCCCTTCTACCCGGCGTCATGCTTTTAGCTTTACACGTTCGTACCCATCCTCTGCGCGCCCGACGGCCATCGTAGCAACATTTTTAAGCAGCCGCCCGTCTTGACACTTCAGGTACTGGATGACGATGGTAAGAACAACGAGTCGCGGAGCGAGCATCGTCATGCAGAGGCGAGGCTGACATTGATGTGAGAGGCGGCAGTGTCTGCTGTGCAATGGGTGCACCACTGGAGTTCTATTTTTCTCGTAGCATGGGCTGTGGAGACGGTATGTTTACATTGCATGCAGGGTGTCTGACTGCCTCTTTCGGCAGCTTCAATCATCGCGTTCTCTTCTTAACCATCCCCGCGTATGCACTCTGTTTGCTTTCTTCTCTGTCCTCCCTGTTTGTTTCTACTTCTCTCCCTTCCATACAACCCGCATGTAGATTCTCACCCACCCACCCCTTCGGCGAGCGCTCTCGTGCGACAAGGAGCGCCCCCATCTGGCCGATGGTACCGGCACGTGCGCGTCGACATGAGTACGGGCAAGATGACGGCGACGACCGAAGTGAGAACGACGGGACGCCGGCCGCAGGCGTTGAAGTGAAGGCGACGGCAGCGAGCGTCCGTGGAAGTGCGGCTGTGGTGCAAGCTGATGCTGTCCGTTCGAGGGTGATCCTTGTGCAATGTGGTATCAGACGTCGCCGATGCGGGCGATGGCGATGAGCGGGCAGTGCGTCTACATCTGCTGATGACGGAGGGGTCACTCTGGGTGGGGCGCCGGCGTCGGTGACCAACGGCGCGCATGGGATTCTGTGGTGCGCCGGAGTACGTGACCAGCAGCCACGACAGGAGGCCGGGGTGTCGGGCTGTGTACTTGGAGGGGGGGGGGATCACGCATAGGATGGAATATGGAGTTGGTGTTTTTGGCATCAATGCGCGGGAGGAGAGGGAGATGGGTTGGGGACAATCCCGCAACGGAAAGTACTGCAGCGGCCTCCACTCTGCGTCGGTGCATTCGTGCGGCGGAGTGATGACTCAAACCAGAATGAAAACAAATCAAGAATTTTATTGACTCCCGGCACGCCCTTCCACTCGTGCGCGCTTGCGTGCCCCCCTGCCGGGGTCCGGGTAGTCACGGCGCAGCTGCTTCTACACAGCCTTGCTGTTCCCGTCCCACGGCCCGTAGCGCTGCTTCAATGACTTGAAGACCGCGCTGATCCCCACCACACCCCCGCGGTGCGCGTATTCTGTATCAAAGGCACAGTAAAGCGCCGCCCGCTCCGAGTACAGCTTGATAAACTGCTCTCGCTTCGGCTCGGCGTGCCGCAGGCGCCACCGGTTGCCAAACAGCTGCTGCACATCCAGGATGGACGCCGTGCCATGCCGCCCCTCCCCGTACTCGTCGAGCGCCTGACCCCACTTGAGGTCGGGCATCACCTCCATCAGCGGCACGCACTCCCCATGCGCGTTAAATAATGGGACACCGGCCAGCTTACCCTTGGCCTGTAGCGTGCGAACGTTCTCTCTGTCACGCAACAGGGCCGCTGCCACCTCCAGCTGCTCCATCATTGGTGTGGCAGTCACTGGGATGCTCGCTGCCGCCCCTGCTCTCACCACAGTCGGCCAAGCCGAAAGCGCCACCAAGCCCGGCGGGGGCGGCCGCCGCAGATCCTCTATAAGCAAGTCTCGGGCGCGCACGTCCTGCACGGCGCCGAATTCTACCATCCGCGCCATCAGCGAGCGGGTGCGGGCCATCTCGGCTGACATCAGCTGCTTGACCTGCTCCATCGCCGCGTTGCCGTGCTCCTTCAGGTCCTCAAATCCTGCTGCCGTGTGCTTCTCCAGGCGCTCCACGTTGTAGTCCATCTGCAGGGATAGGGACCGCTTCAAGTCCATCGAATCGGCCGCGGACCCCGCCGCCACTGCGTCCACTGCTGACTTGACGGCGGCTGACAACTGCGGCAGCACTTGCCCGACCGCGCTCGTGGCGACGTCGCCTGTCGCCTCCAAGGCGCTCCCCATCAGCGTGCAGTAGTTCTCGAACTCCTGGTTGGCGAGGAGGGGGTGGGCAAGGATGGCCGCGTCCGTGGGCACGTTCGCCGTCACGTTGCGGGCCGCCCACGAATGGAAAAAGACGGACCGCATCCTGCGTATGATGTTGAAGAAGTCGCTCAGCGCCGAGTCGACCGCGTTGGCGTCGGCCGTCATGCGCGTCGCTAGAGCAGTCTCCTCCGCCTCGAGCCAGGTGCAGATCGTTGCAACACCACCGGCACGGGTACCGCAAACCGCGACGTCGTCGGCGTGACACAGTCAATTGGGCGCCCGGACAGCGCCAGCAGCACCCTGAAGTTTGGGATCGGTCCGTCGTACGCCCCCCCGCCGATGCCCACGTTCCAGCGGCCGTGTTCCCTGTTGTCACCGTCCGTGACGCCCCGCTCCTTGGCCTTTTGAGCCGCCGCCTTGCGTCCTAAGTGGGTTTTGGCGGCCCAGTCGAGGATTCCGGCCGCCATCCTTACCGCCTTGAAGTGGGAGTTGTGGTACCTGTACGACATTGCCTTCAGCGGCCCCCCTGTTGCGCTGGGCACGACCAGCACGCGGTACCACCGGCGGAAGCCGTACGTGTTTCCGGCCTCCCGGAAGTGCCGGGACTAGACGCCGGCGGCCGCCAGCTCCACGTCGTTCGGCTTGAAGACCGGGGCAAAGTCGAAGACTGGCTCGGACGAGTCGCCGCCGGGGGGGTGGAACATCGCGACCAAAGCAACCGCCAGCGCCCCGAACGGGCGCAGCCACGGATCCAGGTGCGGGAGCGCCCAAATGTTGCGCACCTGCCCCTCGGATGTCTTGGTGGCTGAAATGTAGCAGCACAGCACATCTTGGCCCTTGCCGTTTGCGTAAAACATCCCGTCGAAGTGCCGCCGCGCAACGTCGCTCCGCGCCAGGCCGCGCACTGTCTCCCCGCGCGCCTCCAATGCGTATTGCAGGATCCACAGGGCGTTCAGCCGCAGGTGCGCGTTGAGCTGCAGCTGCGTCGTTTGCCTCAAAAGCATGCCCTCAGAGGTAAGTGCCCGCTGCTGGTCGGTCACCGACACATTTCTTTTGCCGATGGCCTTGGCCACCCCAGCAGTGCTCTATTGCAGAATGCCGTCGCGCTTGCGACGGTCCAGGATGGCCTTGGCGGGGCTGTAGCTGCCCGCCGACAGATAGTCGTCCAGGCACCAGCGCTTGTAGCAGACGCACTTGGATTCGCGCCACAGCAGATTGAAGAGCTTGGCCACCTTGGACAGCGCGTTAAGGTCATTCTGCAGCACCCCCCTGCCGACCAGCCGCCCGACGGGAACGTCCTTGCCCGGCGGGAAGGTCGTGATACCGGAGGTAATGTGAGGGGCCGACATGTGGGCAGGAAGTTGCGCGTCGTGCCCCGGGGGGGGTAGAGGACCACCAGGCGTAGAACTCGCCGGGGGAGTGGGGGGGGGGGGGGGGGGGGACGTTGCCCAATAGATATGCGTGGAGGGTGGCAGGAGGCAGCCGACGTGGCCGAGCCGGCCGATGAGAGCGCCGCCCCAATGGCCGATGAGGCACCGCTAGGGGAGGCCCTAGTTTCAACACCAAGTTGAAGCGGGATGGTACAGGAACCCGGAGTACCTGCGGGAAGGCAGGGAGGGTGGTCGGCTGTCGCGGTAGTTCCCCCACGTGGGGCACTCGGGGGGCTATCAGCGGCTGTCCGTTGCCACCTTGGGGGCGCCGGGCGTTCCGGGCAGTCCCCCTCGGATTCAGAGCCGCTGCAGCTGCTGTCCGACCCGCCGTCGTCGGTGGAGAGGTCTTGTCGACCGCGGCTTCGCGGTGCTGGCAGGGTGCTGCCGCTGTTCTTGGCCGCGCGAGCACGGGGGGGGCGTGGCTTAGGAAGGGGGAGGCGTCGTTTGGCCTCTTCTTCGAGGAATCGAACAACCACATGCCGGCTCAGCGGCATCAAACTCATAGTGCCCCCCATGGCGTCGTTGCCCCACCCGCAAAACCGCTCAATGCACCCCTTATAAGTGGATATCGTCTTCTTGGTACCGTTGTGAGTGGCACTTGGCGTGTGTCGCTGCATGTCTTTGTACGCCGCGCTCCGGGCCACCTCCACCTGGTGGTGGTTCTTCTGGCCGACAAGATGCACCACCTAGCGCGCTACCGCGCGCACGCAGCCGACGTCCATTCCCAGTGTACGGCAGTGATTGGCCAGTAAGACCAGGCTTTTGTAGGCCTTCCGGTCGGCTCTAACCTCCGGTTGGGTGCGCTCATCGACCGCCGCCGCCGTCACCGCCGCTGCCACCGCGCGGCCCGCCTGTGCGGGCGTGTGGGAGGTACTTCTCCCGCAACTCGATTGCAAGCCCCCCATCCGGATGAGCGGCACGGAGTCATCTGGCATTCCAAAATACAGGCGCGCCACGAGGTTTTGCTGCGTGTAGGCCGCTTCGTAGTCCTGGAACGCGGAACTCCCCGCTGACACCTCCGCCATGACGTCGCCCATCGGGGTGATGTGCAGGTGAGCGACCGGCAGGACCACCAACTCGGGCATCACCGTTCGAGCAGCAGCCGCCGAGCCAGGCGGAGGGGGGGGGGAAAGCGCCTCCGCTGGCTCAGCCGTCCTTACACGCGCTTGGGGGGTACTTCCTGCTGCCATGCGGCCACCCGTTGTCCCACCTAGCTCGTGCAAGGGCCTCGACCGAGCACCCGTTCTTCCACCGACCTGGGCCGGCACCGGCCGGGCAATGTTGCTCGGGCGGGATGCGCCGTCGCCCGCCAAACCGGACAGCCGCGGAGCCGCCAGAAGCGTGGGGCCCGGGAAGGAGAAGCCGCATGGTAGGCTGTCCCGTAAATGCGGGGGGGAGGCCCTCGCCACAGTTGGACACGGCCTGCCCGACTGGCAGTCGCCAGAGCGGCGCCCGTCGCGCGCCGCCATAGGAAGCGTCGGTGGGATGGTGCCGAGGGGAAGAACGAACGGGGGCGCACGGAATGAGGGGAGGGCGGGCGAGAGATGCACTAGACGAGAGGATGCGGGCGGGGGGGAGGAGGGGGGAGAGGGAGGCTGGCCGTCCCGCCCGCCCGAGCGGTCTGAGCGCCCGTCCGTCACACGGTGCGTGCTGCCCCGACCACCAGACGGAAGTCAATGAGGTGGGCAGGCCCCGGTGAGCACGCACCGCCGTGCACGCTGGTGCGGGGCGCGGCGCTCCGTCCATGCTTTTGGACGGCAGAAGGAGCCAAGCCGACGTAACCGGGACGTGGGGGGTGGCGTGCAGCCGGATATAGATTCCGCTGTGGGCTAACGGCGAAGTGGCAACGGTCCCCTTCCGCCCACTCTGCGTACGGACAGCCCGCGGTGGCGAGTGCAGATGCGGCGCTCGCCCGAGTCGTTGTGGTCGCAGCGAGCGCGCGCGCGCGCTCGTGCCTGTGTCGACCGGGGGCTCAGCCGGTATATCGGACCTCGGCTGGCACGCTGTTCCGGGCGTGGAATTAGTCAACATCGCTGAACGCCTACAGGGAATCACATATTTGCTACCCCACCCGAGACCTCCTCAGGCGATTGCGCCCCGGACCGCCCACATCTGCGCCCCCTTCACGCCTCCGCCAGGCCGGATCCGCCGATCCGCCTGGGTGCCCAAGTCCGCCAGAACTGCTATACCTTCCTGCGCCGTCACACCAGCCCAAGATCTCGAGAGAACATCATACAACGGGCCACAACTTCTTTGTCCAATCGTTAGCTCGAAGAACATGTCGCAGTCCAGAAAAACTCTCTCCTACCTTTCTCTCGAATACTCAATGGGCGCTCAACATCTCATGTCCACAGCGTTCTTCCTCCAACAGGACCCAGTTGGAATGGGTCCTCGGCCATGATGACGTACAGCCCAGCAGAAGGCAGATGTATCCTGCTCGGGAAAATCGTGCACAAGCGCACATTAATTGCAAACAGGTGACCAAGTAACAGAAAACTGACCTGGTCGATCATAAGTACTGTCTCGTCATCCCACTCCTTCTGCAAACGGGCGAGTGTCTTGTCTGGAATCTCAGAAGTTTTTTGTTTGCTGTTGACTTCCAGAGCATTGTGTATTGTCAGGCCGCCGAAGTTCGCTGCTGCAGCCCCGATAAAGGCCTTTTTGACGAGTTGCTTGTGTCTCATATTTTTGGTCGTTCCTGAGGCATTTTTGATGGCGTCTCCTCGTGAGGTCTCGACACATCGTGCTTTGTGAAAGATTCTCGGGAAAAAGATGGCGCTGTCAGGAAGATGATAATGAGCTCTTCACACGATAGTTGCCAATTAATGGTGTATCAAACCAAAACTCGCTCCCAAACCGGCCACCAATTTGGCTTCGCTTGATTCGAGAATCGTTCCTGAATAGTACAGCGAGCGGCTCACAGGTCCTTCTTGGTCCGTTCCACGCTCGCTCTGGAACTGTTCTCAGAACTGCTATTGCTGTCTTTCCAATTTTGGCCGATGTGGTCGAAGTCAAGACAGGGTCTTGATCAACTGCCCATTGGTCGAACCACTTTATCTGGCTGAGTGGATGGCTGAGAAACAGTTTCGCACACTTGATCTCCCCTCTTGACATCGACGGCTTCGGCCAAATTTGGGAAGACAGCAATACTTGGAACGATCCTGAGAATCATTATGAGTCGTGTTTCCAAAACTTCCAGGGCCTTCCCCAGGAATGGCCTCTTGTCGGGGTTCTCGACTCTCCAAGGCAATCCTCAAGCTCGACCGGCAGATGCGCACAGGGATGGCAACGGCAGTGATCTTACGGCAGCATCAGCTGCTTTACACGGTGAGGAGGCCGGGGAGCCTGTCACATATTGCCTGACGTGGCCCAAGTCTGGCTGAAAGGCTCACTGGAGAGGACAATACAGAGTCGACAGATGGAGCCAGTCGTACGCCGTACCCGAGTGCTCGGCAGAGCCCACTCCTCTGCACACAAGCAGCCATCTCAAGAGCCCCTATATCGAGATCGAAGAACAGCACTTCGTGTAGGCGTGACCCAGGAGTTCGTCACCCCTCGAGTCCAGACGCACCCATGTCTCGCCAGTTACTGGCAGGAGGCTCGTGCCGACGACTTTCCGAGGCAGTTTCTCTTACTTGGCAAAGTCCAACAACTGGCATCTTCATCAATTTGGGATCATGAACTCAATCTCGTGATACAACACGAAGCTCAGCTTCTTCGCAGCGGTCACGCGCATAGCACAGCGGGCCACTCAGTAGCTTCAGAATCTCAGCAAATGTACAGGTCCCGTCCAAGACAATCGAAGTTCGAGTCCGTGCACAGCCTGCTCTCCTGCGCAGCCTGGCTCCCCTCATGCAAGCGACTGTGCGCACAACGTCTCCACCACAAAGTGCAAACTCCGGCGCGGAAAGCACTGCATCAGTTCAAGATGTTGAAGAATTGGCGAACTTTTCTATATTTTTCGCCTGGGACACCTCTGGGACAGTTCCCAGGACTGTTCCCAGGACTGTTCCCAGAATGATTCTCAGAAAGGCCCTGGAAATTGTTCTGTAGTTGTCCACATCGCTATTAATCTAGCCGGACGTGCCACATTGCTGTCGAAACTTTCTTTTTACTTTCCTGTGCGCTCGTCAAACACAGAATCATCTGTTTCCGAGGTTCATTGCCAGGGACTACACAGTCTGGTACCTTGACCACTAAGCCCAATCGGCCTTCCAACTAAGCCCAATCTGGACATTATATGTCCAGATTATTTGACAATCTGCCTCCGGGTATGCCGGAACATAGCAGCCTCTATGCTGCTACAGGAACGGCTGCCCGCCACCTTTTGTTGTCGCCGACGCAAGCCAAAACCGCGGGGCGAGTGCACCGGCTGTCGCACGGCAGGCCACTACTAGAAGACCTGCGTCAAAAACCCTAACCTGTGGGGGGTCTCACTTGCAGCGGCAAGCAGCGTCGCAAAGCCCGGCACACCAGAGGTAAGACCGCGTCGGGCGAGAGCAGCGACGGCAGCGGCACCAGGGATGGCGACGGAGGCGGCGGCGGCGGCGGCGGCGCTGGTGGCGGCGGCGCTTGCGGCGGCGGCGGTGGCGGCGGCGGCGGCCGTGGGGGCGGTGGCGGCGGCAGCCCCGTCCCCACCCGCCCAGCACTCTGCCCTCCGCTTGCCGTGTCGGTGCTGGTAACGCTCCAACGTTGCGCCACGAGGTGGCGCGGACGACGGCGCACCCCCCCCTCCCTCCCCCCGCCCGCGGTGGCCGGAAATCGACCGCGAGCCGCGTCGGCAGACGCGGCACGTCGCACTGTGGTCGGCACGGGACCGCGCGGCAGCGCCCCCGAAAGCCGGCCCAGTGCAGCAAGTGCGAGTCTCTGCAGCACATGACCAACTCAAAGGAGTATCCAAGGAATGAGGCGGTGCGCGTTGGTAACCCTTCCACACACCCGTACGAGATGCCTTTCGACGGAGACGTGAAGCGCGCAACACCCGTCGCCCTGCGCTCCCTCTTCCTATCCCGCGCACTGCCGTGCGCGGATGGTCACTCGCGCGCCGCGGGTCGGGCGCCGCGGGTGCGTCGCCGAATGTGCGCACCGGGTATTGGAGGCCAAGGCGGGGTTGCCGCCGCCGCTGGCATCGCCAAGTGTCTGGGGCGCTGCCGCAGGCCTGCCGACGACGACACAGGCAGCCGACGGCACGCAGCCACATTGGGAGCTGCGGCGGACGGTGGCGTACGCGCGAGTCGCTGATATTGACTGCGCCATTGGGACTATGCGGGCCCAGTCCAAGTCTTCCACCGGTGCAGGAGCGCGGTCAGCGCCGATGCCGCCCCCGAGCGGTGCAGTGTTCTCCTTCAGCGCCGCGGCATATGCTGAAAAGTCGGGCGGGCGTGTGCGCGACCGCGCGCGGGGGGCCTACCACAAGGCGGTGGCCAGGAAGATCGCGGCCGCGGCGGCGGCCGGCGGCCGTGCCCCACCGCGGGCCGTCAAAATGTACTTGCAGCAGCAGCTCGAGGGCACGTCCCTCAAAGTTGCTGGACTGGCAGCGTGGCGTGACACCACGGTGGCGTGGCTCGCCTGCCGCCAAAGTACGGCGTATGCGTTGGCCTTTAGCGCCGCCGCCTCGCGTGACCTGCACTGCGCCCACGTGCATGCAGAACTTCAATACGCGCTCCTCGTTGTTCGCCTCGCGGAGCATTGTACAGGCGGTCAGCTGCGGCGGGTCGTCGACGGGGGCATTTTTGTCCTCGTGAGGGGCGCAGCCGCTCTGCGCGGTAGCAGCACGCGGCGCAAGCGGGCGCTGGTGCCGCACGTGTACCTTCTCGAGCGAGACGAGAACAACTCGTCGCAGGCGTGTTTCGGGTGTCGCTCTCAGCTGGCCAACGCGTAAACGACGCCACTGAGCTCCCATACTGCGCGCCGCATGACCAACCCAACGGCGCTTGGTCGGGTGCAGCGCGACCCGGAAGCGACGGTGGTGGCCAAGGCGCGGCCGCCACGGCGGGGCACACCAACCAGCCGCCGGGGCGGCTGGTGCCAGAGGGCGCCTGCCCCCCTGCCCCTGCCGACCGCCCCGAGTTGCGCCCGGCGACCGCGCGCAGCGACTTTCGGGTTTCGACGTGCCCGCGATGACCCGCGGGTCATCGTGCCTGCGCGCCGGCTTCTGTTGCGGCGGCTCGTCGGCGATTTCTGACGCCATCTAGCGGCGCGGTTAGCGGCGCACCGTCGCGCGGCGGTCGGTCCCACCCGCGCGCCCGTATGCCGTGTCGGCCACCTCGCCCGTCGTGCGCAGGGGCGCCGTGCGGCGGAGTGACGGCCCCTCCCTTGGGCGTCGCGCGACGCCGGCGGGCCGCCGTCGCTGCGTGGGCGGCAGCGGCACCCCTTTTTCTGCCCCACGTTCCCCCCGCCACGTCAACGTGGCTGTACGTGCCCCCGTGCGCGCTCGCGGCAATGGAGCCGGCCGGCGTGCCCTGTGTCGATGCGTTGCCGAGCCCGCCACCGCCCTCAAGGCCAGAGTATTGCACGCAAGTGTCTGGAATTAATGACAAAATCGATAGAAATCGTGCCCAGTATGATTTAAATCCCTTGACCTCTTTCTTATAGCCCCACTTCGTTTCTGAAACGTTGGATTTGGAGGTGCCGCTGGCGCGCCCAAAATGGACCTCCCGGCGCCCTCCCCCCACTCGATATCGGCGACAGACCATCGCGGCGCGCGAAGTGGCGCTCGGCGCACTTAGAGCGCACTTGCGCTCGATCGCTAGCTAATGTCGGACACGGGCATGTGATTGGCCAAAGAGGCTTCCGTATCTTGATCCGCGGTTCGGCCCGGGGAAAGGTCGCGGTCGGGCCAGAAATCTGACACCTGCGCGAGTAAGGTCGTCGGGGCACCTCTTATGGTGCGTGTCCCAAAAATGAGACATGCGCGTTTTCTGAAGGACTGACACATCACTGCATGGGGGCAGGCGGCGT
>ENA-ORXT01006456-ORXT01006456.1-marine-metagenome-genome-assembly--contig:-NODE-6456-length-10887-cov-14.996577_pt1 | contig 10887 bp, 9 predicted proteins | sample MGYA00237868_ERZ511482 | MGnify/ENA metagenome assembly ERZ511482
ATTCAAGGCTATGCGAATTTTGTTTTTATGGTGAATCCGGAGAAGGGGAAGGTATTGAAGCAACGGGTTAGGGAAATCATGAAAAAATGGTAAAAAATGAAAAAACACTTTTAAAATAAAAAATCAAAACATGGGATACGGAGTTACCGCTTACAGAGTCGATTTAGAATTACTATCAGCCACTTTTAAACATCCGAGTAAAGAAGTTCGAGATAAAGCAATCGTAGCTGGAATGAGTAAACATTGCAACAACAGTGCTATTGTCAAAGAATTAGTGGAAGAAGGTAAAGCCGCAAGTGGTGATTTAGGACAGGAGTATTTCTATGCCATTGAAGGAATTATTTCTACAATTGGTACTTTTTTACCTGCTAGAAAATGGAGTCCTATTGAGATAGATGCTTATGGAAAGTTGGAAACGGACTTTCAAAACTTAGATAGTTTCTTGTCGGTTACAATACCTGAGCCTGATGATTTTCCTTGGGTGCTAGCCTTACCAAGAACGGCCATGACAAAAGAGTTATCTGCAAAAATCCAATCAGAATTAGCCGATGGGGGTTTATTTGAAGAATTCCAAAAATGGATAGCGGAGGCTACTGAAAACAATCAAGATTTGGTTTTATATTTATATTGAGTAATTGCTCGGATAAAACAAGCAAAAATGACCACAGCAAAAGATAAAAAACGCTGGCGCATGATACTAGTGGTACAAAGACTTAATTCGTGATACCTTTCAAATTTTGTATTTTGATGATTGTCAACGTCTAATAGCAATAATTAATAATTAAACCACTAGTACAAATAAGTTCATTCGTCTAATAAATCAAATAATTCATAGTATTAAATTCTCAAATATTTCAAATAGTTGGTAATTTGTAAGAACAAACCACCTTTACCCCAATCTCGCCATCGAAAGCAATGAATAAGGTAATATGAAAGATTGTCAGGTAAAGTTAGTTTGAGTACTGTTAACTAATATTTTATCCAACATGAAGAAATTACTATCTATTTATTGCTTGTTAATTGTCGGAATTACCTATTCACTAGCGCAAAAAGGATTGAAGGCAGACTATTATGATGGAACAGAATTCGAGCGTTACGTTGCTACCAACTACGTTGATCAGATAGATTTTTATTGGAATCGAAACCCTCCTGTTGTGGGCATCAATCCACATGTCTGTTCTATTCGATACACAGGCAGATTGAAATCTCCTAAAACTGGATTTTATACTTTTTCCGCAAGAGTAGATGATGGCATTCGGGTTTGGGTAGGAGAAGAACTAGTTATTAATAACTGGCAACTAAATGACGTTGGATATTCGGATGGAACAATAGAAATGAAAGCAGATACCTTTTACGATATAAAAATCGAATATTTCAATGCGCTGCATGAAGCGGAACTAAGGTTACTCTGGAAATTACCAAAGGAGGAAGAAACAAGTTGGTTAGCTAGTTGGTGGTATGGAGAAGAACCAGTAGTGGTACCTGCCCAATATTTTGCCCCGCCTATCGAAGAAGAAATCGAAGTAATTCGGGAACCAAAGTTAGAATCAATAATTCCGCCAAAACCGATAGCTAAAGCCCAACCAAAACCAAAGCGGAAACCAGTAGCTAAGCCCAAACCAAAACCTGTTAAGCAGCAACCATTGGCTGTGACACCAAAAAAGAGAGTGGTAGATACGATTCAGCGATATATTCCTAAAAGTGTAGAGTTTGACCGGGCACAGTCAGAAATCCTACCCATCTCTTTCCCCGAACTAGATAAATTAGCTGCCTTTTTAGTTAAGCATCCGACTCGTGCAATTCGTATCGAAGGCCACACGGATAATGTAGGGGATGCCAATAAAAACTTCTTATTATCTAAAAGGAGAGCTAATTCTGTAGCGGCTTATTTGGTAAAAAAAGGGGTACAACCTGAACAGTTGAGTGCTATGGGATTTGGTGGTACAAAACCTTTGATTAAATCTAGGGATAAGAAGTATCATCCAGAAAATAGGAGAGTAGCTTTTGTTATTGAATAAAGTGGGCTAAAAATTGGTTGAGGGGCTATTTGTCTATTCCCGTCATTCTCGTTCAAACCGCTCTTTTACCAGTTTACGCAAATTCAAAAAATTCAAATGAGCATCAGAAAAAAGGGAAAGTTGAGGGGTAACAGATTGGTCTTTTATCGTATCAGGAAAAAGCCCTCTTTCCGTATCTAGACCATGCAGGTTTTTTATCTCATGCCGAATGCGTTCAAGGGTAGCAGTCAATTTCTCTGCTTGTAGATCTGAGGTGTAAAAACGATAAGTTTTCCATTTTCTGGTGTTGGTATTATTCGTTCTTTTTACATCTGAACGGACATGGTTTTTTTCCAAATGTTGTTGCCCATCTACTTCAATACAAAAATGTCCTTTCCTACAAAACACCGCAAAGTCTAAGTAATAATTGGTTTGTCTGTCTATTTTAACGGGCCATTCTCGTTCGGGGTAAATGCCGTTTTTAATTAAAATATTCCACATTTGTTCTTCTAAAGGACTCCCATTAAAAAGAAAATTAAACTCTTTAGCGGTAAATAACTTTTCATAACTGGTGGGGAATAAAATCATTTCTCGCCGAGATAGCTTCTTTTTGGCCGCTCTGAAATGAAAGATAGGTTCTTCCAATAATTGAGGTTCTTCCACATCTATTTTATAATATTCCCAATCACTTTTTTTATTTCGGGTTTCATTTGGACAACATTGATGACGTGGAGCAATTGAAATATTTTTTACTTCCGCAAAGTGGCGAATAGAATATTTGTTTTTACCAAAGATAGAGGGTAAATAAAAAGCAATTGCTTTGACCTTTCGATTATGTAGAATGTTGGGTGGATTTTTTATCCAAGAACGGATACGGTAAATACCGTATTCTTCTACAATTTTCCAATCTTTGGGTTCTTTTAGGTATACAATTAGGGTGTCGTTTTGGGTGGATGTGGTCATTTTCTATAGCGTTTAGTTTCCTTAGCCTATAATCTCTGCGTTGGAGGTCGCATTTTGCGGCCTCCAATGCAGAAATTCTTCTTTAGTCAATTCAAATATGAAATCTTCATGAAAATAATTGATTATAACTTATGGAAAAGTAATATTGCAGTTATTGCAGTCTTACCCAACTTGAGGAGCCAAATTGACTCCTCAAAAATTAAATTTAGACTATACTAGCTCTAGTCTTCTTGCAGACGCAAATTGCGACTTCAAGTTAGCACTATCTTGGTATCGTGCCGTGTAGCATTACCTAAAATCTCGTAGTTCTTTTCCTAATTTTAAATTGCAAAGCGAACCCGTTCTTAACCCAGCATAGTCTTTAGCAGAAGACCAAGGATAATCAATAGACTTCGCTACTAATTTTGCTTTTACAGGATTGTTGTGTATATAACAAAAACATTGATAGCCATAATCATTGTTAGGTGAAAAGCGAAAATCTTCTTTCCCATTTTTAGTTAAAGTAACAAATTCATCAATCCATCCATCTTTTGCTTGGCATTTATCTGTAAAAAGTCTTCCAGACCAATTATTTGCTTTATTGATAGCTCGACCATAACCACCTTGTAAGGTGCCAATAGTTTCATTTAGTGTAATTATTTCACTGGCACTAGTAGACCATTCTCGCGCCACTTTTATAGCTTTAGTCCCATATTTGTGCTGTCGTCTCTGCCATTCAATCTCATCGACATGTTGTAAAACAATTTTTCTTTTAGCCTTCACTTGCTTGACGTAAAATTGCCAATGATAATGGTTAGGCATTAAGCACCAAGCAATTAAATCACCAAAAGGCAATAAATAGGCACGCATTTTCCAGAGAAAAAAAGTATAATTATCTTCTGAAAAAAAGATTTGCCTGCCGTTATTTCCCTGATTATAAATATGAAACAAATGGTTGTCGTAGAATTGCATGTTTTGTTATTTTTTGTTGAAGTAATTAGCATGCCCCTTTTGCTGGACAATTTTCGATTGTCCAGCAAATTTCAAGGTACTTGTCGAGTGAAACAATTTGCAGGACAATCGAAAATTGTCCAGCAAAAGAACCGTCTTTAAATCAGTAAATCGTTCTTTTTTAGCGTGCCCCTTTTGCTGGACAATTTTCGATTGTCCAGCAAATTTCAAGGTGCTTGTCGAGTGAAACAATTTGCAGGACAATCGAAAATTGTCCAGCAAAAGGACGGTCTTTAAATCAGTAAATTGTCCAGCAAAAGCGCTACCCCCCCCAATTATCCCGATCCAAACTCCGATACTGTATCGCCTCCGCCAAATGCTCAATCTTAATCTTCTTACTCCCCGACAAATCTGCGCCCGTTCGAGCCACTTTTAGAATACGGTCATATGCACGGGCAGACAATTGCAATTTCTTCATCGCCGTTTTTAAGAGAATCATACAAGGTTGGTCCAATTGGCAAACTTGTTTGGCTAGACGGCTGGGCATCATCGCATTACAATGGACATTTTTCATATCTTTGAAACGCTCTATTTGGATGTTTCGAGCTGCTACCACTCGGGTTGCAATATCTATACTTGGAGTACTGGGTTGGTCGTAATTGGCTAGTAGTTCATACGAGACGGGCGTTACTTCTACATGTAAATCAATACGGTCGAGTAAAGGGCCGGATATTTTATTAAGGTAGCGTTTGACGACACCTGAACCACATACACAATCTTTATCTGGATGGTTAAAATAGCCACAAGGGCAGGGGTTCATAGAAGCGATTAACATAAAACTGGCGGGGTAATCCACACTGATTTTTGCTCTAGAAATGGTTACTTTACGCTGTTCCATTGGTTGCCGCAATACTTCTAAAACGGAACGTTTAAATTCTGGTAATTCATCTAAAAAAAGTACGCCATTATGCGCTAGAGAAATAGCACCAGGGTGTGGATTAGAACCGCCGCCAACTAAAGCGACATCGCTAATGGTATGATGCGGTGAACGGAATGGGCGGGATGCGACTAAAGCAGTGTCTGCTGGTAAAATTCCCGCTACGGAATGGATTTTTGTGGTTTCTAAAGCCTCTCTCAAAGAGAGTGGGGGAAGTATGGTTGGGAGTCTTCTAGCAAGCATCGTTTTACCAGAACCCGGTGGACCAATAAGAATTACATTGTGCCCACCTGCAGCCGCTAGTTCTAATGCTCGTTTGATATTATCTTGCCCTTTGACATCTGAGAAATCAATATCGTAACTATTTTGGGTGTCAAAGAATTCGTCTCTAGTATCTACTACGGTTGGCTTTAATTTTAAATCCCCATTAAAAAATCCGATTGCTTCCGTTATATTCTCGATGCCATATACATCTAGGTCGTTTACAATAGCTGCTTCTTTTGCATTTTCTTTTGGAACGATTACGCCTTTAAATTTTTCTGCCCTAGCTTGAATAGCAATGGGTAAAGCTCCTTTAATGGGTCGCAAGCCACCGTCTAAAGATAGCTCGCCCATCATCACATATTCGTGGATATTATCTGCTTTTACTTGTTCGGTCGCTCCGAGTATACCCATAGCGATAGGCAAGTCGTATGCACTCCCCTCTTTACGTATATCTGCTGGGGCAAGATTAACGACTAACTTAACTCTAGGAATTTTTTTCTTTACATTGCTCAGGGCAGCTTCAAAGCGTTGGAAGCCTTCTTTAACTGCATTGTCTGGTAAGCCTACTAAATGGTAAAATTGAGAACCTTGTGGTACTTGTCCACCTGCATTTACTTCAACAGTAATCGTTCTGGCATCCACTCCGTGGACGGCACTAGCGTAAGTTTTAATTAGCATTTGTTGGTGTGTAGATTTAGTATGTTAGTTAAACGTAGCTCGGACATTCCTGTCCGAGCATTTCTATTCGAGCAAAGAATGCTCGGACAGGAATGTCCGAGCTACGTTTAACAAAGGTAACAAGAATCACACAAATTGCCCAATAGTTGCGCCCATCAGTACAAGGGATACTAGCCAATAGCCAAAATGAATACCTATATATTTAGCATCTCTTCTTTCAAATAAGGAATGAATGGTGAGTAGTGGTAAAGCTATCAATATGGCGAAAAGCCCGCCATGCAAAGCACCATGTCCAGCCGTACGATGAACTCGGTCATATTTAGCCGTAAAATCTTTAACGAATTGTACAGATTCTGGACTCCCATCAGCGAATAACTGACTGACTCCACTTTGATGGATGACATTTCCCATTAAGCCAGCAGCTAACAAAACCCCTAATAAATAGGTTAGACCCAAGATAACCGCCATATTTCCACCTGCTAATTCTCTTTCCGTTTTGCCAGATGCCCGCATCCAAGCATTCCCAAATACTTTAGGGCTGTACCAAATTGAACCAACGATTAGAGGGATTAATCCTACGGCGAGTAAATACACAAAATTAGGTTGCATATAGATTGTTTTTAGTTGTTGAGGTTCTTTTAAAAAAAGCTACTTTGCTAAAATTATAAGAGAACCAAAATGTTTTTCTCTGAACGAAGATAACAAACAAAAAATGAATTATTATAATTTTTAAAACTAATTGTTTATAATTTAATTTTTCGTATGAGTCTACTTTATTGTGTTAGCACTCTTGGTGCTAACATAATTTGGCTCTTTGACAATTCTCCCAACAACACACTCCTAAAATCATAACTTATTTAATTAACAGAGTACTAATTATGTTATCTCCGAGGGATATAACACAATCTTTTCAACAATAAAAAAAGGCCTACAAAACTTTAATAGTTTTGCAGACCTTCGAATGCTTTAGTGAGTTACATATAATTTAGCTAGAACCAAATTTACATAATCAACTCTTTTTCTGATTCCAGAATTGTTAAAAAGTCGGGATCAAGTAGGGTTGTTAATGCCGCTGTCGTTTTTGGCATTTCGTACTTGAAAAAGAATTTCATAGTATGTACCTTGCTTTCGTAAAATTCCGTTGGTTGTGTGGTATTACCTGTCAACAATGCTTCTTTTGCCACGGTAGCTATCTTTAGCCATTGCCACCCGATAACTATCGTGCTGAAAAATTCCATAAAAATAGTCGCATCTGCTAAGAATTTTTCATGCTCTCCATTCATGGCATATTGAAGTAGATATTGCATTACCTCTTGCGTCTCTTTCAGCTTACTAGCCATTACCTTAATATAAGGTTTAAACTCATCGTAAGTACTAGCAGCAGTCATCGTCTCTTGAATCTTGCTTACAAGCAACATCATGGCTTTTCCGTTTTGCATCACTGCTTTTCTGCCCAATAAATCTAAAGACTGAATACCTGTCGTACCTTCATACAGTGCCATGATACGAATATCTCTATAATACTGTTGTAATGGAAAATCTGTACAGAAGCCATAGCCTCCTAAAATCTGTAAACCATTACTAACAGAAACCTGACCCATTTCAGAAGGATAAGTTTTAACAATAGGTGTTAATAACTCTAATAATAAGTGGGCTTCTTCATCTTCTTTACCTTCTAGTGCTGTTCTTTTATCTTGTATACTAGCTGCCTCTACTATTAGACTAAGTGCGCCTTCTGTTACCGCTTTTTGCAAAAACAACATTCTTCTAACATCAGGATGATTGATGATTAAAGTCTGTTCTTGCTTAGCATCTTTTCTTCCACTATTATTTAAACGTCTTCCTTGTGGACGCTCTTTTGCATATTGTAAAGAGGCTAAATAAGCAGCAGAAGCAATAGAAGCGGCATTTAAACCAACATCAATTCTAGCCCCATTCATCATCTGAAACATGTGCGCTAATCCCCTATTTTCTGTACCTATTAACCAGCCGTGAGAATCTTTGTTTTCTCCAAATGCTAGGTGTGCAGTAGCATTACCACGTTGTCCCATTTTTTGAAAATCTCCAACTGCTTTAACATCATTACTTACAAGCAATCCATCTTCTTGGATACGCATTTTAGGAACCACAAATAAAGAGATCCCTTTCGTTCCCATTGGCGCACCTTCGATACGTGCTAAGGTAAGGTGGATAATATTCTCTGTACATTGGTGGTCTCCACTAGAAATAAATATCTTTTGTCCCTCAATTTTATAAGAACCATCAGGCTGCGGATAAGCAACACTAGTAATATCAGAAAGAGAACTACCTGCTTGTGGTTCTGTTAGACACATCGTACCACCCCACTTTCCATTCAGCATATTGGGAACATATTTTTCTCTTAGTTCTTTTGTTCCAAAAGAAGTAATCAAGTGTGCTGCACCCGCTGTTAAGCCCGTATACATGACCATCGGATTATTAGCTGCGGTTAAGATATAGCCCGTTGCCACCGCTCCTACATAAGGCAGTTGCATCCCGCCATGGTCATAATCAAAGGTAGCACCTGTTAAACCCATTTCTCCCGATTTCTCAAAGAACGTTTTGACTTGAGGATGTACTTTAATACCATCTGGTGTTAGTACCGCTGGCTTTGCATCCATTTCTTCAAAGAACGGAAACATTTCTTTATCCGCTAAGTCTTTCGTTGCATCAATTAATAAATTAATGCTCTCTACATCAAAATCTTGATACCGAGGTGATTTTAGCAATTCTTCTAAATTGTGCACCTCATTTAATAGAAACTTAATGTTTTCTACACTGCAATATTGATCTGCCATTTGTTTATTAGTTTAGATAAGCACAATGTAGAGTTGTTTATTTGTTTAGGAGGTTTATTTGTTTAGTAGGCTGCACACCAATGCTTAATAAATTTTTATTAAAAATTGATACACATCCTATTAAACAAATAAACAACTCTACTTAAATGCTTAAAGTATATTTTATAAAAATTATAATCGTAAATTCTTTTTAAGACTCTGTCAACACGCCTTGAACCCTTAGAAATATCTCCGCACCATTAGTAGTTGCATAAGGATATAATAAGTTAGCGATAGTCAATAAGCCTTGTTCAAGGTTATATTGCTCCTCTCCTCTGATTGCTTGTTGCGTTAACCAAAAATGCAAGGTCATCCAAATACTATGTGCTAGGGAGTCATATAAGCCCGGGAATGCTTCTACTTTTATATCTCCTTTACCTATAGAACGATATATCAAGTTTTTAATAATTGCCTTTTCTTGTTCGACTTGCCGATGATGCGCTTTAGCTAATTCGGGGTAAGCTCGAATACATTCTAGTGCATCTTGGTAAAAAAATCGAAACTTTACAATATATTCTAAATAACCTCTCACTACTGCTAACTCTCCTTTCCCCGGTTGCATGAGTTGATTGCCCACAGACATCTCCTCCAAGGTCTTTATCATAAAGCGATAAACAGAGTGCATTAACTCTTGCTTTGTTTTATAATGATAGGTCAGATTCCCTTTACTAATATGTAGTTGATCAGCTATATTTTGAATACTTATATTGACTATCCCTCTCTCATTAAAAAGTTGAATAGCTGTTTGAATAATATTTTGTCTTGTTTTTTTCATCTAGCGAATTTTCGCTAACAAAGATAAGACATTATTTTGAATTAGTACAGTCGTGCTAAAAAATATTTTAAAAATAGGACACCTTTGAAGGGACCGCTTCGCTGTCAGAAGTCAGACCGAAAAATAAATTTTTCTGTGAGAAGTGAGATTTATGGCGTGTTCTTATACTTACACTAGACGTATGAGAACACGCCCTAAGTCTCACTTCTCACAGAAAAATATAATTTTTCGGTCTGACTTCTGACTTCTTTTCAACAGATAATTGCATTTCCTAAAACAAACCTTTATCCTTGTTAAAGAAAAGGACTTTGCTATATTGCAGATGGTTTATGGTAACGTGATTTTATAGCATGGATAATGAACACAAAAAAAAAGCTTTTTTAACTGGTCACTATTTTAAAACCTTACTACTGGACTGGAAAGGGGTATTTTCAGAACCTACAACAAATGATATTCAAGAGGTGGTAGAGAAAATTAATGCCTATGAAGAAATTAACCAAGTAGGAAAAAGTTTCTCTCTTTTACTCTCTTTTAGCGACTTTAGGCTATTGCATATAGGAAAAAGTGTGGTAGATGTTTTTGGCTATACCGCAGACGAATTAATGGAGTATAAAGCAGGGGTTATTTTTAAATTGCTACCTTTTGCCCATTTAGATTATCCTGTAAAGGCTTTGAGCTGGGCTAAAAAAGTGCAAGCGAAAACCCGCTTGTGGCTAGAACATGTGAATATTTGTTTTTGTGGTCTAAAAATAAAACATAAAGATGGCCACATCATTCGGATATTTATTCGCTTGCAGGTCTTAAATAATGCAAAAAACGGTTTTCCTTCAATGGTCTTGCACACAACAGAAGAGGTTACACATTTAGTAAAAGGAGAACACTATTGGGGACGTTTTGTGTGTGGTAAGAATAAACAGCATATACAAAGCTTTTTATCAAAAGGAGAAAAAAGAGAGTTTTCAGAGATAATTAGTGAGCGAGAAAAGGAAATACTACTACTCATTATGGAGAATAAAAGTTCTCAAGATATTAGTCAAAAACTAGGTATCGCTACCAATACGGTAATTAAGCATCGGAAAAATATGATTATGCGAACAGGGGCAAAAGATACCACCGCTTTAATGCAGTTGGCTAGAATGTGTGAGTTAGTGTAATGGGTAGAAAAAAATAAAATTGCCCCCTTCAAAAAAATTGAGAGAATCGTTAAAGTCTACTCATAAAATAGATTAACAAAAATTGGGGTTTTTATTAATGGGGTTTTTAATGAAGAGGGCAAATTCTTTGTGTAAGCAAATGATTCAACAAATTTCAGTTATTTATTTATTAATAGCAATAACCCAAAGGGGTAGTGTGACAGGGTATTTAGTATTTATTTTTAAATTCAAGTACTAAATTTGGTAGTGCTATAAATATAATGCTCTGATGAATTCCAATGTAGGGGATAACTTGAAGTTATCCCCTACATTTAGCCTTATATTTGTACCACTA
>ENA-ORXT01006457-ORXT01006457.1-marine-metagenome-genome-assembly--contig:-NODE-6457-length-10886-cov-24.468313_pt1 | contig 10886 bp, 6 predicted proteins | sample MGYA00237868_ERZ511482 | MGnify/ENA metagenome assembly ERZ511482
CGTGGAGACGCAGCTGACGCTCGATCTCGGGGACGACGAGAGCTACTGATCGGTCGCCGCGGTCAGGCGGTCGGTGCCGCGCCCGATTGACCATCGAATAGCGTGATCGAAGCGCCATCAAACAGCGCGATCACGCTCAGCCAACGTAGGGGCGAAGCCAGTCTCGCGCCTCGGGCGCTCTCGCGAGGAAGGCCTCGCGGTCGTCAGCTCCCAGGATCAGGTTGCTGCGGGTGATGTATTTTCCGTCGATCTTCAGCCGCGCGCCGTCGGCAGGCTTGCTCCCTTGCAGAACGCGGGGGACTCCCATTGGGGTGCGACTGCGGGCCGGGAGTACGATGTGCGGACCGTCCACTAGCCCAAATTATTCATGATCCCGAACGCCGAGCGGTCGTGAGCCGTTGATCGGGAGGTTGAACGAAAGAAGGCCTTCACCGTGATAGAAAGGAGTTGCGAGACACCTCCGATCACGAGAAGACCTTCAATGCCGGATGCTACCACCGACCAGGGCGTGCTCTTCGCCGATCTGTTCGAGCGCCCGCTCCACGTCCGCTTCGATCAGCCCGACTCGAGCTCCGACGGCGGCGCGCTGCTTCTCAAAGCCGCCGACGAACGGCTCGGTCTGAGCGCCGCGCTCGCCGCGACGATGCGTGACGATCGCGATCCGCGCCGCGTGGACTACCCCCTCGTCGACCTCGTGCGCCAGAGAGTCTTCCTGCTCGCCGCCGGCTACGAGGACTGCAACGACGCGGCACGTTTGATCGACGACCCGATCCCCCGCCTCCTGCTCGGACGCGACCCGGTGGACGGGGCGCCCATCGCCTCCCAGCCGACCCTCAGCCGCTTCGAGAACGCCGCCGACGGCCGCTCCCTCGTCCGCCTCGGACATGCCCTGGCCGACACCGTGATCGCCCGTCACCGCAAGCGGCTCCGAAAGCGGCTCCGAAAGCGGCGCGTGCGCCGCATCACCATCGACATGGACCCCACCGACGATCCCACCCACGGCCAGCAGCAGCTGTCCTTGTTCAACACCCACTACGGCGGCTGGTGCTTCCTGCCCGTTCACGGCTTCCTCCAGTTCGACAACGAGTCCGAGCAGTATCTGTTCGCCAGCGTGCTCCGCGACGGTCATGCGGTGGCGAGCGAGGGGGCGTGCGCGATCCTCGCGCGCGTGATCGGGAAGCTCGAAAAGGCCTTCCCCCGCGCCGTCATCCGCGTGCGCCTCGACGGCGGCTTCGCCACCCCGGAGGTGTTCGAATTCCTCGACGACGCAGGCGTCGAGGAAGTCGTGGCCATCGCCGGTAACAGTGCCCTTCGCGATCAGGCCGAAGAGGCGATGGAGGCGGTGCGAGCGAGTAGCGAGGCGAGCGGGGAGAGCGAGCGGGATTACGCCGAGTGCCGCTACGCGGCCGGGAGCTGGGACATCGGGCGGCGCGTGGTGATCAAGGCTCAGGTGGTGCGCCTCGGGGAGCGGGCGATGCGTGACAACCCGCGCTTCGTCGTCACCAACCTGCGCCAGACGCCGCGCTTTGTGTACGAGTCGGTGTACTGCGCGCGGGGCGTGGTGGAGAACCGGATCAAGGAACTCCTCGACGGGCTCGCGATCGATCGGACCAGCTGCCATCGCTTTCTCGCCAACCAGTTCCGGCTGCTGCTCACGGCGGCCGCCTACGTCCTGTTCCAGGAGCTGCGCCTGAGCGCGCGGCACACCTCGCTGGCCGGCGCCCAGGTAAGCACGCTGCGCGAGCGCCTGTTCAAGCTCGGGGCGTGGGTGGAGCGCTCGACGCGGCGGATCGTGCTGCACCTGCCGGACTCGGCGGCGTGGCGACAGGAGTGGTGCCGAATCGCCCGGGTGCTCGGCGCGGCGCCGAGCTGATCGAGCGGAGCGCGATGACGGTGGAGCTCAACCCCGACCCTCGAGTCGGGGTGCCACGGCTGCGCGCCGTGGAGTGATCGACGCCCGATCGAGCGCTCGAGGACGGCGAAATCGTCACGATCGGTCTGCGAGAGGCTGTCGCAAGCGCCCGAGACGTCGAAACCACCACATTCAAGGCACTTTAGTCGCCCGAGACCCGAGGCCCGGCGGTCTTGATGAATAGGTCGGGCTAACATGTCCCTCAACAGAGATCGAGGGACATGCCAGCCATCGTCCTGTTCATCATGGCGGGACCCACTGCGGAGCTACCTGACCGCTGCCTCGACCTCGAGGGTGCCGGCACTCGCGTTCATGATCGCTCGCGTTCCTATTGGGACTGCCAGCGGGCGGCTCCCGTGACCGATCCGCAGCCCTCCGAGCACAGGAACGTCGAGCCGTCCCAGTTGGTCGCGGAGAATGTCGAGACAGCCCCAGTTGCCATCGGTGCCGCCCATGCGGCCACAGTCCGTGTACTGACCGACGGCCACGCCGACGATTCCGGACAAGGCGCCCGACTTCCGCAGCATCGTCAGCTGCCGGTCGAGTTGCCCGCGTGGAAGACCTACCGCCTCCAGTAGCAGGATCGCGCCGTCGAGCTCAGGCAGCATCCAGCCCGAAGCGGTTGCCAGCATGTCCTGGTTGCCGCCGATCAACAGGCCTGTCGCCGTGCCTTCGATGCTGAGCGCTGCCGTCGGCTCATCCTCTTCACTGCGCAGCGTCACCGCATCGGATCGAAACAACGCGTTCCTGAAGGACTCGGCGGAAGAGCGGTCGAAGCCGTCGTCCCACGCCGCTCCGTGCACGCCGGCGATGCCACCGTGCCTCAGCAGTGCCATGTGAAGGATGGTGATCTCGCTGAACCCCACGAGCAGCTTGGGATCACGACGGGCCGCCTCGAAGTCCAGCCCGTCCGCGATGCGGTAGGCGCCGCGTCCACCTCGGGTCGCGATGATGGCCCGTGTCTCCGGGTCGCGAAGGGCGTCGTCGAGATCGGCGAGGCGTGCCTCGTCGGTGCCGGCGAACAGACCGAACCGATCGAGTGCATGCCGTCCGACCTGAACGTGGAGACCGAGACTCTCCAGGTACTTCGCGGCGGACGCGACACTGTCTGGGTCGGGCGTGCTGGCCGGTGAGATCAGCCGCACCTTGTCGCCAACTTTCAGACGGTTCGGGTTGACGACGTTCGTCGCGCGCATGGTGATCCAGAGGACCGTCGAGTGTCGGCGAAGGATACCGAACAGGTGCGGCGTTCGGTGCGCGCGGAGCCGGCGAACAGCACCGGCACGGTGCCGCGGCTGCTCGCTCGGCTACGCGGCAGGGCGGTGCCGGCCGCGATGATCTGCCCATTCGCGTCGCTCACGGGCAGGCCCTCCGAGCCGCGTCTCCTCCCCGGACAATAGCAACATAATGTCCTTTGAAGCTTGTTCGAGCGCCGTTTGCGGGAACGATCGCGTACCGCAAATAGACTTGCGCCCGAATCTTGGCGGCAGGGTCTTTCGCAGTGATAGCGCCATTGTAGAGCGAAACAGTAGACACCATTTCGCGCGGCTATCTGGCCTGCCGTCATTCATTCTGTCGGTCGAGCTGGTCGGCGATTTTTCTCAGAGCCGACGCAGCCTCGGCGTTTTGCCCTGCTTGCAATTGGCGCGCGGCACGACTGAGTTCCTGGTGCCGCTCCAGACGCCGTACAAGTGAGCACTCGTGAAGCTCAAGCTGACGCAGGCGCGAGGTCAGCTTTCGTGCCTTCGTCGCGTCGGCAGTCTGAATGCGCCGGTTGAGCACGTAGCTCAGATATGGCCGTAGCGACTGGGGACTGGAGTGTCCCATCGCCTCGGCCGCCTTGATCAAGATCGTCTCGATCCAGCTCGACGCTGGCCCGACCACCTCACCTGCAAACACGGCATCGACCAACGTCTCGATGGTGCGCACCGCATACCGCGCCCGCAGCCGATGGATGTTGGCCCGCTCGATCCCCGCCTGCCGAAAGGCCCGGCGGCCGATCGACGTCACGCTGTCCGGGTGCAACGCCATGCCGGTCGTGCCGGACAGGAAGATCTCGTCGGGTTCGCGGTAGCCCGTGATGCTCTTCAGGCAGCGTTCGACGATCTCCCGGCGCTCGAACTGGATGAAGTCGAGTGTCCGGACGATCAGGTCCGCCGGAGCGTTCAGCGGCTTCGTTGCGCCGCCCTTCCTCTTGATCGTGATGAGCCAGGGTTCATCGCGTTCGATCAGATCGGCGAGCTGGTCGGTCGAGGGCATGTGCGACTTGCCCAAGCGCATGAGCTCGGCACGGCGCGGTCCCGCCTCCTCCGCCCAGGAGAACATGAGCGAGTCCCGCTCGCCGTGCTCACGCCCGGCCACGACGTCGTGCAGCTCGCGTATCTCGTCTTCGGTCGGCGTGTGCCGAAGGCCCGTCGCCTGGCTCGCCGCGCTGATCGTCAGCGGCGTCGTCCAGCCTCCGTGAACACGACCGTGGCGGCCCTTCGTGTAGCGGCGTGTCGCGCTGATCGGGAACACGATGCGCTCGACGGTTTCGGGGAGCTCGTCCTGGCCGTAGATGCCGACCTGGAAGCGGATGCGCTTGTTCTCCTCCGCCCAGCGGTAGAACGCGAAGATCGTCTTCAGCGAGGCGTTGACACGTCCGATGGAGACCCCCTGTCCGCGACGCAGGTGCTCGCGCCACAGGACCAGGAACTCGTCGTCGACCGACTCCCACGCCCGGCCGCGCTCGCGGCAGAAGCGCAGGAACGGCCGCAGGGTCTTGGCGTATTCCCGAGCGCTGCTGGTCGCGACACCATGGTCGACGACGAGGGTGCGGAACCAGTCCGACGCGGCCTCGTCGATGCCGTCGTGCCACAGCAGCGTCGGGATGCCGGACCACGGCTGGCCGCCCAGCTTGCAGCTCGCATCGGTCTCGATGATTAGTCCCAGCGCGAAATCCGGGCCGACCGTCTGTTCCCGCCCTTCTCCCTTCCTGGAGGGCGAGCGTGCGGCACGGCCTGTCGACGAGGGTCGCTCGACACCCTCCCCGCTTCCCTTCTCTTGCTCGAGATGCCGATCGATATCGATCAGCAGCGCCCTGATCTTCGGATTCTGCGTGGTGACGGCGGGACGGCAGCCGATACTCTCGACGAGATAGGCACGTCGGAAGCGCCGGCCCTGGACAGCCCGTTCACGCTCCACGGGATCGGCAAGCGACTCGCGAACCACCTGCTTCGCGCGCTCGAAGTAAACGCGACCTCGATCGGCGTTGGACAGGACGGAGAGATCGTCCGTCCAGATGTTGTCGACGTCGGCGAACCTCATTCGACCACGCGCAGACCGTGATGCGACGCGAGCTGACGTTGTAGATCGGCGATGAGCGCATCCTTCCGGGCGTTCTCCTCGAGCAGCAGCACGCTGCGAGCTTCCGCCGCGTCGGCGCGCCGCTTCTCGTGAAGCCGCTGATCGCGCTCGGCGTGCCATTGCGACACGACGGCCTCGAGCTGTCTCTCGTGGGCCTTGCGGTCGAACTTGGCGGCCGCTGCAATCGAGCGCGTCGGCGATGTGCTCGCCGGCCGGTCGAACCGCTTCTTCAGCTCGGTGAGGAGTCCGCCGATGTCACGAACGCGGTTGCCGTGAAGGTGATGGGTCGTAGTGAACTCATTGGGCGATGCGATGGGCAGGATGCCGAGCTCGGCGCTCTCCCAGACTCGTGCCGCCTTCAGGCTCGCAGGAATGGACTCTCCCGCGGGAACGCCGTCGCGAAGCCATCCGCGAAGAACCTCCAGCCGTCGCTCGATCCGCTGCTCGACGGTCTGTCGCCTGGGCGCGGTTCCGGCGACGAGGTCGGTCACGCCCGAGCGCGAATCGCTCATGACTTCTCCTCGTACAGCGCGACCGCCGGAAGCGGCGTCGCCTTCTCGTACCGCATATCCCGCACCTGCGTCAGCTCGATCACGCGAGCACTCTCCAGCGCCCCGAACAGGGTGTCCTGCCGTGTCCCGGAAGCGGTGGCGGCTTCGAGGTGAGCAACTTCGACGTCGACCACGGCACGGCGCGCGCCCTCGGTGATAGCGTGAGGGCAGGAAGCGCAGACCGAAGGGCCTGCACGGGCGAAGTCGGGGCCGACCGCTTGCGCACGGTCCGGAGAACCGTGCCGACATGCAGCCTTCGCCGCCGCGTCGCGCGTTCCTGGGCACGAGCAAGTGACCCAGGGCTTGGGTGTCAGCACCATTCCCTGCCGTTGCATGACGAGTGCAAGGCTCGCCCCCACGCGTTCGGGCGAGGCGACCTGAAGCCTGCGCCGGAAGATGTCGACGAGACGCCGTCCGGCCTTCTTCAGGCGCTCCCCCGCCGCACCGGACACCGATCGCTCACCGGCAACGATCGAGCGCGCCACATGACCCGCGTAGCCCCATTCGACATCCGTCCACAGGGCAGCGACCTCCGGGTCCTGGGTGACGTAGCGTTTCGTCATCTCCAGGTTGAAGTGCCTGAGATGGTGCGACAGCACCTCGATCGTCGCCCCTTCGAACCGGTAGAAGTACAGCACCGCGAAGAAGCGGCGGAACTGGTGAGGGTGCCAGTGCCATTCCACGGCCGGCTTGCATCGGGGTCCGTGCAGGGGCACCTTCACGGTGGCCGCGAAGGTATCCAGGTGGCGACTGACATTAAATCGACTGAACTTGCCGTCGGATCGTTGCCACTGGAACAGCCGATCGGTGCCCGTCTCCTGCCGGGCCTTCGCACTGATCGATGACAACACCTCGACGGCGTGCGCCACCAGGCCGGGCACCGGAATCCACTCCTTTCGTTGCAGCGTCTTCTCGATATGGACGTGCAGCCACCACCCCGACGCTTCGTCGCCACGCAGGCACCCTTCGCGCAGGTCGTCGATCTCGCCGGCGCGGCGCGCGCTGAACGCCGCGATGAGGATCCAGCAGGCCGTGGTCATGCGTACGACCTCGGTCCGATCCGCATGACCGGTGGCCATGGCGGCCACGGCGGTCGGTTCATGCTCGAACACCCAGCGCGCCGACTGTTCGAACAGATGCAATGCGAGCTTGGGCGGCGGTATCGGTGTGCGTTCGACGCCGACGCCCTTGACGGCGGCAACGCGTGCCGCCCCTTGCGAAAATGGCCGAAAAACGATCGTGTCCGCCTTGATCTGACGTCGCATCGCGTAAAGCTGCTCGAGCGGATCGAGCGAGCGCTGAAGCGCCTGAACGGTTACGTTCGACAGCGAGGCGACCTCGCCGGTGGTGTTGCCCGACCGAGCCTTCAGTCCGTTGGCCGTTGCCGCACGGGCGATCAGCGCTGCGACGCGCGGCAACTTGCCTGCACTGGCCGGCAGATGGCAGGCCGACACGATCGGCCCCGATTCCACCCTGTTGCTCGGCGCTATCGATCCGGGCCTCGAATATCGGGGCAGACCGCCGAAAGGCTTCGGATCGAGGTCGTTCTCGGCCTGCAGCTCCTGCAGGTACGCCTCGACCCGTTCCGATGCGTGAAGGATCGCATCGGCGCCGTAGCGGCATTCCTCGATCAGCTGTTCCAGATCGTAGGGCTGCAGGTGCGCGAACGTCCAGATCTTGCGCAGGCTCAGCGCGTGCGCGACGTTCTTCATGTTCCTCACCATGATCGCGTGGGTGACGGCATCGTCGATACGGCTGTACCGGGCGTCGCGCACCCACCAGGCGTACTCCTTCACGGTCGCGCAGAGCCTGTCCGCATCGATCAACTGCCGCCCGTCTGCCAGCGTGGTGCGGAAATCGATCGTCGCCGTCCTGTCCGGGTCTCCAGAGCTGGTGATGTTCCAGACCGGATCGGTGTAGGCGCTGAGCAACCAGTGCGCTCGCCTCTCGTCATCGATGTCGGGGTCGGTCGGTGCAGCGACCGGAAGTCGAATGGCGTGCTGGATGCTCATGCGTTCACCAGGGCCTCGGTGGAACATAGCCCGGCTGGGCAGAAATCTCGGTGGCGCGTCGCCTCGCAGCGTTCCAGACCTTGATCAGGGGTCCGCGCCCCATCTTCTCCTCGACGACATCCGTCAGGCAGAGCCAGGGAAGCCAGACCTGATCCCACCGTTCCGGCCGGTCGCGCTCCCACTCGGGCTGCACAGCTCGAAGAGACACCTGCCACAATTGGAGGGAGGCGATGGCGTTCACCTCGGCCACGATGAGCAGGTTCGGGCAATCATTCCAGCAATCGAGCGTCGAGCACGTGCCGCCGGTCTCGCCCGGCCGCCCTTGCCGGTTCCGGCAGAACGTTCCAAGTCCCGTCGCCCGCAACTCGCCCAGGCGAGACTCGAACTGTTCGGCGGTGATACCCAGCTTCAACGCGGCATCCTCGACACCCGACATCACCAACGTCTCGAACGCCACATGGAAGCGCCGCACGTTCTCGTCGTACAGGAACCGAGTGGGCCATTTCTGCTGATAGCCCTGCGTGACCGCCGTACCGTGCTGCCCGATCGCCATGCCGGTCGCAAGGCGTCCATCATTGGAGAGGGAGGCGTGCAGCAGCACGCTCGGACGAAGCATGTTCGGAACGAGGCCGACGCCTTCGAGACCCGGTGCCGATGCGGCGAAGCGCTTGAACCAGTTCGTGTACCAGTGAGGCGTCATCAACTGGACGCGACTGCCGATCCGCATCAGGAACAGCCTGTCACCATCATCCTTTGCGGCAGCGTGAAGGATGCCATTGGCTGACAGCAACCAGTCCATGGCTCGCACGGCCGGTGAGGATTCCGGCAGGTCGACGATGATCGGCTTGCCCTTGGCTCGCGCCTTGTGCCCGGTGATGCGGCGATGATCCCCGAGATCGCTGTCCTCGATGCAATCGCGATCGAGTGTTCGACCGACGCTCACGTTCGCGCCGCTCTCTAGAAGATAGAGCGTCAGGACCGCACCGACCACGTTCGGATCGGGGTGAAGCATGGGCTCGAGGTTCCTCAGTCCTCCGTACGCCAGATAGCGCTTGGCGAAGAATTGCCCGTACGGCCCGGTCCTTCCGGTACCACTCAGCGGCAGGATGCCGTCATGCCGCTGGCGGACGAGGCTCAGGAGGTTCGCGCAGCCCTGCTCCACCTGTTCTTCGGTCGAATCCACGGGAGATGGAAAGAGGCTTCGAACGAGTCGAGTCCTTTCGTCCGAGCTGAGCGCATCGCCGAGATAGGCGCGCTCGAATTCAGCCCCATCGATTCGCGCCTGAGCAAGCAGCTCGCTTCCATGCCGATGCGCCTCGATGGCTTCTTCGACGATCGCCGATGCGCACGATCGAAGTGCATCGAGACGACGCTCCAGCCCAAGACGAACGGCTGCCGCAGGATCATCGGGCAGGTGCCCGACAGCCCTCAACTCGATGGCAAGACCGTCGATGAAGTGGTCGGACTCGCCCTTCCCGATATCCGTACCCGAGTTCCTGAGAACACCGGAATAGAGATCGCGTACGAACGCAGCATAGTCGGACTCGGCGTCCTCCCCGTCGACGGCGCTTGTCTCGATGACGCCACGCAGGTGGCCGCCTCGGCGTCGGGCATTCTTGATGCCCGGCAGCGGCACCGACGTTGCGGGCACCGCGCCACCGGACGCAAGTCCTGCGAGCATTCCGCGCAGCCCCTTGATGGTGCTGTCCACCGAACTGGCGGTCGCGGCGCTGGCAGCAAGATGATCCCGATAGGCGAACAGCGCGTCCTCCCACTCACCTGTGGATCGCACTCGCCCGTCCTTCCTGGCCTCTGCCACTACCGCCCGGCAATGCGGATCTTCGCTCGCACCGATCCATTCGAGCGCGCGAAAAAGCTTCAGATAGGCTGGCTTCGCACTCGCTTGCGCCAGACCCGAGACGATCTGCTTGAAACGGATTCCCACGCGTTTCAGGAACGGTGTCGACCACAACGGAAACAGTTCGCTGAACGGAAACACTCGACCGTGCACATACGGATCGATTCTGCTTGCCTCCGCCGTGGTCCGGATCTTCAACTGCTGTGCTGCCAAGGCTTCGGCGAACGGTTGTTGGTGAAAACGGGTCGTCGAGATACGAGTCACCTTCGCCAGCTCGACGAGATTGATGGTCAGCCGGTCCTTGTCGAGAGCGGGCTGTCCCGCCAACGCAGCTTGAAAGCGCTTCAGCTCCGTCTGTCTCTCGATCGGCAGATAACCTTCGCTTGCGGCACGCGCGTCCAACATCTCGAACAATGCGCGAATGGGTGGATGTCGCGTGATGAAGGCGCCGCCACGCAGTTCGAAGTGCGCCATGAAGGCAAGGCGATCCACCTTGCCGTCGCGCAGGCCCAGCTCCTGCGCCTCGTAGGCAGCTTCCAGCCATGCACGCATCTCGGGAAGATGACGCATCGGCCCGGTCACGACCCCCAGTTCACGTTCGTACCGGGCGAACACGCCCCCGAATCGACCCAATGCACTCGGTACGCATCCGAGTCGTTGCGCATAGTGCTTGCGACTGATCTTGCCGCCTCGGGACGTGACGACGCCATCCGTCTCGCGATCGTTGTCGAGCAAGGCGCACAATCTCGCTTCGCTCAATGTGCCGCGCACACTGCCGACCCGCGACAGGGATTTGGTCGAAGCGGCCATCCCGGGCCTGCCTAGACCGCGATGTCCGCCTTGATCGCGTCGTGAGGCGAGTACCCCCGCACCTCGAAATCCTCGATGCGATAGTCATCGATGCTCGCTGCCTGCCGGACGAGTTTCATCGTCGGGAACGGGCGAGGATCGCGAGAGAGCTGCTCACGAGCCTGGTCGAGATGATTCAGGTACAGGTGAACGTCACCACCCACCCAGACGAATTCGCCAGGTACAAGGTTGGCTTGTTGCGCAATCATGAGTTGCAGGGCGACGGCCTCGGTGTAGTTGAAGCTCGCCCCGATGAACAAATCAACGGACCTCTGGAGCAAGAGGCAATTCAGCTTCCCGTCCGACGTCACGTGATACTGATAGACCATGTGGCAAGGCGGCAATGCCATGTCGCCCAG
>ENA-ORXT01006458-ORXT01006458.1-marine-metagenome-genome-assembly--contig:-NODE-6458-length-10884-cov-13.693439_pt1 | contig 10884 bp, 19 predicted proteins | sample MGYA00237868_ERZ511482 | MGnify/ENA metagenome assembly ERZ511482
TTCTCAGCCACGTAACTCCATTCGTTTTTAGCGTCATCGCGACCCTTCCAACACTGACACGCCCTCAGATCCCTGAGGACACGAATGCAGGCTGCCACCTCTGAAACGAAGAGCAAGTCCCTTGATCTAAGTATATGTGGGCATCACTACACTTTGAGAGCACCCTGTCCTAAAGGCCAGGGAATTTCCTCAGTTTCTCGTTGGGGGCACATCGCCCGGACCAATCGATTTTCATCAGTCGCAGCGATCGGCAGTCGTCCGGCACAACGAACAGCAGACGACAGCCGCCTCGTCGTGAGGTACGTTCTGGGCTTCAATGGCCTCAGGAGAGGGGTCTCCAATATTTGTTGACAAGCAGGTATTGAGAGCTGACAACCCTGCTGACACTTCTTGCTTCGCCTGTCTGACACCGCTACTCGTATTTGTAGCTGTCCTTACTGGGTGATTTTAAGTGCAGCTTATTCGCTTAACGATGGCACACTAGTCGGAGAGGTGTCAGCAGGGTCCCACACGCCAGCGTCATACAGCAGCCAGTGCTCGGGTGCAGCGTGGCGAGGCGGACATGCGGGCAGAGCGTCTTGATTGCCGCCACCATCAGGCCAGAGCACCCGCCTGTCGTGGCCGACTGCTTGCCACGTGCTCGCATTCCCCGACCGATCGTCGACTGTACCGTACCGCAGTGCGTCTTGCACGGAGCTCAGAAGTGCGACGGAAGCGGCTGGCTGGGAAGGTGGTGCTTGTCGTAGTTCACGTGTTCTCGTGCACCATCGCAGTCACTGTCCTTGTCCGCTGCCTTGAGCGCCGGTCCTGGTACGCTTCCACCCGTGCTCGCGCAGTCAGGCCAAAGGTTGAGAATAGCACAGCAAAATACATGAGGCAGAACACATAACACTCTCTACTGTAGCGGGCAATGGCTGGTACTCTCGTGGTGCACACATGCAATTCTTCTTTTCCCCTCAACCCAAGTCAGCAAGCTTGCAGACGGTCAGATGGCATCAGCACTACATGGCAACAATTGGCAGCTCCACTCAGGCAGCCTACTCGTAGTCGTCCAAGTCTTCCTCGAGCCCGTCCAGAAACTCGTTTCGGTCGCTGGAAGCACCTACATCCTTTGTGACGTCCACGTCGGCGGCTGCAGCAGCGGCCGCAGCACTGTTAACTGCCGCGAGACCAACAGCAACGGCGGCAGGAGCGGCCTCTGCGGCAGCTACACACGGCGTAGCGACTGCGGTGGCCAGTACAACCGGGGTAGCAGATGGTCCTCCGTGGGTCGCCGCGCGAGGCACAGCGCGTGCCATCGTGTGCATCACAACCGCCGTCGTCGCAGGAAGACCAACAGTGGCCGCCGCAGCTGGCGCCCCACTGCGTGGTGTCGCAGGCGGGGCAGCAGGCGGAGCTCCAGCGAGAGCACAGTGAAGAGCAGCAGGGAGAGCGGCAGGGAGGGAAGCAGTCGGGAAGGCAGCCAGAGCAGCAGAAGGGGCGACACGCAAAGCAGCAGACGGGGCGGCAGGCAGAGAAGCAGGCGGGGCGGCAGGCACAGGAGGAGTCGGGGCGGCAAAAGGGGCGCCACGAGGAGGGCCAGTCGCGGGACCACCAGAGGCAGCGCGTGCACGGGCTGTGAGAGAGTGGCCCGCGGCCCCTTCACCAGCTGTTGCCAAAACGCGTGTCCGGGTGTCCCACAGACGGGCAGTCGTGAAGACGGGAGCGACAATCCGGTGTGGGTCGTTGCCTTCCAAGAGCTGGAGGCCACAGTGCTCCTGGTTGCTTTGTGGCAGGTGCTCGTGGACGAGTTTCAACAGCACGGCCCAGGCCTTGAGGTAGCTCTTGACGACATTGGCGGCACCGGTCGTAAAGCGCTCATAGCCAGCCATCTCACAGAGTGTTACGAAAACCTGCTCGTGCCAACAGAAAAAGCACAGTCAGCCCCGAATCATTTCGCTCCCGCAGAAGCAGACAAACATGGAAGAGAACCAAGGCTCTCAATGACATGTGCGAGATTGCTGCATGATCAAAGCACAGGCAGACCGAGACACCGTAACATACCGTTGTCACAATGGACACGTACATGCCATACCGCACTTGGTATATCTTGCGTTTGGTTTCTCCCACCTCGAACATGGTGCCGCGCAGTCCCTTGATCCTGGAGAGCGCCCGGTGGAGCCCCCACAACATGGACTCCCGGCCAAACTGATCAGCAAACAACCAGTGCCCATTCAAGCACCGCTGCGCGTTGGCGGCCGTCATGTCTGTGTTGCGCTTAAGCCCGGTCAGGGGCATGTTGACCACAACAGCTGCTCGTTCCAGGAAGCCGTCCTTCGCCGCCTCCAGCACCGCTCGATGGAAGCGGGGGATTCCTCGGCGCAAGACGGTCAACACCGTCTCCTCCTTGAAGTTCTTGTCGTGGTTTTGCCTCGGAACGCACGGCGCCAGTACTGTCTTTGACAGCGTCCGACGCGCCTCAGGCAACCCCCACGGAAAATTGAACTTGTCGTGCAAGTGCCGGGCTGACATTTCCCGATTGGTGTGTGTCTACGGCCACGGGAGGGCATCGGCGGTGTTGTCCTCGAACGCGTTCCTCGTTTCGAGGCGGATGGCATTCTGCGCATGATCCGTCAAGTCGTGTGGATAGTATGTCAGAGCACCCAGAACAAACACAAGGGAGAGGAGGAACTGACTCACCTCAGTCCGCTGAAGGTGACGAAGTTGCGAGTGAAGAGGCGTCTCGCTGTCCCTCGTCAACTGAAACTAACCAAAAGAGAAGAACTCGCGACTGACCACCATGTCCTTGGCCCACGGCGCTTGTCTAGGCTCGTCGAAAAAGGACGGGGAGAGCGATGCGACAGTGGCCAGGTTGACCCGATCGACGGCACCAGCGGGCTCTGCGGGACCAGCGCTCAGCCCATCAACTACGCGGCAGAGCTCCTTTGCAGCCGAGGCGCCATGTCCGATGGCGGTGCCGACGTAGTTAACCGCCTTGAGCACCTCGCTGAGAATGCGCTTGACGTCGGCTGCGTGAGCTGATGCCGCCGTCTGCCGCTTGCTCAGGTCCTTCAGCTGCATGTTGGTTGCGGCACGGCGCTTCTTGCCCGCAGCCTCCAGCTCATCAATACGCACCAGAAGATGTTTGACGCCGCGCTTGTCTGAGCACATGCACGAGGCACTGGCGGCAGAGCCGGGATTGGCACTGCCCTCTGCGAGTACGGCGGCGCGTTCCGTACGGGCAGCAGCAGCAGCCGCAGGCGGGACGGCAACAACTGCTAAAGGTGGTCGGCCACGAGTGGCACCCACTCGAGGGCCCGAGGCGGCGTCCGGCAAGGTCCGAAAACCTCCTCGGGCCGCGGTCACCGTGACACTTGTGGGGGGGGCGGCCAAAGCGGGCGCGTGGGTATCTCGGGTGACGGGCCTTGCGTGCGACAAAGACGCCACCACCGCCGCCGCGAGGACCGGCGTACCGGCGCCAGGACGCACCGGCGCTGAAGTCATTTCCGGTGCCGTCGTCGGTGGTGCTTTTGGCAGTCGACCTGTAGCCCACGACGCTGGCACTGGCGCGCCTGACATCGGGCGCGTCGGTGCGGGCAACAAAATCGGCGCGGTGGTAGATGCGGGACAAGGCGGATCGACAGCCGCGGGTGTCGCGGCAAGCGTCTCGCATAGAAAAGCGGTCATCGGGGCTGGAAGTAGTGCGCGCGGTGCCGCCGCCTCAAGCGCCGGTGTTGCAGCACAACCGGGCGTTGGCGTGGGACTCACGATTCGGGCAGAACCGTCCGCGAAGCATGGCAGTGGGGGCGACGTCGCGGCCGCGGGCGTCGGCGCCGACGCCAAGGAGACAGAACCTGTGGGCATGGGTGCCAAAGAGGCGGACCCGCGGCAGTAAGCGGCCTCAGCGGCGGAAAAGCCGCGGGGGGAAGCACAGTTGATGTGCCAGACGCGGTCGCGGCCGTCGAGGTGATAGTCCGCGCGGGGGCACCCTGGCGAGATGATCGCCATCGGAGCGGGGGCAATCCGGCCGCTGCGCGGTCACGTGAGACCCGCTGGTCTTTCTCCGCGCGTGCCGCCGCTGCAGCACGTCACTCACCCAATGAAGCCGCCGCTGCTGCCTTTGTCTTCGCCTCCTTTCTGGTGACCGCCGCGTGCGCGTGGAATGGGTTGTCGGGCTCCTTCACGAGGATTCCTCGGGTGGAAAGGAAGAGGCCGACGTCAAGCCCTCGCCCACAACCGCGAATTGTTGCGCCCCTCTTTTATCCATGAAGATGAGCAGCCGAAGACGACGCGTTGCCGGCGGGGTAGCCGCTCTCACAGCCCGCCACAGCACCCGTTCACTACCGCCGCAACGGTACCCCCCAATGCCGCGTGGCTGTGCCCAATAGGGAAACTCAACCTCGTTGTCGTCTTCCAGCACAGGTGAGAACACACTGGGACGGACCATCAGCACGCCTCACGGGGTCGGGAGCACGTTGGCCACCAAGGCGCAGGCACTTTCCCATTTGGCGCCGCCGTGGCCTGCAGGAACAAAAGCAACGCTGGCACCATCCAGTCGTTAACGTCCTTTCTGACGGGACGGTCCCAGCAGCAAGGGGTAGTGGTGCCAGGCTGGCAGCGACAGCGGTGGGTAGGCCAGCCAAGGACCCTTCCGGTGCCGCGCCCCCGCGGTTACCGGAACGCACGGCAGCGCGCGCACCTTTGTCAGCACAGAAGCGAGGGCGCGCGCTTGACGCTTGCGCGGGGGGGGGGGAAGCGTACAAGGTGGGGCGCGAGCGACAGAGAGGGCTTTGCGCAGTCTGCGCGCATACGGTGACCTCTGATTTTAGAGAGGCCCAGGCGGTCGCTGAGTGATCACGCCCAATGGCTGGCAGCTGGTACGAGCCACCATTTTCTGCCAGAGTAACTCGCGGGCAAAAGAGTTGAGAGTCAATTTAGAGGCGCTACCCCCCTGCGGCATCAATCATAGGCCACAGGTTAATATCCTAGTGATACACTTGATTCCACCCGTTTGACCGCAGCCAATGTCTAGTACGAAACAAGGGAGCTCGCGATCTGATCTGCTTCGTCCTTCTTTTCGCATCAGGGCCGTTCTATTTCTCGAACGTCGCGGCCAAGGCCAGCAAGTGGGCATTGTAAAGACCTGTTGTCCACGCGCTACATGAGTGGGTGGTCAATTGCTGCCACGACAGTAAGGCGCATAGTGGGGCAGATGGGCCTGTGGTCGTCGTGGAGCGGGACCGTTGCCGATACAAGAGGGGGAGACAGTACATGGCCGGTCAATACGGAAGAAAAAGGGAAAGACAGTTGCAAGCCGGTCAAGTCTGGATGCAATGCAGTGACTTTCAGCAGTCGTCTTGACCTGCAGCACGCAGCGCGCGATTCCTGAGACAAAAACTGAGCCAGCTGGGGAATGTGCGAAAGGGCGCCCTCCAGGCTTTCTACCAGAGCCGCACGTACTTGCCATGAGCGCACCGCAGCACACTCATCCGTTCTCACGATTGCCTTCTTACCACCACATTGTTGTCAGGTTGGTGGGCATTGCGTAATCCAGCCGAACAACGACAGACAACGGGCCACGAAGTCGCACCACTGGACTGGCTTTCCGCCAGGATGAGCCTGGGCAGCCGGCTGTTGCGAACGGGCCAGACGCATGCGTCAGCTCTGACTTCAACGACTTCCAGGCGTCGAAGTTCACAGCGCGTTCGGTCCCACTGGTTGCGGACGGGTAGCGTTGTTTCACACCGGTCTGACCTCTGTATGTCTACTTGCAACTTGTGCTCAGCAAACAGATTGTCACTGACATGGCCCAACAGGCGGTATCAGAGCTTCTGTTGTTCGAAACAATCTGTCTCCTTTCACACATACAAACCCTCTGCTTCTTTGCATGATTGGGGCACATGGTCGTGAAAACCACGTGATGGGGTCCATTGCTCCCGCAGTGACGAACACAAGCAAACGTCACTCCATCCGTCCACGAGCGCTAGGGCCAGGGCCGTGTTCATCCATGCACGAGCGCTACGGCCGTGACCATCGGGCACAAGCGCTAGGGGAGCGACTACAATGATCACACAGCCGACCTGATGCAGCAGTAGCAGTCTACTCTAGCTTCTTGAACAGCGCAATTCGTGCGCACTTGGACGCGCGCGAGCCGCTCCCCTCGTTCTTGTTCAGGTTCTTGCCCCGCGTCATCTCCTCCATGTCAATCGCCTGGGCGGGGAGGCCGCGCTTAACCACAGCGGCGCTCGTGTCGTTCTTGACGGCTCCAACAGCATCATGGCCGTCTCCCTTGCTACCTGGTGCCGCACGCTTAGATATGAGAGCGGCAGACAAGAGACCTTCGTCAGAAGACGAAGAAGAACTTCGTACGGTCTGCTTGGGTGGCGCCGGCTGACGTCGGCGCCGGTGCTTGCTCGTGGAGAAGGCCTCTAAGTCCGATGCGCTAGACTCGTGGTTGGCAGAGGGAAAGTCCCATGCACGAGGAAGTGACCCAAAGCGCATTCACGCGCCAGGCACAACGGGAGCGGGATCATCCGAATCAACCTCGGCACCCGCCCCTCCGCCGAGGCTCACCTATGACAACGCCCGCATGGAAGACTTCTCCACGTCAGGCGGCGGCACGGAAGACATGGCGGGGGAGCTCGCACACGAACCTGCAGGCAGAAAAAAACACCCAGGGCTTCAATCTCACGCGTCGCCCGCGCGCAACCGACGACTGGCAATCGGCGCTCCTTTACCCGGGCCTCCGCGCAAGCACCAGCGCGCAACCACACCTCCGCCACCACCACTGCCGCACTGTGCGCGGCGCGGTGCCCAGACCCACGAGTGCACCACACTTCTGCCAGTTATACTACCCACGTCCCGCCTCGCACCGTCGTACAGCCTTCACATGCACATGTCGCATCGTCACACAAGCACGAGCGAGCAGCCACGGCTTACCCCTGTGAGTTCCAAACTCGCGTGTCCAGCAAAAGGTAGAGCCCGGAGCACCCGGCACCAACCCAGACAGTGTCGAAATCGCCGTACATACGAACTGTGCAAGAAAGAGACTGTCGTCACCACCCTGCGCACACTGAGGCACCCCCACCCACGTCAGGCACCCCGCAGAGACCCCACTGACGCAGGCGCTCTCCACCGCCGACCCCTTTGCCCATGGCTGCTCACTGTCTGCCCGTCGCGATTTCCAAAAGGGGCCTGGAATGTTCATGCTCCAGGGGCCGCGTCCGTGCTACCCGACAGCGGCGTCGGGTTGGAACGGGGCGTGCTTGGGGGACGCACCGCCGTGGTGCTTGCCGTCTGGCAGAGACTGGAACGGCTCAGAACCAGCACGGTGGCGATCAGCGACGCGCGGCGATAGGCGACCCTCAGTAAATGGCGCTGGAATTCGGACGACTCGTGACGCAGCCCTTGGACTTTAAGGGACATTGGCCAGAGATGACGAGATAAGAGCATTACCACCAATGTCGGGCCAACGGTCTGAAACGGTGAAATGAAACCGCTACGTGTGGCCCTGCAAGTGGTCAGTTGCCAACGGGCCGACGCGTTGCCAACGGGCAATGTAATGGGTTAAACAGAGTGGGCTACCTTTCCAAGATCTGAGCGCCGTTGGCTTCGAAGTTGTTGGCCGCAGTCGGTGGTTGCCAACGAAAGACACGTATCAGCGTCGTCGCAAGTATCGAAACGAAGCGGCGTCCCTCGAATACGTGCCGAACATGTCACGGAAAGCGTGTGAACGGAGCCCAAACCGCCCAAATCAAGGCAATCTAGCGAGACACGTGGAGGCCTTTCGGTACCAATTCGGATCGAATCCGCTCGAGTGTGTGACGTGTGTTGCGCCCGCACCCCCTCAGGTTGTGGAAGATGTTGGAGCCTGAATCATGCCGGTCAAACCATCGCCAGAGGCCACAGTGGCCTGTCGAATCGCGCCATTGGGTGGTCCGAAAGCCGTGTGCGTGTCACCCTCAACTGTGTGCGTGCCACCTTAGGCTGACGAGGGCGACTGCCAAGGCGCCGGCACGCCCTTTCTCCAGGCTGTGCTGTCCCGAGAAGGCCAAGGCTGGGCCAGAAAGGGTCGATAGGGGGCAGTGACTGAGATCTAGGCACTTCTGAGTGCGTGTTTGTTCACTTTTGTTGTTACCTCCTGCTATTGTGGGCACTGCTGGCAAGTGCGAGAGTGGAAACGTTGACAGCCCAGGCAGTAGGCTCACTGTAGAACCGTGCACTGGGTCGCCAACGCTTGAACGTTGTTGTTGGTGTTTGCGTGCTGCCCCGTCGTATGTGATAGCTGACCACAGGCTGGGACGCCAACCTCAACAAAGCCCCACCTCCAGCCCGACCCCGGCCGCACCTCCAACTACGCCACTATCCCACGTAAGCAGCCCCCCCTCTGACCCACCTGGAGCCCTATCCCTGCCCCAGGTCCACCCCGGTGCGCCCCCACCAATCGGCAGCAGCAGGGCGCATTCACCAGCTAGCGACGAGCGCACCCTCCCCCCTGGCCTGCCAGCGCCGCCCCCCGACCGTCCCCCACAACCCTCCCCGCCGGTTCCTCCCCCCTCCGCGGCGACACAGAAGCGACCTGGCGGCCGGGGTACAGCCCGGAGCCCCCGGCAGCGGGCGGCGGACCCCTGCGCACGGTGGACAGCACGGGGCGGTGGTTGCGTCCAGTCGTCGCGACCACACGTGCACGCGGGCGAGATACCTCATCACCACACTACCGTTTCTATTCATGGCGGCCACCGGTCTTTGCCCCTCGCAGGCAGCCGGCCGTGTCCCCTCTGCGCCACAAATCCCCCTGTAGCGCACTTGCTGTGTGGGGTATTGCTGTTGCATGAAAATTTGCAGACCTTGATATCAAAACGCTCAGAGCAGGACATTGTTTGCGTTGTCCTCTGCCCGTTTCCGGACATGTCATTGGCCAAGACTGCAGGTTCTGGCGCAGTTGATATTGTGTATATCTGCCAGTATTCTCAAGTGAGCAACTCCACTGCGCAAGCTCCAGCTGTGTGGTGGGATTTGGAAAAATACAATAATTTCGAGGGGGCTGCCGCCGTACGTTGACCTCGCAGATGCTACAGCCGCAGCCACCCCACAGAGTAGGAGACTGGAGCGGGCAGCCGTGGGGAGGACGGGGGCGGCCGCAGATGGCGGTGCTGGCGGTGGGTTCGGCGGGACAGGGCGCTGGGGGGAGTGGGGGCGGCGGTTGAGGGCGGCGAAGGACGCAGCGCGGGCGCCCTTTGCGGCGGAGGGGATCGCGAGGGACGGGGGAGGTGGGACGGGCTGGCAGTGTACGGCGACGAGAGCTGTGGACCGGCGCGGGCGGCACACGACGGTGGGGGTGGTGGCGGGCACCGCGGCGGACGGCAGCTGGGGCGGAGAGGTCCGCTGCGGCGAGCGCGGCGGCCTAACCCGGCGGCCACGGCGTTGGCGGCGGACGCGGTGGCGGAGGACGGCGGCGGGGGCGGCGGCGGCTGGGGGGGCGACAGCGGCCGCAGCGGCGGCGGCGGCGGCGGCAGCTTCTGGGGCGGCGGCCGACGGCGGTAGGCTGTCGGGGTGAGCAGCGGCGGTGGCCTGTGGCGGCGGGGATGTAGGGGGCTGCGGTAGCGAGGGGGGGGGCGGCGCACGGCTGAGTCGTCGGGGGCGGCGAGGGCGGCGGCTGGCGAAGGCAACGGCTGGGGCGGTGAGGGTGGCGGCCGGCGACGGTGGCGGGGGCCGCAGAGACAGGGGCGGCTGTCAACGGTGGCGGCGGTACGCGGTGGTCGCGAGGGCGGCGACGGCGGGGTCGGTGGTCGGCGTCGGCGGGGAGGGCGGCGACTGCCGGGGCGGCTGATGGTGGCGGCGCGGGGCGTGGACGGTGCAGGCGTGGACGGAGGCGGCGTCGGGGGCGGCGGTCGGCTGGAGCAGCGACGGCGGAGGCGGCGGTTGGCGGCGGCGGGGGCGGCAGAGACAGCGGGTTCGGCCGTCGGCGGTGGCGGAGGTGGCGGAGAACGTGGGGGAGTCTGTCAGCGGGAGCGTGCGGGCGGCGACGGCAAGAGCGGCGGTGGGGCGGCGGCAGCCGACGGCAGCTCGGGCAGCGGCGGCTGAGGGGGTGGGGGCTCCTGTGGCGGAGCCGGCCGCGGTGCCCGCCGTCGGCAGGGACGGCGGCGGTCTTCGGAGCGGCGAAGCCGGAGATGGGGGCGCGGGAGGGGTTGGCGATCGACGGGGCCGGCGGTTGGAGGGGGTCGTGGCGGCGCCAGTCGGCGGCGGCGGGCGGGGTGGCGACAGCGGGGGCGGCAGAGGGAGGCGATTGCGGCGGTCGGAGGCCGCACGGGGGCGGCGGCGGGCGCGGCGACGGCGGGAGTGGCCGTCGCCAACGGCGGGGACTGCGGCTGTGGCGCGGACGGCTGTCGGCCGAAGCGGCGGTCGGCGGGGGCGGCAGCGGCAGCGGTCGGCGGCGGTAGGGGAGGCAGCGACAGCAGTGGCGGTGGTGGGGGCGGCAGTGGAGGGCCAGCAGAAGACGCGGGCATCGGTCGCCGCGGCGCCGGCGGTCGACAGTGGCGGGGGCGGGGACGGCGGCGGCGGGAGGGGCGGCGGCAGCAGGCGGCATGGACAGGGGAGGCGCGGGCGGCCGACGACGGCGACGGCGGCAGGCTCAGCGGGGACGGCCGCCGCGGACACCGGCGGTAGCGGCCGACGGTGGCTGGGGCGGCGGGGGAGGGGTGGCCGGTGGCTGGCGGTGGCGGCCGTGAGGGCGGTGGGCGTGGCGGCTGCGAACGGCGGCGGCGGGGGGGGCGTCGACAGCCGGGGCGGCAGACGGAGGCGATCACGCGCGCGGCGTCGACGGCGGGGGCGGCGGTCGGAGGTGGCGGCGGGGGGGGCGAGCGGCGACGGTCAGATCGGGGGCGGCGGCGGGCGGCGGCGGTGGCG
>ENA-ORXT01006459-ORXT01006459.1-marine-metagenome-genome-assembly--contig:-NODE-6459-length-10883-cov-9.834351_pt1 | contig 10883 bp, 11 predicted proteins | sample MGYA00237868_ERZ511482 | MGnify/ENA metagenome assembly ERZ511482
CCTGCAGACTGCAACAGAGACACTCACATTTTCCGCGTACTATCTACGTACCCCCCCCCCCTTTTTTCTGGTTATTGCGAATGGGAAACAGGGCAATCACAGTAGGCGTCCTGCAGTCCTTTGGAGGCACAATATGGGCGTACCCTTGCGTCGACTGCGCGCGACTTCTCCTGAAACCTACATCAGGAATGGCTGATTGGCGCGACTGGGCCCAGACCTGCCCTAGTGGCTCCTCTCCAGACCTCGTTGCGCGCCTTCCAGTCGTCGTGTGCAAGCGTGAGGTGGCGGCATTGGGTTTGCACAGCACAGGGACCCCCCTCGGTTTTTGCGACAGGTGCTGCGCTCGGAGCAAGAGGGCGGCACGTCGCGATCTGGCTCCCTCTCTGTCGGCCACTACCCTGTCCCCCCGCTCCCCTACCGCAGGCTTACCGACCCCTGGCGTTCCGCTCGCCCCACGCCTGCTGCCCCAACTCGGGCAAGCACCAGCTCCCTCTTCCCCCCTTTATGCCTCAGGACGGCTGGCTCGGCTCTGCGCTATCGGTCGGCACCCAGTCGGCTAGCATGGGCGTTTCGACGGGCTTCCCAGAGGGCGCCTCCTTGGGGACGATCGACCGCTTGGGCGGGGCGCGGCAGGCAGTGCGACATAATGCACAAGCGGTTCTGATATCCTCAGCATAAAGGCGTCGAGACGCACGCATTGACCTAAGAAACCCACTAACGGACCGACACCGCAGGAGTTATGACCTGCCTTGCACCCGTGCGGCCTGGCAAAATCGCACCAGGGGGGGGGTGTTATCACCGACCGTCGGTGTTCTGGGACCTCCCGCCATGCCACTTCGGGTACAGCATGTGCGCTGAGCACGAAGATGTCCTCAGAAAGTGTATTCCATAGGTTCCCTCTCTTTGCCGACCCCAGATCGCCCGAGAAACGGGCGCCAGGGGCTCTCCAACTATCTCTTTTGTTTGCCACTTTAATTCGACGTGGTGCGCATGCATAGCATCGTGAGTTGAAGCCCAGCGTATGAAGCTCAAGAGGTGCTCACATGGTCCAATAGGGGCGGAGCTATGACGTTTTTGCCGCCGGAGCGCCAGGCACTCGTTGGTGCGAGCTCGATTCCGTTGTGCCAACCTCCAGCGAGACATATTCAAGATTCGCGCAACGACCGAAAGCGATTCGCTCGGCATCGTCCCGTGCTGGTCCTCGAGCGCTGGTAAGATTGGCCACGTCGCGATCTGGCGAAACAAGTACGCTTCTTTTCAACAGAAGATAGAAAATAACTGACATGAAGGCAGTCGCCCAATGAGAAGTTGCATTTGGATGTAGGAGCCAACCATGTGCAGCCAAGCCTTCAAAAACCCGTAAGAGCGGATACACTGGGCCTTAACTAGGCGTGCCCCGGACCCCCCCACCCCGCCACCCGGCGGCCCCCCCACCCCGCCACCCAGCAGCCGGTGGGAAGACGCCCTCGCGCTGCGCCGCTCGCCGTAGCCCTGGCGTTCATTCCGACGCCCTCGCGCTGCGCTGCTCGCCGAAACTCTGGGCCGTCCGGAAAATCCTCTGATTGCACCAACTTGGCGGACTGTAAGTCACGCGTTCATTTCGACGCCCTCGCGCTGCGCTGCTCGCCGAAACTCTGGGCCGTCCCGACGCTCCTCTGTTTATTCCCATTCGGGAAACTGTAAGGCTGGCGATCATTTCGACGGCCTCGCGCTGCGCCGCTCGCGGATCTGGGTGGAGTTGATCCGGGCGTGCATGCAGGTCCTTAGAATGTTTGGCGTCGGAATGCGCTGAAAATCTGGGCCGTCGCGCAATCCATTCGTTTGCCAGTGTAGCCCGTGTGTGAAACCCGATCGCGGCCATCCCATTGGTGGGCTGCACAGATATGGCGCGTCGCTAAAGAATGATCGGATCCGAGCAAGTTCCACAGCAAGTTGCAGCATGCTGTGATCGTGCTGTGACTGTGCTTTAATTTCAGGCACGTGCGTGCAATACCCTGGCTTTCAGGGCGGTGGCGCGATCGGCGGCGCATCGACACCTGTCACGCCGGCCGGCTCGATGGCCGCGAGCGCGCTCAGGGGCACGGACAGCTACGTTGCCGTGGTGAGAAGGGTGTGGGGCGTGGAAAGGGGTGCTGCCTCCGCCACAGCAGCGGCAGCGGCCCGCCGGCGTCGCGCGACGCCCACGGGCGGGGCCGTCACTCCGCCGCGCAGCGCACCCGCGCACAGCGGGCGGGGCGGCCGACACGGCGCACGGGCGGGCAGGTGGGATCGACCGCCGCGCGATGGGGCGCCTCTAACCGCGCCGCTAGATGGCGTCACCAACCACCACCCGCAACAGAAGCCGGCGCGCAGGCACGATCGCCTGCCGGTCATCGTGGCCGGGTCAAACCCCGGATGTCGCTGCGCGCGGTCGCCGTGCGCAACTCGTGGCGGTGGGGGTGGCGCGGGGGCAGGCGGCGTCCGGGCCCAGTGACCCTTGTGGCAGGACAGTCCTTCTCAGCCACGTACAGCCGTTCTCCCAAAAATCCCGCACTCCAACTGTTGCAGAAGAGTTCCAAATCGGCCTCTGCGGGGTTGTAGAGGCCGATTTGGAACTCTTTTGCAACTGTTGGAGTGCGGGATTTTTGAGAGAACGGGTGTAACTTCATTCCCTTTTAGAGTCATCGCGACCCTTCCAACACTGATACGCCCTCAGATCCCTGAGGACACGAATGCAGACTGCCACCTCTGAAACGGAGAGCAAGTTCCGTGATCTAAGTATATGTGTGCATCACTACACTTTGAGAGCACCCTGTCCTAAAGGCCAGGGAATTATACTCCCACCGTCAATCGCTTCGTGAGTACGTTTTCGACACCTCGCTGCGCGCTGTCTTTGACCATCGTCGCCTGCACCCCGCCGCGCGATCCGCGAGACGCAGGCTCGCCGCCTCTCCAATGCTGCACGGTCGAAAGCACCGTTACGGCACTCTTTGACTTTGCCTTCCATCCGACCAACCCAATCGCTTGATGCATGGCCTCGCCCTCGTGCCAACGGACTGGCGCCTGAGCTGGCCGCCGCCAGAATGCTGCTCCGCTGAGCGCGCAGGTACGGTGCTCGCTCGCGACCTCGTCCTGCACCCTACCTCCCATTTCCTTTTGCGTTACTGCCCCTGCGTGCCAACGAACTGGCCGGTGCCCCGGCGTCATGTATGGTATGCGACGTAGACTCGGCCGCAGTGCCCGCGCCAGGCTCCGCGGGAGATTAGCCTTTCTCCCTCACTCTGTGACGATCTCTCTGTAGCCGCCTTGTCCGGGGCGCTTGTGTCTGCGGCGCTCTTTCGCAAGTCTGTTTGTGCCCACCTTGGAGGGAGGTGGAGTGCCTCTCGCCTTGGCCGCACCGAGGGGCACCGCTGAATACCTGCCGCCGAGATTCTCGCGGCATGCGGGAGGGGAGGACAGGATGCGGTGCCACTGCATAACATTAGCTGCTCTTTGCCGTCGGGCGACTGATCTAACTATCCTCAACCTCGCCGCCTGCCACGGACGCCCACAACTGCTCGCTGCTCTTGCTGATCTGGCCCCTGCCTCTACTACGTTCCTCTTCGTCTTCCACCAGGCGTCCGCAGCAGACGTCCCCCGCCGCCTGTCGCCGCGATGTCTTCACTTTTCTGCTTCGAACGACGAGCGGCGGTGTGCTACGTCAATGTTCCAGGCGATAACGCGACGATGCCCACCGGGGCCCGTTCATTTCCAGGCACCACGGGGCTTCCCTTTGCCACGCCAGTGGCGGCTCGTCGGGATGCTGCTCAAGGCGCGCTGTCTGCCCCACCGGTCTACACGCATTGCGTTCTTCCGGCGTCGCCGACGTTCCAAGCGCCTGCCCCGTGGTCGATCGCTCCCGAACCTGGGTCCGCTGGCCTCTACTCGCCGGCTCGAGCGCCATTTTATGGGACTGCCGGTCACATCGTCTCCGAGCTCGGGACACCTTCTCCCTACCGCCATGGCGAAGACGCCGGCCCTGCGTCGTCGTTTGCCACCAGGCGCCAGTCCGCAATGTTTTTGACCGCGCCCGTGGTGGCGTCGGCGTCCTTTTACGGCAGCTTTCGTGGCGAAGCTGACGCGTCGCGCTCTGCTGTGGGCCACCAGACGGCCTTGACGGACAACAGGTCTTCCTTGGACGCTCCGTTTGGCGGCCTCCACGATCCTTATGCATGCCCAGTCACGCCTGTGGGGGACGCTGCGCGCTCGTACGCACGTCGCGGCCCGGTCGTCAACAAAGATAACAGTCGTAAGCAGTAGCGTGCTACGCTACCAGGACCAACGGCGGCGGCCCTGCCGATACGCAAGAGGCGCCGCTCCGCTGCCGCGACTCGCTGCTCTCCGCCTACCTCGTTGCAGACGCGGCGCGGGGGCGCGCCGGGGGCTGGAGGGGCGGGGGAAAGATAAGTGCAGCAGAAAGGGTTGGATGGTGTGTTGATGACTCCCGTGCTGAGCAAACGGGAGCACACGGGGCCGTTTTCGCCAGTCCCAGGTGGCAGTTTCGCACTCGCGGATGTCGGTGCCTCGCATCGGGGGTGTGCTGGCGTGCCATCGGTGACGTTGTCGCCTCTGCCTGAACGACGTGCTGCATCACCGTGTGCGCGGGGGAGATCGGCGGGTGCCACCGTTACGATTCCACCGACGCGCGCCGGTGGGGTGCCGATGACGCCAGCTGCAGTGGGTAGCACTTTGTCGGCCGGGCCGGCGACGGCCGCGCAGGTTTCAGACCTTGCACGGTCGACTGGAGTCGGCCTTGCCGGTATCCGCGGCGAGATTGCGACTCAACGAAAGAAGCTAGTCATAATGAGCAGTCAGCTGCGCGCTGTCACGAAGAGGGTCGGTGACATTGCTGTACTTGCCGATCTATGAACCGTATCGCTCGTCTTCCAGCGCCGCGCGCTTGTCTCCGTGCCGGGCGACATCAGCTTCGTGCTGCAGCACGTGACGGCGATCAGAGCGGCCGCGTCCCCGCCGACGACTGATGGCGCCGCAGCAATTGGTGGCGCCACCGCTGCTGAGGGTGCTTAGACGTTGGAATCGACGGAGGTGCAGAATTCTCAGTGGATCCTTGACCTGAAGGTATGCCTTTGGCCGACTGCTGAAGCCAGTGGGAGCTTATCTGATCTGCTGTGTTCGCGTGTCTGCGTGATAATTAGCTTCACGTATGCGCAGCGTTGGCGCCCTGCTAACGAGGGCCATTTCTCACACCACGGATGCCATTGTCACTTTTTTTCTTTGCTGCTGACGCGACTGTTACACACTCGCTACGTTAGCTTTGGCTCCCCATAGCCCTAGTTCTTCGAGTTCCTCCTTGAGAAGTTCGAGCGGTCGCGCGGCGCCGTGGACGTATGGGTGGACATCTCAGACGTGGACGTCTTTATGCAAGAGTGCACGGCGGACTGGCTTCAGATCTTCATCCGAGAGGCGGACAGCCTCCTTTCGCGTCGCTGGCGCCTGCCGCAGCGCCAGCCCCGCGTCGATGCCGTGGCTTTGGCGGCCACCGCAATTGAGGTGGAGTCCGCGGCCTCCATGCGCCGCCATACGGCGAAGGCGTACCGCTATTTGCACCGGGCGGTGTCACAATTTTATCAACGCGTACGTAACATGGCCGTGTCAGCTTTTGCAACATTCGTCAACGATAAGGCGGGCCTTGGCACCTTGCGGCGTGTGCGTGGCACGCAGGCCAAGGTCGAGGTGTGCTTCTGGCAGCAGGAGGCGGGCGCCCTGCTCCTTAAAGGCGCGTTCATCACCGAGCTCCTTGACCGCGGGGGCGTCGTCCACGCCCTGTGCGTCGTCTTCTCCATCCTCGGCGTCCTCAACCGCTCTTCCGAGGCGGGCGCCTTGCCCACCAACGGCGACTTCATCGCGTGTTTTACGGCGCACGTCGCTCTGGTGAGCATGAAGATCAGGGTGCACCTCAAGAAGCGCGCCGCCAGCGAGTCTGACGACGGGGACGCCGTCGATACGACACTGGACCTCAGCGGCGGGCATCGGGCTCAGTAGGTTGAGAAGTTGGGCGTTGTACGCCAGCTGTTTGCCTCTCAGAGGGCCCGCAGCAGCAATGGCCTACGCATCACGGACGGCGCGGAGTCGCTTCGCGATGACCCGTCGTACCGCGAGCCGTTGGCGCCTGCCTCTGGTAGGAAGAGCCTACGTCTGCCATTGCAGCTCCCACAGTCGTTGGGTGCATTCAAAACACGGGTGCCGATGGCAGCCTTTTCGGAGTCCACGGCGACGAGGAGGAGCAGTTAGAAGCGGACGCGCCTGAATCGGCGGACGAGGAGGCTCTGGCCGCTGCACATGCTGCCGCTGAGCACGCCATCGCGGGCGTCTACGAAGAGGTTGACTCAACCGTGAAGTGATAACCCCAGGTGGTTTTCGTTTCCGTGCGGCCGCTGTGTCGGTATCGTTGGTTGTGTGGGGTCTATCACGCTTACCCGTGCGCCATGAGTGTGGGAGGAGCACGCTGTCGTTATTCTACGTTGTAGTTGTGTAGCACGCTAGCCGCTAGTGCATGGCGTAGTCGTCCCGCGCCCCGCGAGCGGCCGGGACGCACTGTCGATCTGTAATTCTTTGGTCGCACCGCGTCCTGCAACAAGAGCGCCACATAGCTCGTTGTGGGGCACATCGCACTCCCACTGAGTCGCGCTACACATTACGCATGCCACTGAACAAAAAAAGAGGTACAGGACGGCAGAAGGGAGGCCCAGAAAGAACAGAGAAACGAGCCCTGCGGCATCTGTGTGCCACTGTTTCTAGTGAAAGAATAATTGCACATGTTCGCCAATGGACTTCCCACGCTTCCCATCGTTCCTTACCCTCTCCCTGGTTACCACATCTAAGCCCTCGGCAGACTCCGAACGGCCCGAAGCGCGAGACTGGCGCCGTGCACCTGAACTCGTCTTGACCGACAGTCGCTCCCGTCCACGTGCGCGTTCAGGTACGGGAGACTGCACGGGTTTGGCCCCCGTTCAGCGTGTCGGTTTTTCTGACGGTCGCCACTCGGCCGCGCCGGCGGGGCGGCCACCCCACGTCGGTCTTTGGCGCCAAGCGGGCGACCGAAAGGGCGCTTGTCCAGAGTGGTGCCCGCCACCACCCCCCCGCATCGCGGTCGCGGCGCGCCCGGCACGCGCCCGCCATAGATACAATGGCCGTCGCCCACACCACCCTCCGCCCGCCGACGCCGCCGGGGGTGGGGCGGTGTCAGCGGCGCGCCGCCTGCTGCACCGCTGCTGCCGTCAGAGGCGCCCGCTGTGGGGCGGGTCGGTCGCGCCGCCGCCGCCGCTGCCGCCGCCGCCAAGCGGGGGGGGTGGCGGAAGGGCGGCGCGGGAAAGCCGTGGCGAACAGGACCCTGTCCCGCCACCGCGGGGGCGGGGGTGTGCGTGCACCACGCGGCGGGGGTGTGGTGCGGCGGCTCCCCGCCGCCGCGGGGGGGGGGTTGCGCGCACCACGCGGCGGGCGGGGTCGTCGCTGGACGCGGCAGCCCAACAGACCGCCGAACAGAACTGCCTGTTCGGCAACAGGCAAACAGATGCCGATCTGTTTGCCACTCTGTTCGGGCAACGAACCCCGAACCGAACGTCATTCTGTTCGGCGCCGCTGTTGACCTCTCGCGTGAGGCTGTTGACCTCTCTCGTGGGGGATCCTGGCACGGGCGCAGTTATCTCGCGAGTTGCGGCTTGTTCCGCATAGATAGGCCGCACTAAACGTATCTGGATGTCTTGGGCTTCCCTAGCGCAGAACTAGCACCGACTTTCAGCATCCTCCGGGGACTCTCTCACTGAGCAAGGACCCCGAGTCGAGCAATGATTGGGAAGTCTATTCGGGCATTTACAACCGAGGGAGGGACTAAGACCCCACCGTTGACGATTGCTTCCCTATGTGGATAGCTGCAGGTCATGCACAGTCCTGTTGGTTTCTATGCCGTACGATGTCCTTGCGGAGAAAACTCGAACCGGTATTGGCTACGTGTACCCTGCAATCCCTCAGCTTTTTTTTACAGTGGGGGAGCACCAGGACACAGAGGATCCATGACAGCCTGAGCCAGGCAGCGACCGTCTTAAACTCACTTCAACCCCCTCTGCCCTGACCACACCCCGGGTATACCGACACTAGCGCCACCGTTCGCCCCACCCCCTCCTCGCGCCCCACCCTCATCAACGTCCCACCAATACCTCAGTCATCCAACCCCCGTCCCACCCTCACCGAGCCCCCATCCTTTCTGCAGCACAGCCGAGATCCCACTGCTTTGGTGCACAATGCAGCCCTCCAAGTTGTACCGCCTAGCTGCTCGGGTTGAGCACGCGAGACGTGAAGGGGAAGAAGTGGTTGGTGAAGGAGCGCTGTGCGCGGCGCTCGGCCGCAGTGTCCGGAACGTTGGATGGCAGCGCATGCAGACCGTGCCGGTCCCCCAAGTCCAAAAAGTCGGCCACGACGTGCTCCATACGCAGGACGTCGGAAAGAGGCACACGAGCAAGCACCGGCCACTCACAGGTAGAACCAGAGAAGTCCCAGGCCATCCGCCGGCAACCCCAGCGTGATAGCGAGCAATCGGGAATGGAGGGGACCTGTCTTAGCCGCCGCACGACGACAAAGTCGTCCACTACTCCACCGAGCACCCGCACCACCAGTTGAGCCCAACCCAGCTGCCGTTGCCCACCGTCGTCGGTGTACCAAAGGTAGTCGTGACGAGGCTGCCCAAGGTAGCTTGAGCTCGCACACGCCGTCTGCACGACGGACGCAGCGCCCCACTCGAATGAACAGTGGAAGACGAAGGAAGGAGACGTCACAACGGTGAAATTTTCTTCCTTGTCCAGCAACGCGCCGAGCATGGCCATTCCCGGCATCTGCTCCAAGTCGGCAATGGTCACGCGCCGCCCTCGATGGGACCGAGCCAGCGTCTCGATCAGAGATGTCGGTACGTCGCCTTCGTCCAGGCCGTCCTCCAGAAGCCCAAAAAGGCCATCTGCGTCGTCTCCGTCATTCTCGCCCTTGTCCGTCAGCTCACGCAACACTTCTTTCTGCATCTCAGCGGCCCTCATCATCTGCAAGACGATGGTCGGGCCGCGCTTGTTTGTCCGGCAGTACATCCTCTTGCACGGACCGTGCAAGGCCTCGTTCTCACTGGTGTCCCCCTCCCATAGGTTGCCATTTGCGAGCAGCGCTGCGAGGAGGTGATTGGCAAGCCGATGGGCCTTAGAGGTGTGCGCGGGGCCGAAGAGCAGGTCGACGTGGTCCACGATGAACTCTCGCGCCTCGTCCGCAAGTGCGCGCATCTCCAGCTCCGTCATGCGCGTCGTGTCGGCGATATTGTCGCGCATCAGCTTCCCGCCTAGCGCGGCCATGCGGCAATACACCTCTAGAACAGCCCTGTGAAGAGGAAGGTTCCCATACAGCCGCTGGTACTTGGCGGAAGACACCAAGTCAGGGACTACTGGGTCCGGAAGCACCTCGTCCGCTGCCCCGAGCACGGCGCCGTCAGGCCCATGTCCGTCGTCAAGCTCCTCCATTTCACTGGCCGACCGCCGCACGGACGCAGCAGCAACCGGCGCCGGGGCCGCGTCCAAGTGCCGCACGTGGCGCTCCTCAGCCGGCCCACCAACACCGGCAATCATGTGCGGCATTATGACCAACCAGTGTCGCCATAAGCGCCCCGTCATCTGCAGTTGCTTCACGGTGGGCGGAACAAAGAAGCTGTTCATCCAATCCGAAGACCAGGGGGGATGCGCAACAAGTCATGGATCAAAAGGAGGTCCACACAACCGTCAGTGTGCTGCCATGTTTGCGGAATGCAGAACCACATCAACAGGGTGCTGGGGAAACGATAGGAGAGGTGCTTCTCGCATCATCACTACGTCAACGTACCCGGGTGGTGTTGGACCAGGCACGTTAAGGTGCCCCATCTCCCAGGCTCTCAAGTTCACGGCATCAAGCGTTGCCGGTACAGGACCGAGGCGAGCGTCTTGCCGGGCACATGCGACACCGTCGGCGGTCGTGCCCAAGGTGACACTTTGGTTCCTCATGAGCGACACAATGGTGACACAATACGACAGAGTGTCGCCAGAGAGTCGCGCAGGGAGGCTAAATGTGTCGCAGACGGTAGCACCACGGGAGCACTTCAGCGGCGGATATGCATCCGGATAGCTAACCGGTTTGTTCGGTTTCTCGCACAATCTGTGCAAAATATTTTCTACTGATTTTGGGCATATGCTTCAGTACTATTTGGCGGATGCAGATTTGTTGATCCAATTTAGTGCCAATCAAAGACTGACACGCGACCAACAACACCAGGGGGACGTGTTGGGGCGGCGCAACCCGCCGCCGCCGCGCCACCGGTGCAGCCCACCACCTTGCCGCCGGCCACCGCCGCCGTCGCCCCGCCGTTGCCCGACGGCGGCCGGCCGCGCCGAGGCACTGCCGCCGAGTCGCCACCGCCGTCGGCCGCCGCGGCGCCGCCCCGCGCGGGGCGCCTGTCGCCTGCGGCCGCGCAAACGCTGCGAATCAGTTGCCACGTGTCCTGGGTGTACCTGGGAACTGATTTGCACAGTTTTTTACGTGCAAGTTTGGTTCACGTCAGTTTCTGAAAAGATAGCAACTTCATCCAGTTGCAACCAGTACCAGTTACGCGAAGCCAGCAGCGCAGACGCAGGTCTCGTACCAACTCGAACTTGCTGACATCTGCGTCGCATGTTCTACATTACTCAGATAATACCGATCCTACCCTTTCTAATAGGGTTGTGCAGCACGCCGACGGCGTGTACACGAGCACGCCTAAGGCGTGTTTAATCCGTGTTTTGGGCGTGTCCCGCCGACACGCCCAACCTCAAAATGGCGTGTTTTGTGCCGGGGAATATTTAGATGATGTG
>ENA-ORXT01006460-ORXT01006460.1-marine-metagenome-genome-assembly--contig:-NODE-6460-length-10882-cov-7.894123_pt1 | contig 10882 bp, 10 predicted proteins | sample MGYA00237868_ERZ511482 | MGnify/ENA metagenome assembly ERZ511482
GTTTGGGTTTCGCACACTGCTTTCGCCCAGATTTGAGCGAAAGCTGCAATGTCTAATTCCTAACTCGCAGCAGCGGGTTTGCTGCCCAGGGGCGTGCCCCACTCTCCTGCCCCCCCTACCCCCCGCACCTGCGCACGAGCCGCGTGGCGGATTGCACCGGGACATCCCCCCCGCGGCTGCCCCGCACGCGCGCGCCGACACGCGCGCGCACGGGCGGGGGGGGGCGGCGGCGGCGGCGGGTGGGCGGCCGCCACCCGCCACCGTCGGCGCGCGGGGGGGGCGGGCGGGCGTGGTGGATCTGGGGGACACCCGCGACCACCCCGCACGGGCCCCCCCCCCGAAAGGCGCGCGCTCCCTCCCCAAAAAATAAAAAAGGAAAACCTGGCACGGCCGGCCGCCGCAGGCAACGTCCAACGGCCACCCGACGGGCGCGCGTCTGGCGGCCATCGAGATGGGGTTTCGATGGGGAGTCTTCACCCCATCGAGATAGACCATCGACAGCCTTTTTCGACGAGCTTCCGGCGCTCGAGGGTTCCCAGACATGGCCAGCTGCCGTTTCTATCCCGTGAGTGCACTCGTGAGCTGGGCGCTCCCACTGTCTTATTGGGCCAGCGTGAACAGCAAGACTTGAGGCTCTGATCCCTCCCTCTGCTTACTGTACCCGCGGCGGATTATTGGCGGTGCGTGCGTGAGTGAGTGAGGTGGACGTCTTTTATACTTGCCACGAATATAAAGCATTCAAGTAGTAACGCATGATTAGGCGCTTCTCCACTGGAGCGTCCAAGGCGGGGGGCACGGCGTCATACCCTTCCCGCTCGGCCAACTCCTTGAAGTCCGGTACGATGTGTACCAGCCTGGTCACAGAGGTCATGGGCACGACACATAGTGTTGCGTCGGAGGCCCCTGTTCGCACAGGCCACTGCAGACGAATGCAGTCGCGACACTCCAGTGGGCAACCAGGGTCGCGCGCCGACGGCTTGAGCAGGCTCAGGAGGGCCCAGTCACCGTCAGCCCGGCGCACGATGGGGCGGAGCTTGGCCAGGCGAGAGGAGGTGGGGTCGGCTGGCGCGCGGAAAACCGCAGCATCAAACCAAGGGGAACCGCGAAAGTCGTGGTCCGCTCTCACCATCTGCTTGGTCTCTGTCTCGCAGTCAAATCGCACTGTGATGCAATGCCGCTTGACAAGGCGTACCCGGCTGTCATCCAACAAGCCCACTGCAGCCGCGGCACCCGCGAGGCCCGGTCGCTTGCACAACTCCGACACAGAGATCAGCTCCAGGTGGTACGGCTTGTTGGCATTTGTGCCAGCTTGGCTTCCGACAGCCCGACGAGTCGCACCTGCGCCACTGGGCCCACCACGTGTGTACGCGTTGGCTGCCAGCAAGGCCACCGCGGCGGACGCAGAGGCAGCTGCCGCTGTTGCCGTAACCTCATCTGCCGTTTCCGCCGCGGCGCGAGCAGCGTAAATTTTGGAAGAGCTTCTGCCCGCATTCGGCGCAGCAGCTAGCGCTCTCGCATCTGCGGCCCTAGCTGCTGCTTCTGCTGCAGTCTCGGCAGCATCAGCAGCCCGACGGGGCAGCTCGGCGTGGTTGGCGGCGACAGCAGCCGCGTCCTCCCTGTCAATATTTGCGAACTGGGCGCGGCTACCGTGCGCCTGCCGCACGAGCTGCTGGGTGCATGTAGACAAATCCCCATTTGTGCGTAAAAAGAGAAGGGCTTGTCGCTCTTGTTCCGGCTCTCATTCGTGTCCGTGTTGCAGTTTTGCAGGTTTCCGTGCATGCGCTCGGCGTCGATGACGTGACATAAACGCTTGTGCACCTTTGTGCTGGTAACTGTTCGAAGGATTGGGGTGATGAACTTGTTCACGAAGTTGCTCGCCTGCTGCCTCATGGAGGGCCCTTACCCTGGCGGTGCCTTGCTGGCCTTGCTTCGTCGGCCGAGCCATTGGAAGCGGAGGTTGCACAAGCGTCTCCCCGCCGCCATAGACCCCGTCGCTGGCCTAACGCTATTGCAGATAAAGAGAAACACGTGCACCAGCCGCTGCGTTATCATGCGGGTGACACCCAATTCCATCACCTGTCACACATGCAACCAGGGCACAACAATGGAGCACGCGCAGGGGTGGACACTCCACACTACAGACGTGCGTTGTTCGCAACTAGGAGCGTACCGGAGTGGCCTTGGCCCGCTCTGGCGCTGGCACCACCACAAACTCAGCAGCCGACTGCAGTCCAGGAGAGAATGTGAGAAACGTACGTGCCGAATGTCAAATCCGATCATTTTGTACAAGAGAAAGGGCTCAGTAGCAAGCCCCGCCATCCCCGCTAAGACAGGTACGAAGCTCGTCAAGCTGCCGATGGCTTCAAGAGCAACACATCGCGGCCTCTGTCACGCCCGCTGCAGGTGCTCGGCGGCCTCTAGCTGCTTGGGAAGTGGGTCGATCACGCGGTCGGCGGCTCTCGCCGCCATGGCGGCGCCGGCGTCAGCCAGTGGCAACATACAGGTGCTGCACGGAAACTCACACTGACCGGACTTCAAGGCCATTAACGCGCGCTCCTCGGGGCGGTCACAAAGGTAGCAAAGCACCCGGCCAAACACCTGCAGCGTCCGACTCCGGTACCTCACCCTCATCCCAATGTGGCTGCACGACTCGAACTCGCGGAACGCCGCGTGACCTTCTTTCAGTCGGCCTGGTTGACGGCCTGGTCGATGTCGTCCTCCAGTGCGCGACGGAAGGCACCAATATCGAGAAACTCGTCCCGCAGCAGCTAGTAGTTTCCAGCGTCCTTGGGCGTGCCCTCCTTTGTGCGGTCCCACACGTCTAGAAACTCAAAAAGCTTGGACTGCTCGCTGAGAGAGAGCCCAGCGCAGCCGGCCTCCAACACGTGCCGCTGCAGGGCGTGCAACCGGAATGGTTTAAAATTCCCTGTATGAGGGGTCTTGCGGCGCACCGACGCCAACGGCGTGGAGCGCTGCACGTCCTTAAGCTCCTCGTACAACACTCGCACGTGCGTGGCGATTGTCGAGTACGTATACTCGGGTGTCTCGTCCTCGTCACCGGCACCTCCCAGCCCCCTACCGTAATCGTTGCCGGCCGCCTTCTCATTGACACGAAACCGCGTCATCTCAATCAGCGCCTGCAACTCGCCGGCAATGGCCGCCATGCCGGTTGGGTCGTCCGTGACAGGTCCGGCACACCTGCTGCTTCCCTCGTCCTCACCCACCCCATCGCCAGAGCCCTGGCCACCGCCGACTGGACGGCCTACGCCGATACTGGCCGACAACGCCTCTCCCTCCACAGCGCATTGCAAGGCCAGGAGAGTGGGAGAAGGTTCCTGCAGCCTCTGGCGGTGAGGACCGTCCCCCGAGACGCGCCCATGAGCCGCCCGCTGGTGCCTCCGGAGGTCGCGGAGGTCGAACGTTCTGTAGCTGCAAATGATGCATTCGAGCCTGCCCGCGGGGAGTGGCAAGTTCGACATGATGCCCCCCAACAGTCGTGTTCCAAACAGTCGTCAGACAACGCATATCCCGATAGAGAAACAAGTCAGCGACCACCGCGGTGATCAGCGTAGACGCCACGCGGCCGCTGAAAGGCCATGCGGCATGCGCCATGCTCGCTTAAAGGTGAGACCCCTGCAGCCTCACCCCATTTGCCACACCAGCTTTGCACGATGACGCGACTCCGGCCGGCCAGCTTTCGGCGCTGCTCGCGGGCTAGGCAAGGCGGTGTCGCTGGCCGTGCACCACAGATGACCCACCATGCAAGGAGCACTCACCAGAACCAGCAACACGCGCGCCCAAAGCATCCACTCCGACCACTCAAGCCCGGCGGGATCTTGCAAAGCACAGGGGCGCCCACTTATCATCGGGGCCAGGTCCACAATGGTCGGCGCCCGGAGGGGGGGGCCGGAGAACAGCCCCCGCAGGCTCTCTGAAGGCCCGCCCGTGCGCCCAAGCAGAGGTGCCAGAAGAGAGGGTGCGACGACGAGCAAAGCGCTCGAGACCCATCCGTCGATGAGGCCCGTTGGGGAAGCCGGCGGCTGCCCGTTCGGGACGAGAGAACACGCTCGCCGGTGCAGCGAGATCGCGGGCCACATACCAACTACGAACTTGTACACATGTGAGCACAAATTACAAGATTTAGACCTTATGCGGGTTTTGCAGTGCAGAAAACTCCTCTTCAACACCAACAGCTAAGTTGTCTGCAGACACGAGTGGTGCTCCGATTGGACGCCGCCTGTCGAGCTTGCAAGCAACCCATTGCGTGAGGCGCTGCACCGGTAAGTGGCAGTGTTAAGCGAGATTGAATTCCCCGTCAAGAGTGTTTCAAATATCCCATTAAAATAATGACTGCAGGACTTCTTCTCGGTCGCTTCCAGCGGGCGGCTGTCAACAGTCATCCTGCCTCGGCCAGTTTCGCCGTGGGGTCCACCCGTGCCGCGGGCGCACAGGCAGTCGCCACACTCCAACTTCACGCTTCCCGATCCCGTTTGGGCACCCCTGTGGGGCCCCCGTGATCTGCTGCTTGTCCCTTCGCACGAAGGCGTCGGTGCGCTTTGGTGCCCCTGCCCGACGCGTGATAGTCCCGGCGTGGTCTGCCAGGATACCATTGAAAGTGATTTGGGGGCGACCAGGCACCGAGGGGGGTTGGTTTGGAGGTGGGCGGCGCGGGGAGATGGATATCGGGGCCCCCACCGCGTGGCGGGTCCGCGTCGAGAAGAGTCGACCACTGCGCGGGAGACTGGCACACGACGCAGCGGCGGCCAGTCTAGGTTTCCCGCGCTAGTCGGAGTGGAGACCGGTTCTGACGCCCCCACTTTCGTTTGCTGTCTCTCGCCATGAGAGTGTCGTGGACCTCCGGGGTCGGATGGTCCGCCCCCTCCCGCAACTGGCCGGTCGCCCGCTTGCCCGCCTGTTTTTACACCACTCTGCACCATGCCCTCCGCTCTTTTCTACGACCATTCGCGTGCCTTGGCGCCCGCGCTCCTCGCCTCTCTGTCCTTTCCGCTGAACGGCTGTCGCACCAGCTGCGGTATGTGATTGGTCCGGGGCACTGAGCGGGGGTGCGTGGCGCAAGAGTGCGCTGGTGGAGCCCAACCGCGTGTGCGAGCGCTGCTAGGGCGGTGTGCCCGTGCGGGGGGCCATGAGCCGCGCGCTGACGCGGATGCGACCATGCTTTAAGACAGGGCACCGACGTCCATCGGGGACCGTCTCATCGACGCCCCCACCACACCCCGACAGCCCCCACGGCCCAGCTTGACCACCTCCATTCGCCACCGCACCTGCTCCCAATTGTGTGGCGGGCGCTGTGCCACTCCCTGTGTCTTCCCCACCAACGCGGCCACCATGGGTGCCCCCCGCAGGCAGTTTGTGCCCTCGACGGCCAAAGAACGCGCCCGAGACCACCAGGAGGACGAGATATTTCGCAAGGCCTAATGCAAGGCCCTCGCTGCGCGAGCACGCGCCGAGTGCCGCGGAAGCGCAGCGGCGTCGGCGGCGTCTCCTGGACCGCGCGGGTCTTCCGTGCGTCCGTCGACGTCGCACAAGGACAAGGCCGTCGTGACGGGGGCGGCCGCGGCTGCTGCTGCAGCAACGGTGGCAGCGACACCCGCACCGCGGCCGCCAAGGCCGCCGCAGCTGCCTCATCGGGTCCGCATTGCTGGGGACGCTAAGCCGAGGCGCCTACAAACGCGCACCACATGACGGCAGCGTACTCGGCCCCTGCTGTGTTTCCAGTTGCAGAGGCAGCGGCGGTGGCCAACGGCGGCGAGTCGCAGTCGGTGTACAACCTTCGTGGCCATGATGAGGGCGCGGGGAGACCGGGACTACGGCACGCCGGCCTCGCCGGACTACATTCTCCCTGAGACGCCTCCGGCATCAACGCCCCCCCCGCTGCCGCATTCGCAGTTTGTGGCAACGCCTGGCCCTTACCGACCTCCTCCACGGTAGTCGGCATCAACGTCGGCAGCACCGGTGTTGGGTCTGGACCGAGGCGACCTGCCACCGCTCGGCCTGCTTCCCTCTTCCTCCGTGGCGGTACCTGCGTCGCTCCCGTCTTCTCTGCCGCGCGTCGCCCTGTCGGCGTCACAGTCTGACGTCATGGACGCGGGGACACCGTCGCCGTCCGAGAAGGCAAAGCCGCCTGCCGCCGCCGTCGGAATGGCAACGACGGCCAACAGGGGCAAGGTGGTGGCGTCCAAGAAGAAGGCGGGAACGGCATCCAAGTCGGCGGGCCAGGCAGCAATAAACAGGCTCAAGGTTCTCACGGTGGGTGCCCTCACCAAAGCTGTCCAGGAGGCCGCGAGGACTGCGACCTCCATGGCCGCGCGCGTGCGCTACAACGTTGGCAGTGCCTCCGCCACGCCGGACGCCGCACTCATCCAGCGTGAGTCGCACGAGACCATCATGAAGATGGTCTTGGAGGCGCTGCACCCGGTGCTGGTCGAGGTCGTCGAGTCCGCTAAGGACGTTGAGCGCCTCCGTTCCAACCATAGCCGTCTGTCCAAGAAGGTTGAGGCACAAGGCGTGGGGCACGAAATGACCGCAAAAGCAGTAATCCAGTTACGCGACCAAGCGCCAGAGGGCGTCAAGACCGAGGCGGCCGTCACGCCGTCTATCGTCATCGATCCCAACGAGCCGCCCTTCGATGTGGAAGCCCTCGCTGAGGCCAACAAAAACTACAGCGGATCGTGCGCACAGAGCTCCGCAAGGTGTTGTAGCACGAGACGGCGCACACGGTGTGCAGCCGCCAGATTTTCTACTCAGTGGAGCGGCTAACGGTCATCACGTCGGGGGTGGTGGAGTGCCTGCCCAACTACGACGCTGCAGCGGCCAAGCACTACCTGTGCCACCCAACACTGTTCCCTGTGCACAACCAACCGACCAAGACGAAGTTCTTCAAGATACAGAAGCCCCTCAGCGGGCACGTGTCGCACATGTTCACTGAATTACGAAAGTGGATTCTCCCAACCTGTTGGAAGGTGCTTGGCGTCGACGGTGACAACATTGACCAGGAGGTGGCGGAGACGTGGCTCGACAAGGACGAGTTCATGCTGTCCACGAAGGGCCAGCAAGTGGATGGCGCCGCCGCCATGGCCTTCTTCGGTCACACTGGCGCCCACAACCGCATCATCAAGTTGGCGGGTGCCGGCGGCGTCGAGCATGTCTCCATGACCGTAGGGCACGTCATGATGCTTGGTAGCTTTGCTCGGCACGAGCTCATGGTGGCGGCAGGGTTGCGCCAGCGGCACCGCAAGGGTAGCTTTGACTGTACTTACAAGTGGTCGTGCGAGGAGGCCGGGCCGGTGCGCACCATCGTGCCGATCAGCGCTTCCGTCTTTAACGGTATTAGCATCGCTGATTATTCCGACCCGCGCCGCTTTGACATGGTCCTTAACCCCGCCTATCAGCTGTCCGGGTCCGGATCGAGCACCGGCGGGGCCCCGACCTCCACAGCGACTGTGGAATGCGTGGGGTCAGAGGCCAACCGAGTCGATGGTGGTGAGGCTACCGCGGGTGCTGCTTTGGGTGTTTCTGAAGGTCAAGCGCCAGCTAAACCTGCGGCTGCCGCCTACGTCGACGGTCTCGACACCGACGGCGACGCCAACCTGGATCCCTCTCCGATCGCCGCCGCGGTGCGCCACGGCCAGGAGGGCGACGGCGAGGGGGCGGCCGACGATGAAGAGCATGGTGGAGGCATCGGGACCGATGGGGAGACGGAGGCAGACGGGGGCAGGACGCAGATGAGGCCGAAGGTGGTGGGGAGAGCGGGGAAGAGGGCAATGACGAGGATGACCTCGCATTCGACGAGGCGGACCTCATTCTTTGAGGCTGGCAGGGTAGCTGTCGGGCTTGTCGAGATGGTAGCATTGTTTGACAGGGACGTTGTGCAGAAGTTGTTCATTGTGCGTGGTCACCCGAGGGTGCTGTAGCTATTGAGCGACGCGCAGAAAGTAGCAGCAACGCGGCGTATCCCTCTTTTTGTGGCGCTGCTGTCATCCCGTGGCTCTCTCTCCAGCGGTGAATTCATTGGTCGTTGGCATTTTGAAGAACAATGTTTTCATTGGATGCTCCTCGACTCGGGAGCCTCATCGCGTGAGTCACAGTTTTAGCTAGCCGTTTTTTCGAGCACATGATAGCTCATCAAGCTGGTGCCTCATCGAGATCTGCAACAGCATTGTATCGAGAACCCCTTTCGATGGCCCGGTCGAGCCCCATAGAAATGGGGCCCTGATGGGATTTTCTTCCAACGGAGACGATGGCGGGCCCCCCCCACCCCCTGCCCGACGGTCTGCGTGCGGGTTGCGTCAGGGCGGGGCGCGGCGCCCTCGAGCCCGCCGGCGGGGGCGGCGCCCCGCGCGCCGGCGCCGCTCGCACCGCCGCGGCGGGGTTCACGCGGCCGACGCGCGCGCGGCCGACGCGGCCGCGACGGAGCCGGTGGGGTGCCGGCGGCGGGCGCGACGTGGCGCCCACAAGCACCCCCCCCTCGCCCCCCCTCCCGACGACCACGACCACGGTGTTTGGGGCGGCCGACGCAGCGTGCGTCGCGGCGCCGCAGCTGTAAACGGAGGCGCCCGTCGGGTCGGATGACGCCGCCCGACCAAGCGTCGAACGCTTGCAACGGGACGAGCCGTCGCGCGTTTCTTGTCCGCGATCAAGAGGGGCCGTGCCGGCTGCACGCCGGCGGACCCGCGCCCGCGCGGCACGGACGGGGGGCCGCCGTGCAGCCACTGTCACGGTTTGGATCGCGGTGCTCGGAGGGTACTGGCAGCATGCCGAGGTTCGTGAGTCTGTGCAGCGCGCCGCACTGGAGCTGCTTGGTTGAACAGTCGAGATGCAGCTTACTGGCGGGCACGTCTGCGAATGTCCTGCTGGCTGCCAAGAAGCGCCGTGCGTGTCTGTTGCGCAGGGGCCCCAGTTGTCTCTGATTGAACGGCTCGAACGCGGGGTGGTTGCGGTCCGAGACCCCCCCTGCTCTGCGGTCGATTGGGGGTGGCAGCCGTCGACCGCCGAGGGGCACCCGGCCGCCTGGATCACCGGCTGGCCTGGAGAAGGGAGAAGCCACTCGCAAGCCCCCACGTATCGATGAGAGAAACCTCACGTGCTCCGTTTTCACGCTGGGTTGCCCTGACAAGGTGTGCGGCGGTTCGCGCGACGCGGTCAACTAGCCGACGGCGGCGACCCAGTCGCAGCCACACTCGCATCTGCCACTTGCTTGCGCCACGGAGAAAGAGAAAAAGCGCCGCCAGTTGCTGCCGCAGGCATCGTTGCAGACCGAACCGCCTACACTGTACTTGCCTCCCAGCGTGAGGGAGTCCGAAGGCAGGGCGGGGTGGGCGGGGCGGCGGGGGGGCAGAGCCTCGTTCGCGCCTGAATGCCGCAACGGTCGTGTCTCCAAGGCCGCGTCCACAGTATTTTTGGACGTGGTGCACGGGGTGCAATCCTGGCAGTGGAAGAAGAGAGAAGGGGGGCAACGGCGGGGAGCGAGCTGTGCCGGCGGGAGGTGCACCCGCGCTCTGGTGAGAAGCCACTGTCCGCACGAAAGGTGGTGCTGAGGTCCCCGCGATCCGAGCAGTGGTCGAGGGCAGACGGCGCCGGGCGACACTGGAGCCGACGGATCTGACTGATTTCGTGTCGATGGTGGTGCCATCACACGATCTCTCGAGACCAATGGATTGATCTCGACAGATCTACTGTCATTATACCCATCACAGATGTCACTAATGAAGTCAACCATGACCATTAAGATTGAAAACTGTGATTTCGATTCTGTCAATTTATCGACGACTTGTGGGCAATGGAGTTGAAACAGTCAAGTGCCCGTTTTGCTATCCGCGTCTTCCCGCGCTTCTCACTTGCATCTCGTAGCCGATGCCTTGGGCTTCTCTACCGCCTGATGGTGGCTAAACCACGTCCCTCCGCTACACTGCCCGTCTGAGCGTCGCCACCCTCTCTTCACCATTGCCACCCACGTGCACGCCACTGTTGATACTCACATCCGCATCACCCTCTTCACCCACGTCCGCGCCTTCCCACCACCAAGTGTTCCCTTTGTCTCCTCCCGTCTCCGTGACTGCCCGTGACCGCCGATCCCGCCTCCCCCTTTCCCTCCACCGCCATGCTCCGCGGCCACCCTCCCCCCCCCGACCTCGAGTGGGCAGCCACCCTCGACGCCTTCATCACCCGCCTCCTCCAGTCCGGACTGATCGAACAGAAGGACCTCGCTCGTAAGTACAAATACGAACTCCATGCCAACGAAATAGTCCTCCTGGCCTATTACATTGCCGCCGTCAACATTGAAGCTACTTACCACGATCTTGCTCCTGGCGACGAAGGCTATGTACCTTTCGATGGCATCGTGCTGACCGACACTTTCCAGTTAGGGGAACCGGATGCTGATAGTGCTTTGATCTCCGAATCTTTTCCTCAAAACTCGGAACGGGTAAAAGCCCAGAAAGGCCAACCCATTCGGGTTATCATAGGGAACCCGCCTTATTCCGTTGGGCAAAAATCTGCTAACGACAACGCTCAGAATCAGAAGTATGAGGTGTTGGACAGTCGGATTGCTAATACCTATGGCCGTCTCTCTACTGCTACCCTCCAAAACTCCCTTTACGACAGCTATATAAAAGCCTTTCGCTGGGCTTCTGATCGAATCGATAAAGATGCCGGTGGCATGATCGGTTTTGTAACCAACGGAGCCTGGTTAGATGGGGCCGCTCAGAATGGTTTTCGCATGACGCTGGTTAATGAATTCTCCAGCATCTACGTTTTCAACCTTCGCGGAAATCAACGAACGAGTGGCGAGCTATCTCGTAAAGAAGGCGGCAAAATTTTTGGCTCTGGTTCACGTACTCCTATTTCGATCACCTTCCTAGTCAAG
>ENA-ORXT01006461-ORXT01006461.1-marine-metagenome-genome-assembly--contig:-NODE-6461-length-10881-cov-3.731211_pt1 | contig 10881 bp, 1 predicted proteins | sample MGYA00237868_ERZ511482 | MGnify/ENA metagenome assembly ERZ511482
AGATGTAATGATTAAAAATCCGATTACCATTCATCCAACTACCCCCATTAGCGAGGCTTTGGAAATTATGCAGAAAAACCAAATGGGTAGTTTGCCAGTAATAGAGGGGGCTAATAAAATGTTGGTGGGAATCATTACCGAACAGGACTTTTTGAAAATTACAGGGCGGCTTTTGCAGCGGTTGAAGAAATAGTTTTTCTTAGTTTTTAAGCTTACTCAGAACTTGTAAAACTCACCATTCCTCGTCCCTAAGTAACCAGAAACTGATTATTCACTGATTCCTTAGTATTTTATAAATCTTTAAAGCAATATTAATTTTGCTTTGAGAATAGAAACTTGTTTTGCGCCACTCCCCAAACAAGTTTTTTTACCATAAAAAAACATTTTTTTACCTTTTAAAATACCATCTATTTGCTTGATTATCAAAAAACTAAATATTTTATGTCGCATTTGTACCCTCAAAATACGATTTTGAAAATTGTTTATTATTTTTTATATTTGAAAAAATACTGATTTTATTAGTATGCAAAATTATATTATATATATAGTAGAAAGCTGTTAAAAATAACAATAAACAACACAACACTCTTAATACAACACGCTACTTTACACAACTACAATACTTTTAAATATAGGGTTCTATATCTCAATGTTGCCACATGGCATTGATTTTAATACAAAGAACTTGCTTTTATATATTTACTTGTACTCTATTAAAAACCAAAATATTTATATATTTTCAATTTAAATAGGATCCACAGAAATTACTAACTTATGAAAATACAACACAAATCCTCAAAAGGCTTTATAGCAAAGCCACCTCCACTTGGTCAAAAAAACAATAAGCCCTTATATAAGCCCTCACTTCTTTAATAATTTAGGTTCTTTGACATTAAGTGTGGCGGTTCGCCGCTGCGACGAGACACAGAAAAATTCGCCAAAAACCCTCACTTTGTTCAAGTATTTTGTCAAATTATTTATGTGCCGCGGTGGCGGACCACCCACACTTAATGTCAAAGAACGATCATTTATAGATCGAATGGCGGATTAATTTTGAAAGAGACTTTGCATTTTGTTGAGGAAACTTAGGAAAAATGACCAAGGATCTTTGATGAAACCTTAATTTACAGTTCACTGGTGGACTGTAAATAGCCGTTCAGTATAAATAAGGGTGAAACTAATTTAATTCAAAGAAGAATTATTTAACAATAAACACATTTCCTAAAATATTTTACAATGAAACAACTTTTACTCTTAATATGGGGACTTTTCCTATTGTCCTCCATTCAACTATCGGCACAAACACTTGACGTAACTGCAACGTCCTCTACCTGTCTCCAAAATGGAGAACTGTCTTGGACGCTAACAGGCGCCGATCCTGCAGCTGACATTCAATTTGTGATTGCAGATACCGATCCTGCTACAACAGACGTTGTCCTACCTGGAAGCCAAACACAATTGCTTGGATTAAGCCCCGATGATTATATCGTCACTGCCAATATTTTTGACAATGGAGCCTTGGTTGGTACTGTTTCAGAAATGGCAACAGTGCTTGATCTTTTTGACCCAATCACTATTGATCTTGTAGACATAGCAGCTTGTGGCAACAACATCGGTGTCGAAATCCTGAGTGGTGATTTAGATTTTATTGAAATCATTTCAGGTCCCAATCTCGTTGGTTCGATTTTTAACACGGGTAATCCAGTGGTCATCAATGGAGTGGTAGATGGCGATTATCAACTCGACATTCTTGATGTTTGTGGAAATGTAACAACCGTTGATGTCAGCTTTTTGGAGACTGTTTCAAATAGTGAAATTAAATCTACGCCTATTTGTAATGTCAATAATTCGTTTTGTGATTCCTTAGATATCTTTATTCAACCATTAATGGACGCTTATCAATATCCTCTGAGTGTGAGCATTTCTGTTTATCCACCAAATGGAGCAGCAACCATTGTTATGCCTACTCAGGTCGCCACAGGGAATTATGATGCGACCATCCCCTATTATGTAGGGGAAGAATATTCCTACGAGGTAATCGCAACAGATGTCTGTGGTCAAATTTTTACTACTACAGAAACAGTCAATGGAGATGAGCGAGTAAGTAACGCTGAACTCGATTGTAATGGCTGTTTGTCCATACAATTGGATTATGTTAGATCAGCAGATATTACTATCAACTTTACCGATTCTCCTGGGCTGACCGCTGTACAAATAGGGGAAATTTCTGGTACTTATTCGACAGTATGTGCCGTCGGACCATTTAGCTCATTGTCTTATGCCCAATACGAGATTTGTGGAAGTACTTTTGATCTACCAGATGGAAATTACTCTATTCAAATTATTGATGGTTGTGAAACCCTCAACTACGACTTTACTGTTGCGGCATTTCCTGCTCTTGATGCTTTAACAATTCGCTCAGAATATCATTGTGAGGCTGGAGCAGGAACCTTAATCAGTTCTTGGAACAATGAACTACAGAGTATAGCTTTTACCTCCGCACCAGCAGCCTTTATGGCAACAGATCTTACAGGCTGTATAAAGGGTGCCAATAATACCATTGTGACTTATGGTCCACTTCCTATTGGCTCTTATGACATTAAAGCAGTGGATATCTGTGGACGTATACACACTGAAACTGTAGAAATTACAGACCCTCAAGCCCCTTTAATCAGTACCAATATAGACAATACTGCTTGTGGGACTTTTGACTTTACTTTTGAAGGAGCCAATGGGATTATTAATCCTGTTAGTGTTAGATACTATCTCGAATGGTTTGATCCTGACCCTTTAGTAAATGACTGGGTTATTCTAGAGTCTCAGAATGTTGGCAAAAATGAAGTGGGTCCCCATTCCTTTAATAATATCACCCAAACAGGAGATTTTCGAATACGAAGAAGAGTAGCTTTTGCTTCTAGTGGTATATGCAACCTACCTTGCTTTGAAACCCTATTTGAATTCACCGAAGATGGCAACACCCTCGACTTTACAACACTCGAAGGGCTACAATGTACCGATGGCTTAAATATGGTGGCGTCTGCAACTGGATTAGGAACCATTTCTTACGATATTCTAACGATTGATGGTGTTCCTCAAGCATCCAATCCTAATAACATAGGCTTGTTTGACAATTTAACGCCTGGTGTTTACGAAGTAGAAGCCAGCGATGATTGCGGCAGTCAGATTAGAACAGTAAATTTGAACAACCTCCCGCCATTACAAATCAGTGCCGATGTCTGTGATGCGGAGAATGCAGTATTGTTTGTCAATGGATATGATTTCTTAGATTTCTCTTGGTACTTTAATGGAGATTTTAACAATCCCCCCCTCAGCACCAACGACTCTCTATTTTTTACGCCTTATACGGCTGCCGATAATGGCACCTATTCCCTTGTTTTTTCTTTTGAAAATTGCGTACAGGATACGATTGAGTTTGTGCTCATGGGCGAGGTTGCTGGTTGTAACGATCCTACAGCCTTAAACTTCAATCCTTTGGCAACTTGTGACGATGGCAGTTGCTGTTATCCACCAAACATAACTTGTCCTTCAAATATTAGTGCAGCATGCGGTGAGTCAGTAGAATTTTGTGTGAATGGAGCAAGTGCTGGTATAGCCATAACGGAGCTGGCTGGCTTTACTTTCTTAGGTACGGGTGCAAATGGGAATACTTATTTCTTATCAGATGCTATTTTATCTTGGGGAGATGCCAATGTAGCTGCGCAAGTAAATGGAGGTCATTTAATTACCATTTCTGATGCAGCCGAAAACACAATAGCAACCAATACAGGTATTCCTGCCTGGATCGGATTGAATGACGAATCCGTAGAAGGAGTATTTGAATGGACCAATTGCGAACCAGTAACGTATACAAATTGGGGCTTCAATGGAGTTGGACAAGAACCAGATGATTTTGACGATGGAGCAGATCCAACATTAAGTCAAGACTATGGTTTTACGAATTTTTTTCCTGCAATTCAAGGTTTGGGATTTTGGGGAGATGATTTTTCTGGTGGAAATAATGGTAGTGGTCTTTTTCAATATGTCTTAGAATTAGAGGGAGGTGTCCAAGTGATACAGACTTCAGGTGATTATGTATCCCATGATGTCTTCCCTGTGGGCAGTTCTACTTTATGTTATAAAGCAGTGAATGGTTGTGGATTAGAGAGTGCAGAATGTTGCTTTACAGTAACGGTAGCACAACCAGAAATGCCAGCAATGGTCAACTGTTGGGATGATTTCCAATTTGATGAATTGGATTGCGAATGGGTCAATGAAGGAACAGAAGCAGTAACTCCTGTTATTACAATAGACAACCCAGAACTCTGCGAAGGAGAAGTAGTTTCATTTACAATTACAGGCTCTCCATTTGTTGAATATTCGGGATTTTATGAGTCTGGCTCTCCTGCTCCAGGTGGACCTAGTTTCAATGTCATTGCTGACGCAAATGGTATTGCAAGCTTTACTGCACCAGCAAGCCCTTTTCAACAATTTAGTACTGCAACAATATTCAATATTCAATATGCAAATTGTAATTTTGGAGTATCTATTATGGCAACGTACCAAGTATGTGAGACTCCACTGATTTCAGGATGTGCAGGAAGGGTGAATACTCAGGGGACTATTTCATATAACAATGACACCGATGGAGATGGTATATGGGAAAATTGCGACAATACCATTTGTTCAGGTGATGAGTTTTCATTGTCTGTTGGGAAATCTTCTAATGTAGCTGCTACTACCATCAGGTGGACAATGGAACTAGATCAAAGTAATCCAAATTTGAATCTCAGCAACTATTCTCCGTCCTTGGTTCAAGAAAGCAATGGGCAACAATATCAAGCATATCTTGGAGGTATTGTAAATAGTTCTTCAACCATTCAGTGCTTCACAATTGACGTTACTGCAGAGAATTTAGATTGTGGATCAGGTTGTTCGACGACCATTACTTTAGAAGTTTGTGTAGAACCAGAACCTGTAGTACCAGAACCTGTCAACTGTTGGGATGACTTCCAGTTTGATGATGAAACATGTACTTATGTGAATATAGGTTCGCCGTTTATCACAAATGTAACTGTAACACCTGAGCCATTTGATCCTTTTGATTGTGAGGATGATCAAGGATGTTTCACTTTCTCTTTTACAAGCCCTAATGATGATGAGGTCGTGACTTTCGACTACAACACCACAATATCGAGTACTAATTTTAACGTGCCTAACATTGTCTTTGGAAACGGCACGACAATACTGGATCAAGCAGATATTGGACCGCTCACTAATGGTCTGTATACCTACTCCCAAGAAGTTTGCTTCGATTTTGTTTCTCAAGGAACTGCAAGAGAAGATATACGTTTGGACGATTTTTCTGTAAGTTCAGCTTCAGGTTGTCTATTAGACCCTGATCAAAATATTGTCTTCGCATCCAATGGCGTTAATCTTGATTTAATTGTTCCTATTACCGTTACTGCTGATGTGACCAACGTGACATGTGGTGGTGATGTAACCTTCACCATTACTTCTGGTGTTGAGGAGGATGGAGGATTCTTTGTCGGAGAACTTACCTACGATTTGGATGGTACTATTTTTACCATTCCATTTGGCTTTGATCAAATAATTGAGTTTGGTTCGTCCATTGACGTTATTGAGGTTACGGTTCCAATCAGTAATATTACTGCCAACACGACCCTTACTTTAATCAGTTTTTTCGTTTCAATACCTGGACAGGATCCACTTAGTATTCCGCCTTGCCCACTTTTATTTGAGAATATTAGTGAGACCATTTCGGTCACGCAAGTTCCTGAACCACCTATGGAGAACTGTTGGGATGATTTCGAATATGATGAAACGACTTGTACTTATGTAAATGTAGGAACTGAACCAGAGATGCCAGAAGCAGTCAACTGTTGGGATAATTACCAATTTGATACAGCGCTTTGCCAATGGGAAAATGTAGGATCAGAACCTGTAATTCCTACCTTTGAATTGGACGCATCTGTTTATTGCTTTGATGATCCAATTTTTAATATTATCCAAGGAGAGCCATTTGCTGTCTATAATGTAATATCCTCAACTGGTGCATTTAGTAACTGGACTGCTGATGCAAATGGGTATGTCGGAGTTGGTATTTTCACTCAAAACAATGGAACCAACCCTATCCCAGGAGAATATACGCGTACTATTACGGAAATGATTGTAGGCGACTGTGTTGTTCCATTAAGCATATCTGAGACATATGTAGTAGAAAGACCTGAAGCAGTCTGTCAAGACCTTACCGTTCAGCTTGATGCAAGTGGTAATGCAAGTATTACCGCTGCTGATATAGACAACGGAAGTGGTGAGAATACCGCTTGCGAGATGACTTCAATGACGATAGATATGATGGACTTTGACTGTTCACATGTAGGAGATAATACTGTTACCTTATCAGTAAGTGATGTAGGTGGTGTTAGCTCAACTTGTACTGCAACGGTGACTGTTCTATTACAGGACGAACCAGCAGTAGTCAACTGTTACGATGCCTTTGTATTTGACAATCAAACTTGTCTTTGGAATAATGTTGGCGTAGAACCAAATGTAGACGATGGATGTGAGTTAACCAGCGACAGCTATGATTTGAACACTTGTGAAGTCATAAATATGCCACCAAATGTGGACGATGGCTGCCAAATAACGGTAGATTATTTTGACTTCAATACTTGTACTATTGTCAATATGCCTTCTAGTTGTAACGACAATGATCCAACAACCATTGATACCTTTGACGAAGCCAACTGTCAGTGTTTGTATTCATTGGTTGCTATACCTGGATGTACGGACGATTGTGCGACCAACTTTGATCCAGCAGCAAACCAAGACAATGGCTCTTGTACTTTCCCAAGCTGTGAAGATGGGTGTGATTTAACGACAGATTCGTTTGATGGAAACGCTTGTGAATGTATTTTTACGCAACCAAATATAGACGATGGTTGTGCCATAACGGTTGATGTTTTTGACGCCAATACTTGTAGCATTACCCATACCCCAATTTGTGACGATGGATGTGATTTAACAACAGATTCATTTAATCCTGACAATTGCACCTGTGTTTTCCAAGCGCCAGATTCAGATGACGGATGTGATTTGACGATGGATACTTTTAATCCAAATACTTGTGAAATTGTAAATACGCCACCCGATTGCGACGATGGTAATGATGTCACTGCTGATTCGTTTGACCAAGCCAATTGCGCTTGTATCAACGATGAAATTATTGTGCTCGGTTGTACCGAAGAATGTGCCTTCAATTTTAATCCAGCAGCCAATCAAGACGATGGTTCTTGTATTTTACCAAACTGTAACGATGGATGTGCTTTGACGGTAGACAGCTTTGATTTCAATACTTGCCTATGTATCAATACGCCTCCATCTTTAGGCGATGGGTGTGATTTAACCATAGACTCTTTTGATTTTAATAATTGTGAAATTGTCAATACGGATCCTGATCCAGATGATGGTTGTCCACTTACGACAGATGGTTTTGATGCCAACAATTGTGTAATCATAAACACTGCACCAAATGTAGACGATGGTTGTCCGTTAACAACAGACAGTTTTGATGCCAACAATTGTCAAGTAGTAAACACTGCGCCTGATGTAGACGATGGCTGTCCGTTAACAACAGACAGCTTTGACTCAGCCAATTGCTTGATAATTAATGAAATGCCAAATGTTGATGATGGTTGCGACTTAACCAATGACTTTTTTGATGCCAACAATTGTCAAGTAGTAAACACTGCGCCGAATGTGGACGATGGTTGTCCGTTAACGACCGATAGCTTTGATTTAGTAAGTTGTACCATTGTAAACTCCGCACCAGATTGTAACGACAACAATTCAGACACCAATGACTTTTTTGATGACACAAATTGTTTGTGTGTAAATGTCTCAACACTCATTCCTGGTTGTACCAATTCATGTGCCCTCAATTTTGACATAACAGCAAATCAGGACGACGGTAGTTGTACCTTCCCTTCTTGTAATGATGGATGTGATTTAACAGCGGATTCCTTTAATACAAATACTTGTGCTTGTATTAATGACATACCAGATATAGACGATGGTTGTCCGTTAACGACAGATAGTTTTGATGAAAACAATTGTGTAATCATTAACGCTGCTCCAAATGTGGACGATAATTGTTCACTTACGACAGATACTTTTGACGCAACAAACTGTATGATTGTTAATCAAATACCGAATGTGGACGATGGTTGTGATTTAACCACAGACAGCTTTGATGTCAGCAGTTGTACCATCTTAAATTTACCACCAGATCCTAACGATGGTTGTGATTTGACGATAGACTCTTTTGATTTTAACAACTGTGTAATTGTCAATGCACCACAAGGTTTAGACGATGGTTGCGACTTAACAATAGATACTTTTGACGCAATAAACTGTATCATTACTAATGAAATGCCTGATGTAGACGACGGTTGTGATTTAACCACAGACAGCTTTGATGAAGCAAATTGTGTCGTTGTTAATGAAATGCCGAATGTAGACGACGGTTGTGATTTGACAACAGATAGCTTTGATGCCAATACTTGTATGATTGTCAATGCAATGCCTGATTGTGACGACAGCGATGATACCACGGCAGATTCCTTTGATGAAATGAATTGTCTATGTGTCAACGACTTGATAATCATTTCAGGATGTACCGATGATTGTGCAACCAATTTTAATCCAGGCGCCAATCAAGACAATGGCTCTTGTAGCTATCCTGATTGTGACGACGGTTGTGACATAACAGCAGATTCCTTTGACTTTAATACCTGTGCTTGTCTTAATGAACCGCCTAGTGTAGACGATGTTTGTGCTTTAACCATAGACAGCTTCGATGCAATCAATTGCTTAATTATTAATGCAGAACCTGATTGTGATGACAATAATGAGACTACTGCGGATTCCTTTGATGAAGTGAATTGTCTGTGCATCAATGACTTGATAATCATTCCAGGATGCACCGATAACTGTGCGACCAATTTTAATCCAGATGCCAATCAAGACGATGGTTCTTGTACTTATCCTGATTGTAATGATGGCTGTGACTTAACAGCAGATTCATTTGATCTAAATACTTGTACTTGTGTTAATGAAATGCCGAATGTAGACGACGGTTGTGATTTAACCACAGACAGCTTTGATGAAGCAAATTGTGTCGTCGTTAATGAAATGCCGAATGTAGACGACGGTTGTGATTTAACCACAGACAGCTTTGATGAAACAAATTGTGTCGTCGTTAATGAAATGCCTGATTGTGACGACAGTGACAATACGACAGCAGACTCATTTGACGACGCCAATTGCAGCTGTATCAACGACTTGATAATTATTGCTGGTTGTACAGATCCGTGCGCCCTTAATTTTAATGAAAATGCCAATGTAGAAGATGAGTCTTGTACCTATGTTGATTGTGACGACTTCAATGATTGCACCGTAGATTTTTACAACAATGAAATTTGTGGATGCGAATATGAATTTATTTGTTCTAGCATTTCGGGAACCGTATTCTTTGATGAGAACGGCACCAACAGTTTTGACGATTCAGACAGTCCAGTACCAGATATGATGGTGCTGTTAATAAATGCCGATACAGACACCAATGTCGATATGGTCTTTACCGATGAGAATGGTATTTACTTATTTTCAGAAGTACCCGCTGGCGCTTATTACCTTCTTTTTGAAATGCCGAACACACCTGTTTTACCAAATATTGGAGGCGTAACTACAGACAGCGACATCAACGCAAATGGAGCAACACAAGTATTCAATGTTGCAGCAAATACAGAGGTCAGCAATATTAATGCAGGGTTTGTTCCATTGGACAATCAAGATTGTACCGATTACATTGTGATGTCGTCTGTGGTTTGTGCCGATGACAATGCCACTTATTCGCTGATCATTACCATTGCTGGTGGTGATCCTGGAGACGATGGTTATTTGATTACCAATAATGAAACGGGTATTTCGGAAGTTATTTTTACCAATACTTATTTGGCAACCGTTGTTGCTGGAAGTGGCTATGACTTTAGCGTAAGCGTGGTCAATCATCCGATATGCACCGAGAATCTTTCGGAAACCTTGGTCGATTGTACTGTAACCGCAGTTGAGTTGTTTGATTTTAAAGGCGAAGTCAGAGTAGAAGGAAATATGTTGTACTGGCAAACGGCTAGTGAAGAATATTCGCACTACTTTAGAATACAGCGTTCGATAGACGGCATCAACTTTATTGACATTGCCAATGTAGATGCTGCTGGATATAGTAATCGAGTCAAAGAGTATGCCTATATGGATTATACCGCTCCTACAGGAATGGCGTATTACCGTTTGGTGGAAGTCGATCTTGCCGATCAATTGCAGTATTCCAACATCATTTCACTAGAAAGAGAGACAGAGAATGCACAGCCGTTCAACATCGTTCGTTTGTATCCGAATCCAGCAAAACTCAGCATCAATATTGATCTTGAGTGTATCGCCGATGAAAACATTGTAATGAAAATTTACGATGTTACTGGTAAAACTTTCTTCTTGAGCAGTATGTCTGTTGAGGGAATGGAAGCTTATACCAGTATTCTCGTTGGTGTAGATCGATTGGTTTCAGGTTATTACTTCTTAGAAGTGAGTACCCAAGATCAGCGATATAGTACAAAATTGCCGTTTGTAAAGCAGTAAGGTGGACTATAAGTGCTTGGTTTTCTTTGGAGCGTGCTCTCAAAACTTTTTCAAACTGAAGTACAATGATAATTGGGGATTGAAACATTCCCTTATAAGTAGTCTGACAAAAATAAGTTGACAATTAACTGCCAATTATTTTGAGTGCCTTATGAGGCGTTATTTTAC
>ENA-ORXT01006462-ORXT01006462.1-marine-metagenome-genome-assembly--contig:-NODE-6462-length-10879-cov-9.726995_pt1 | contig 10879 bp, 14 predicted proteins | sample MGYA00237868_ERZ511482 | MGnify/ENA metagenome assembly ERZ511482
CAATGAGAGATCTGCATTCATTGCCGTTCCACTACCGTTCCGGGGCGATGAGGACAGAATTGGGGGATCAGCAATAGTAGCTCAAATGAACTCTGTGTTAACGTTCCTATCGACAGAAGGCCCCTTCCCTGTCCCCAACAGGCACTCAGGCCAGGGATGTGGGTCGATAACTATCACGAGATAATTATAATCCTAATTATCTCAGAATTATCGAAATCATGCCAGCACGCACTGAAAATGATGGTCTGTGGGCCACGTGTTCGCATCTAATTTGCAGATATACATGTCATGTAGCACGTAGAACAAGCGGATCCTGGACTCGCTGACACCGCCTCATTCGATCTTTGCCGGCGGAGCTCGCCTTTTCATTGCCCCTGCTGCACGACGGGCAAGTGCGGACCCGACCGCCGCCGTGCAGGTGGGACGAGTACTGCTATTAGCCATGCTACACTCCTGCCCGGCCGTACGCCGCGTGGCTTCGGCCGCCGCTATCGCAGTCGTGATGGTGTGTGTCGATTCGGCGGTCGTCGCCATCGACTTCCCTCCCACATGTGTGCCATCTCTTCGCAAGCTGGTCGTCATGTCTCCTCGCCCCGGCATTCGTGAGGGCAACGCCTCACACACCCCAACCTTGATGAGAGTGGCCGTGTTGCGATCGCAGTCGACCCACAACCACCGCCCCCTCCGACCCCGCCCCCGTCCGCTGCAAACGAGGCGGCGGCCGCCGCATGAGCTGTCCTTCACGTCGCTCCAATGACGGCGAGCACGTACCGTGCGGTAGAGGCGGCGCCCGACCACCACAGGCATCGTGTGGAGGAGCGCGAGAGACATAGCGAAGGAGAACTAACAGTCTGCCAGACGAGACATGAATCAGGTCGTCCATCAAGTCATTACAGACACAGTCGGGCTGATGGTTTCTGTAACCATAAACGATAAGTACTGCTAAATACTGAGAACAGAAACCATCAATGATGATTTCGTCGAAAGTCTACGACCCTGACTCGGGCCGCCTCTATGAACGAAAAGTAGAAACTGAGAACTGCATTGGATCGGTTTGTGACTGCTTGTAGAAGTTCTCATGAATTTCGTTGTATCCAAAAAGGAATCCATTTTATCCATTCCTTCCATGAACCCCCTGGTGGTCGCGGGCTCGTTTCCAATAGCGATGGCCCCGGCGGTAGTTTACGCAGTACCCTCGTGGCGCTGCCCTGGGCCACTCCACGTACTCGTCCGGCCATTGACAGCGGAGGCGGTGCCTCATTCCGCTCCTTCTCATCGCCGCGTGCAGGCCATGTAGCACCACCCGGTCGGGGGTGGTGCCAAGGCACCGCGCGGGGGGAGCCAGCGTCGAGCGGACACGACCCTCAGGCCTTGTGTCCCCTCGGGGCACGGATCTAGCGCCCACACTAGGCGGAATCACGAACGCGAATTTGGGACGGCGGCCAGACTGTTAACCACCGTTACACTTGTCAGGAGCGCCCGCACGAAATCGGTGAGACGACCGATCAGCCACGGGCCAGGTCAGGTGTCTTTCTTTGAAAAGCTTCAACTAACTTCTACACAGGTGTCAGCGAATCTGTGACAAATGGGCGATCAAGCCCAGCGACTCTGCGAACTGGACAGCTCCCACCGCCCCTGCTCTGTGACCAGTTCAAACGTCGAGGGTGGGCCTCGGCTGAACCAAGTTGGTAAATAGTCAGCCCCGTGAGTCGCGTTCCTGATTGGATCAGGCGAGGCGACGCCTTCAACGTTGACCCCTGGTCCGCCAAAGCTGACGACAGCACACTGCAACGCTGCTCATGCGAGAGGCGTGGCGCCTGCGTACAAGCATGCGCAGCCTGCGGGCCTTCCGTTGATGCCCCCCGTCTGTAACGACCTGCTTGCACTCGCGCAGATGCCTAGCGGCCTGTGCGACCATCTCGATAGGCTGGACCGGTCTCAACTGCCACCGGCGATGTGGAGACGCCTGCATCCGGTGCACGCTGCTATTGTGCCGTGCGCAGTCATCGCTGCTTTTGTCGCGTCGCAGGCTCGTTTCGACCGGAGCGTCCTTTGTACATGAGGCACACCTGGTGAGCGTGCCAAGGCGTTTGCCTCTTTTTGGTTCTCGGTGTCTAGCGCCTGAGTGGCGCCGATACAGCAGCCCGCAGATGCCACCCCGTCCTTTCTTCGCCACCCCACCTGCCACCGACCATCGTTTTTATTCGCTCCTGTCCTTTGCGGCGCCGAGTGCGGAGGCTATCCATCTGCCCCTTGCTTGGTACTGACGTCTGTGCCCACGCGCTCCTTCTCAGCCGTGCCACACACATTCAGGTGAGTGCTGATCCGTCCTTGTTTTGGGTGGGTCGAGATTCTGCCCGCCCCCGTCCCGACCGCGAGTGACATCTACTCGCTATGTGCCTGGTGCGCTGCATCACTTATGCCTCGTTGCCGAGCGCCGATCATCGTGGAAGTGTGAGGCTGGTGGGCTGGTTCTGACCCCTTGCTCGTGCTGTGGTCCGCGGGTTGATTTCTTCCCTCTGCGTGCATCCGTTGCTTGCTATCCCTTGTGCCTGATCAAGTATTTGACAAACAAACAGCAGGCACAATGGACGGTCGCCCTCCCTCGCGACTGCGCCCCTTCTCCTCCTTCCTTGCGGGTGGTCCGTCACAGCCGCGCCGACAAGCCGATCCCCCACACATCGACTCTCATCTAGGCGTGCACAATGCGGCGGGCACCGCGTAGTCCACCCCCCCTGCGCTGGTTCCTCTGGCCGCCTTTGGCATGGCGGGCGGTGCCAGGTCGTTATCGTACCGGACGGGCAGCGCCGCGGAGCCTCCTGGCCAACTGCCCCCCCAAAACACGAGCGGCAGGCCTGGCGGGCCGGCTGACTTTCCCGCTGGTGGCCTGCTGCCGCGACACGTTTTTGGAGGAAGCCGGCACGGCGACTCCCTAAACATGGGAACGCTCGACCCATACTCGGCCGCGGTCACGGTGCACGGTGACGCCGCCGTGTACCGGACGAACTCTGACAGTTATGGGTCGCGGTCGAATTGTCGTATTGGCGAGACAGGACGGCTGGGGTCACGAGACCCGCCTGACCTGGCGGGCGACACCGGTCACTCGTCGGCCGCTGCCGAAGCAACTCCGGCATTGTTTGGTGACAGTGACGAGGAATTGGACGAGGAACGCCCCGCCGCCGTCGTCGCCGCCGGCGCACCCGCCCCATCGGCGTGCCCGACCAGCACAAGAAAAAGAAAACGCGGAGTAATGCCACGACGGTGGCCGATTATGGCAAGGACGGCGGCAGGTTCAAGGTGGACGTGCGCCTCTTTCTAATCCAGGAGTGGGTGGCCTACGTGCGCAAGCAGCTTGGCAGGGAGGGCGTCAGCTTGAGGCTGTCGACCAAGAACGCCGCGACCTACATTCAGAAGGGCAATGTCAATAAGACCGGGGTACCTCACAAGCTCTCGGCCATCACAGGCGTTCTGGACCAGATGCGTAAGTACATGCAAGCTCATCAGGACGCCGGCCCGTCGGGGTCGGGGACGTTGAACGTTGAAGAGGTGCAGTCGAGGATGGATGACGAGAAGGCCAAGGCGTTGCGCATGAACGCCGACGAGACGAGCGAGCTCGTCGAGGTGGGCAAGGTCCTACTGTCCATGACGGGTGGGACAAAAAAGACGGTGGTCGTCACGCTTGGGTCTGCGCCGGATCCTAATAATTCTGACACCACCAGCCAAGTCGATGATTCAAGTGCCACTTACAGTGGCTTAACGACGTCTGCCTCGGACCATTGCCACGTTGAATGTGAGCTGCCACGACGGGTGCGCGCGCGCTTGCCGCCCTATGCTCGTTGGGGTCTTGGCGACTCAAGGACCCCATCAGCGGCAGACCCGTCGCCTGCAACCCCTTCTTCTGCTCAGCCTCCGCCTGGTAGCGAGTCTACTGCTCGCTCACCACCCAGTGCATCTACTGGACCTGCCATCCCGTCTGCTGTGTCGGCATCACGTCTTCGGGCGGCGTCTGGGCGCTCATCACGGGCCTGAACCCAAGGGGGGGGAGACTGCGGCGGTGACCCGTTTCCTCGGCAGCTGGTGAGCTTAGTTGACAAGAGCCTGGGCCAAGTGCGGGAGGAGAAGTCTGTGGCAATACTTGCGGTCCAGATGCAAGCCGACGCTGCGGAGCGGCGGGACTCCGACTCCGCCGCCGATGCGGCGAAGAAAGCCGAAGCGGCCGCTCGGCTGGACGCGGCCACGGCCGCGGAGGTGGCAAGGCGGCACGAGAAGGACGTGCTACGATTGCAGTTGGAGCTGCAGAAGCAGCAAAACGCGGTTGTGGTGCAACAGTTGCGATTGTGCAGCACATTGTACAAGGAGACGCAGGATCCTGCGGTACTCGCGGTGCTGAAGGGAGTGGGGGTGACGGCACCTTCCGTTCGCCCCAGCGCTGTTCGCAGTTTGGCGGGGACGGCAGGCGCGGCGTGTGGGGCGGGAGCAGCTGTGGACAACGGATGGGAAGGCGCGAGTGTCGAAGGGGTTGTCGTGAGTGGGGAGCGAGCTGCTGCGAGTGGGAACCGGGATACCACGAGTGGGGGTGGGTGACAGGCCGGTGGGGGTTGTAGCGAGCCGTAGTGTATGTGACAGCGGGAGCACAAAAGGAGATGGTAGTTGGGCAAAGAGAGAGGCTAGCAGCAGATAGCACAGTTTTCTGTTATAGGCACGCCATTGGTCAACATATGCTTATTTGGGAAGCCATGACTGATTGTGAATCTTTGCACCCCGGCGGGGGATGACCGGTACCTGCTGAGATCCCACCCTCGCGCCAATCACCGGCCGATGATTTGGGTGTACCAATGGCGTGCGAGATTCCGCGTTGTGCCACGCCGAAACGGTGGGGAGATGGCAAATTGCGCCCCGAGTGTGTGGCTGTGTGTGATTGCGCTGACGGGCTGTTACCCGTCGGTGGCTTGTGTGCACCTGGCACCCCTCAGAGAGTGGGTTGCCGGGTTGGCCCGCGTGCGTGCGCGTGTGCGGGCATATGACGGCACCCCGCACCGGCTAGCGGAGGGGTGACCGACCCGGTAGCCCAGACACCGAGTACCGTCGCACCCCAATCAGGGGAGCGTCGGTGGATCGGTGCACGGGTGGGCAAACACTGCGTTCTTTCCCCTTTCTCGCCGGTTTTCCACACTGACGGAAACCTGGGTGGGCCAAGTGCCAGCTTGTTTCGTATTTGTGAGTTAGGGACAGTTTTCTGCCCAAGGCGGATGGTGATGGGGGGCGTGGGCGGCAGGTCAGCTGCTAAACGGTCTACTGTGACACGAAGTGGCTGGTGGTGTGGATTGTCAAATGGACCAATGAGGGGAAGATGAGCTGCTTCTGGCGAGGATGCTCATGCGATGAATCCAGAAACTGAGGAGCAAGGACTGCTGTGACCGTCTTGTCAACCAGATGTGATGGAAAAACAGAAGGAACAGACGCTCAGTATTTATACAAGCCTGTGGCCTTCATGAATGTCAAGACGTCACGCTTGACCCGATTACGGCTCTGTTCAGCCCCCTCATCCGCCGGAAGCGGGTCAGCAGCTACGTCGGCGTGCAGGCTCTCCGGAATATCTGCATCCCCGAGTGAGTTACACACATTGTGCAACACACAGCACGCCAAAACCCAGTCCAGAGCCCAAAAAAAGTCAAGCTCGCAACCAATGGGGAGTCGTAGCTCGTGCAGGCTCGCCCAATGTCCCTTCAGCATTCCGAACACATGCTCGGAGAAAGCACGTACACGAGCAACCTGCCAGTTGATGTTCTTGTTGCTCTGCGCGTCTTCGTCTGTTCCTTGGTACGGCCACACGACCCAACGTGTGGAATGCATGCCCTTATCACCAAGGAGATGCTCGAAGAGGAAAAGGTGGTCGCCCGGGCGTTGGGAACAGGCCGCGTGGTGCTGCACGAGCGCGTCCCCTGCCGCTCCCGTAAATCCCAGGGTTACGGGGATGATGATGCGCTCGTGGTCACAGGCCATCAGCACGTGGACGCTATACCGGTCATGCCAGTCCCAATAGGTCCACGGCTGTGCGCGCGGGGAATATGTCAACGGCACTTGCGAGCCGTCTGTAGAGCCGATGCATCCGCGGAAACCGAACAACTCCCACGCGTAGTCCGAGAGCTCCCGGCGTCTCTGTGGGGATGGCCACGCAATGTAGTATTTACCCAGCTTGTTGACAGCTCGTACAAATCGCTTGGTGTAGTTGTTGACGGACCTAGACCTGATGCCAAAGGTGTTTGCGATCACCACGACGCCTGAGCAAACCCCCCAAAAAAATAGAAAAAAGCCAGAAAAAACAAAGAAAAAAAGGAGAGAAAAAGAAATAAAAAGGCGCAACACAGGCCAGAAATCACAGCGAGTTCCTAGGCAGAGCCAGTAATAAATGTCCCCAAAACATGATTGCCACACATAGAAAGAGACACGTACTTGCGGAGTTGCCGTAGTGGCCGAGCCAAAAAAGACCCACCTTCTGAACTGTGTTCAGAGACAAGGCCCGCGGCGTGCGCCTTCCCGGCTGTCGTAGATGCGGCTCGAGCAGCCCGGCCAAGTGGATAAAAGTGGAGCGATCCATGCGCATGAATAAACGCCACGTGTGCTCAGGTAGGCTATCCAGAACATAGAGGCACCAGTTGGTGCTCTTGGGAACGAATTCCCGGCTCATGCAGAGGTACCGGTTGTGCAGCAGCCTACCCAGCCGCCAACGCTCGCGTGCGAGCAGAAAAAATGACAAAGGAAGCCGCTGTAGGGCCAGGGGCTCCATTCTGCGCAGGCGCGCTCTCCCGGTCACCTGCAACAAGGAAAGAACACACAGAAACCGCACACGTCGCTGGGCCCGCCGGATGGCATTCTGCCAGCGCGACACGCGCACCATCGTGGTGCGGGTGGGTACGGATGTACAGGTCACGTCGGCAGGAAAATGGGCCGCTGACCGGGCAGCAAGTCGCTGGCCGCGGTCAGCCGTGCGTCAGAGATTCTCTGTTGACAACGTCAAAAATTGGGGATACCTGCCACAAACAACTTGATGTAACATCATATCTAGATAGACGTCTGACCTTTATGGCTGTTTGGTCTTCTCACCAAATTCGTGCGGGGCCTCCTGACAAATGTAATGATGGTTAACTGTCTGGCTGGCTGGCTGGCTGGCCTGCACATTTTGCGTTTATGAACCCCCCTACTGGGTGTGGGGCCGCGCGGAGCGTGCAACCCGGCCTGGCGGGGCGCGGCCGCGGCCGGCGGGCCCGCGCGGGGCGGCGCTTATGTCGGGCGGCGAGCGCTCCCTCGTGGCCGCGCCACCGGCCGCCACATCAGGCCGAGGCGCCCGGTCCCGATTCCCCCTCGTCTCTATTTACCCGCATTGGGAGACTTGTGTTGCATTGAACTTAGTTGTATTGGTTGGTCGGCGGCGCGGGCTAATTTCCATGGGGGAAATTGGGTCCAAGCAATGGTTTCCGCCCTTTTAGGACGAGGGGCGACGACGGTGGGAGGCACCGACGTCGCCGGCAAGTAAACTGTGCCTTGTGTCATCACCTCTGGCGGCCTGACTTCCCGGGTCCGATGGTCCTATAGCAGTGCACGCACGGAGGGGGCACATGCGGGATGCTTCCCTCCCCCCTATGACTTGATCCACATTCTGTTGTGCTACAGGCCGCATTGCTCACCTCGTGACCCAAAAGCCAGACCAGGACGGTTCTCTTGCAGCAATAGGGCACTTTTCCAGGGCGACTGATGAAAACGGATGCGCAGACCGTCTACTGAGAGCCGCTCTACATCAACGGCTGTGCAAGCTGACGACAACGAAGACCTCGTTGGCCGGCAGCGCAGTCGTTCTGTCAGGCATACTTCGATTCCTGTGACACACTCAGTAGTAATACAGTGCGTTCTCGTTATACGAGAATCGTTTACAAGAGAATATGGGTCTCGAGTCTTCTGTTCCGGACCATGCAGGCCACTTTTTTTCATTTTGGGCTGAATCAGCTGTCTCTTATATTGTGCTTCTCACAAGAACTGGATCCGCAACATCCGCTTTAGCATCATGAACCGACCCCTGAGCCAATGAAACAGTGATTTTGCGACGGAAGCTGATGCACCGAGGTCCAGTGTTTGTGAGAAGCACAATAACGAGAACGCACTGTATTGCAGTCTCCCAATTTTGGCTGATGCCGACAAGAACAACTGAGCAGATATTGCAGTCTTCCCGATTCTGGCCGATCCGGACAAGAACAACCTACAGTCCGCACAACTTCTGATTGGTTGAGAGGTCGTATCCGGCCGGATGGATGGCTGTCGTGCATCTGTTCTGCACAGTTGTTCTTGTCGGGATCGGCCAAAATTGGGGAGACAGCAATAAGATGCACGACAGCCATCCATCCAGCCGGGTACAACCTCTCGACCAATCAGAAGTTGTGCGGACTGCAGGTTGTTCTTGTCCGAATCGGCCTGAATCGGGAAGACTGCAATACTTAGACTGCATGTCATCATGTACCAGGTCATGAAGCGAACAAGTACAACACCAATATATTGTGCCCCCCACCTGTACCACTATATGAAACACTAGGTCTTAGTGGAGAATCCACTAGTGAGCCTAATGAAAAGGACGTACAACACGAGGACATCATTGGGAAAACTTTGAACCCATGCTGCAGAGCTTGCACAGGCCGAGCGATGAGCTCTCCGTTGGGCTCGTAAAAGTAGGAGGACATTACGGCACTCATGTAGACGTTCTCGTCCCCTTCTCGAGGTCGGCGTGAAAAGGCTTCCGCCTGCCTACGTGCGCACGCAAACATCGGAAGAATTTCGGTTTGTTCCTTTGCCCCAATTGGCCGATAAGACCCCTCGACAGACGTTTTTAAAATACTTGGCCGGATGTGCAGTAGCACCCCTTCTTTTTTTCACCGCTGTGTGTGTGCATGGTATTGCTGTCTTCCCAATTTTGGCCGATGTGGTCGATTTCAAGACACGGTCTCGGTCAACTGCCCATTGGTCGAACGACTTTATCCGGCTGAGTGCATGGCTGAGAAACAGTTTCGCGCAGTTGATCACCCCTCTTGACATCGATGGCATCGGCCAAAATTGGGAAGACAGCAATACGTGGGCCGTATGGGGGATGTGCCATACCACACAGCTGCACCGTGCATGCGCTGGAAGGAGCTTCCAGACGGGTGCCGGACAAAATTTCCCTCGGCTCACGGTGCTGGCGGTGCCATAGTTGAGGGTGTTTGTGTGCAGAGATGAACCTCTCGCCCTGCTTCCTGCGGGCTCCTCCCGCTGCTCCCTTGGTTTCGAGCACGTCTGTCGCGCATGTGCGCCCGCGTCTTTTATCCGTGCAAGGGCGCGCCCTCAACTGTCCCAAATCGCCCCAAACGCGGGGACCCCCTGCACGAGGCACCCGCCGACGACGGAGCGGGTGATGCCCTCGCTGCTCACCACAAACACCGCCTCGGCGCCACACCCGTGCGCGACGCGGAGGACGAGTTCGGTCATGTCGACGCGCCCGCCCGTGGCCGTGTCGTGCACGACCGCGCCCGGCGTGGCGGCGACAATCGCTGGGATTTCCGGCCCAAACGCCGCCTCGGTATTGCGGCACACCCACACGACCCGCACCGAGGCGGGCGTTTGGAGCAGGTGCGGCAGCACCGGCGCGATCCCCGCGCCCGTGGCCAACACGACCGACCGCGCAAACAGCCGCACGTTGTACATAAAGCCGGGGGTGCGGATGCGGCGCACCCACAAGCCCCGGGGGGGGGACGCGACGAGCGCCTTGGTCCAATCGCCCACCCCCGACACGACCATTGCGTGCGTGCGGGCGGTGCGCGAGGCGGACACGGTCGCAAAGGCGTGCCAGCAGCCGAGCGGGTGGTGCGCGACGCGCCCAAACGTGCCCGCCGCGGGCGCGCCGTCGGGGAATTGGAGGACGACCGTCGATGGGGACGGCACGAGGCTCTTGACGGGCACGCGGCGGAGGTAGGCCCACGGCAGCGCCACCGACACGGTCATGGCGGCGGCGAGGGCCCAGGCGGCGGCGTTGCCGCCCCCCCCACCCGCCGCCCCCGCCCGCCGCACCGCGTCGGTCGCCAAAAACGCCCACAACACCCCGAGCGTCGTCCACCCCACGTACCGGTGGGTCATCTCCCACGCGTCGTGGTATTTGGCGCGGAGGGCGGGCACGGACGTCGCGCAAATTGTCGCCGTGCAGGCGACGAGCACCCACGACAGCGCCTGCTGCGCGGCAACCGCGGCGGACGGCCCGTCCGCGGCGGCCACCCCCCGCGCCACCTGCGCCGCATAGTAGAGGAGCCAGCCCGACCCCGCCGTGGCGGCGCCGCTGTGGAGGCCCCCAATGTGGAACGCAAAGCGGCAGAGCGCGACGCGGATGGACCGCGGCATCGAGTGCGGGGTGCGGGTGAGGAGGTAGTAAAACAGGTTGAGCAACACCTCGTTGCGCGCGCCGACCGAGACGGCGAGGTTGCCGAGCGCCACCAGCGGCAGCGCGTCGGGGGCGATGGGGAGGGAGCCCCACAGGGAGGCGGCGAGCACCGCCCCGTTGGCGGCGAGCACCCAACTAAACAGCTGCTGGTAAAAGGCGTGCGCGGCGAGGATGGCCGCCGCCCCGAGGCGCCCGGGGCCCCAGTCGGGGAAGAGCGCCTCCTCAAACGACGGGTCGATGAGGCGCGGGGGGGTCGCGCACGTCACCCCCCCGCCGCCGCCAACGACGCACCCGCCGTCGGCGGGGGGCTTGCGGGGCGACTCGTCGTCCGACGCGTCCAACGGCGGCAGCAGCGGCGGCGCGGCGGGCAGCGGCGATGGCGTCACGGCGCCGTCGCCCCACCCGCCCGCCCCCCGCCGGCGGCCCGAC
>ENA-ORXT01006463-ORXT01006463.1-marine-metagenome-genome-assembly--contig:-NODE-6463-length-10879-cov-7.743473_pt1 | contig 10879 bp, 8 predicted proteins | sample MGYA00237868_ERZ511482 | MGnify/ENA metagenome assembly ERZ511482
CCGCCTGGCTGCTCGTCCCCCCGCTGCCGCCGTTGGCGTTGCCGCCCCCGGTGCCGTTGGTGTCCCTGCCGCTCCCCGCCTGGCTGCTCGTCCCCCCGCTGCCGCCGTTGGCGTTGCCGCCCCCGGTGCCGTTGGTGTCCCTGCCGCTCCCCGCCTGGCTGCTCGTCCCCCCGCTGCCGCCGTTGGCGTTGCCGCCCCCGGTGCCGTTGGTGTCCCTGCCGCTCCCCACCTGGCTGCTCGTCCTCCCGGTGCCGCCGTCGGCGTCGCCTCCTCGACAGCGGGTTGTGTCACTGCCCTTCACCCCACGGGTGACCTTCCAGCCGCTGCCGGCGCTGGAGGAGCCTCTGCCGGAAGCGTGGAGCCTCCCGTCGCTACGCAGGCTGCGGCGGTCGCCGCGACAACGATGCCGTCTACGCCGGCGGCGCGGACAACGACGGTCGGTGGAGCCGCCCATGGTGCGGCGCCTGACCACCTGACGACCCCAACACCTTTGGCGGGCGCTGAACCTACCACGCCTGCCGAGCAAGAGGAGGCGTTTATGCGGGGTGACACGGTGGACCCGCCTCTTGGGGCGCGCCTGAGCCTTGCGGAGCACGCTCGTTCCCGTGCTCGGTCGCGTGCGGCGCGAAACGATAAGCACCCCGCGCTGCACAGGTTGTCACGGTTTGTGTCGGCGGTCAAAGGCGTCGGGCGCGTGGACGACGCCACTCTCGAGGCAACGGCGGGGAGCGTGGCGGCTGCAACGTCCATCCAGACGCGCAACCCCACCCTCAGGGTCATGGTCCACATGTCGGGGGTGGACCCGGCGGGCAGCATCGCCTGGGCAAGCATCTACGGCACTGGGCGCGCGGTCGACTCGGACGTGCTCCGCGTGATGTCGCAAGTGCACCAGTTCATCCGCGGAAGGGACAGCCTGCGCGGCATTGCGCTGCCGGTCGGTGGCGACCCTGCCCGCCTAGTTGACGACGATTCGACGATGCACGGGGAGCTGCCAGACGGCATGTCGGTCAAGGACTACCTGGACATCATGACGTCGGTAACGGACGACGATCTGCCGCCACCGCTGAGCGTCCAGCGGATGGCTCGTCACATGTCGCGGACCGCCGCTGGCATGTCGGAAGACGGGCCAAACTCGGAGAGCGACTCCTCCGGGGGCGAGGATTGGGGCAAGTTGGCCTTCACGCACGAGTCGCTGGACCCTCCGGCGCCGTACCAGCCCTCAGAGAATGCCATCAGCTTCCTACGGACGCTGATGGTGGCCAACACGACGACGGCGCTGCTCGTCCGTCTCACCCTCTGGGAGGCTGTCTCCCACTTGACGGGGCGGGTACAAACGGTGCCGCGCTACATCACCGAGTGCACCGCGCGGTGGTGGCCGCACAAGGTGACGATGGGCGCTGTGCCGAACGACGGGCTTCCGGGGGAGCGGTGGCCGGTCGCGGTGCTCGTTGACCGCCGGCTGCTGTCGGTCACGACGCGGTCGCGGGACGGCGACGCGATGGGCAACAAGATTGTCACTTTGTGCGGCATCTCCGCCAACAAGGCGACTTGCTCTCAAAATGAGGCTGTGGCGGCGATGCTTCTCCTCTGGGACAAGGAGCCGACTGTGCGCACGACGATGCGCCACTGCCGCTTCCGCGCCGAGGTGGTTCAGCTTGGCCAAGACAACCTGGCCGCGGAGGAGGCGGCCGCTACCGCGGCTGCTGCAGCTGCTTCCCTTGGCGGCGGGGCCACCAGCGGCGCAGCGGCAGTGCCTGTGGCAACCGAATCTTCCGCTCCAATCGCGCCTCGGCCGGCCGCTGGGGCGTCGGCGGCGTCTGCAGTGCTGTCTGAAGTAACGGCGTCACTGACGGCGCGCGCGGCATCTCGTGCGGCAGCAGCTGCTGTGACAACGACGCCGCGCGCTACACGTGGTCGGGGCAAGCGGGCGGCGGCAAAGCCTGCTCAAGCGGGCGCTGCCAAGCGCACTCGTCGCGCGCCGGTCGCATGCGGCAGTGGCGCCGCGGTGTAGCCCGGTTGTAAGGATAATCATTGCTCCGTGGCTGTATGTATTTGGTTGCGCTTTTTGTTCTCTATCCTGTGGTTTGCTCTGCGTCTGCATCCATCTTTCTGCTCGAGTTCCACAGAGACAGTTGTTTGTGTTGTTTGTTCTCGAGTGAGGGGGGGTACTCGGCCAAGCGACGCCAGTGGTCTGTCACTATCATCAACCAGGCCACTGGTATCATCGTCTGGAGGGGCCAATAACCAATGCACTTGGCTGAGCGCATATCTGTGTCGGGCTACCCTCTGTGCGTGCTCGGTTCATGTCTTGTTTCTGCAGCATGCCAGTATATGAAAAACATAGGGATGGGGGGGGAACGGGGGGTGAAACAAAGTGGTTCGGTCTACGGAAACGATCAGGCGCACAAAATAATAAGGAAAGTATAATGTACGCTCGCTGTTGCGCTGTTGTTCAATGCGGCTCTCCAGCAAGAGTGCCTGGGAGCCACCACGCACCTCACCAAAATGGCCTAAGAGTCGAACGGGAAGCCAACACCAGCGCACACCCGAGCCATCAGGGCACCATCTGCTGGGGTTAGACCACGCGGCGGCCAGCAGGAACAGGGCCGTGGGCGGCGCGGCGCGGACGGTCGGCCGTGTGCAACGGGTAGCGAGACCGCCCGCCCACGCGCACGATTTGCAGGGGGTGCCGGCATCACCCCGCCCGGGTGGGTGGGTGGACGGGGTGGCCCAGAGAGAGCACTCTGCGCAGGTCGGTTGATTCGGTCACGAGGCCAACGAGGCTACACGTGGGAGGGCATGCACGCGCGCGCGGGGGTCGCGAAACCGTTTGATAGGTCTCGCGACGGTTCCACCACGTGTCCCCCCACTCGGGCTTGCTGATTGGATGACAGGTTCACGGCGCTCCGCCGCCTCATGACATTAAGATATTTCCGGTCACGTGCGATAGTTCCAGATCGGACGCCGTGGTTCAGATGAGAGGCCCTGATGGCACCGTATGAACAAACAAGTGTTTTCATTGGCTACCGGTGTGAATCGGCGCGTCGATTCGACGCTCACGTGGAATGTCATTGTCATCCCCCGCACGGCTGGGCTGCAGACACCCCCCCTCAGCCTAATCGCCGTTCCCAGGCGACAGACCCTCGTCCTCAGTCGCCCCGAGCCGCGTTGATACCGCAGGCAGAGCTCGGCCATGGGACGCCATTTTCGGTCGTATTGGCACCTACTTCAGGCCCCGCGACAGCCACTGATATGGGACCTCGGCAATCTACACAGTCCGCAGCGGCGTCATCGTTGGTGTTCGCTACGAACGTTTGGCCCTTTCCACCAGCGCTCATCGTCCCCCTCGCTGTGGGAACAATAGCCTCCGACCCGTCCGTCCCCTCCGCCGAGTAAGTCGCTCGCTTTGTTGATACAGCGACAACCAGCGCCAGCCACTCCTCCGTCCGCTCTCCCATTGATACTCAGGAATGCGCGCGCTGTGTGTCGCTGTACCGGCGGCAACGACGACAGGGGGTGCGCCAGTGACCTGCCGCCCTATCCCTTAGATGGTACTTGCGACAGTCAAAGCCTCGAGAGGTATGAAATGCGCGTCACTGTGCATAGCCCCTCGAAACCCAGCGCGAGGGATGCGGCTGAGCTCTGACTGTGGAGATTTAGCTGTGTCCAAGCAGCACACCGTCGCCAATGGCACTCCGACGTACGTGCCCCGGGTACCATCAGCTGGCCAGACCCTGTGGCAATCGGTGCCTGGCGTCTCTTTTCAGGATGCTGATTTTCTGTTGGGTGGGTCTTGGACCATCCATCATGCAGTGCGTTCGGTACGTCCCCCGTCTTCTATGAGAGAAGGACTCGTTTGTTTGTCACCTGGCTTCTCATCACGCCTGTCTTTCCGGCTCTCTCTTTCATCCTCCCAGTCACTCCCCCGTCTCCCCCTTCTCCGCACACTCATACACCTGCCCGCAAGTGCGCCCGTGCATGCCCGCTTATGTGTCTGCCCCATCGTGCCCATTGGGGCACCCGTACAAAAGGCCACGCTCTTGCAGGAAATGTTGGGAGAGTTTCGCGTGTCAGCGCGTAGAAACGCGTGCCTGCACACTCCGTCGTGTCGGAAGGGGTGTGGCCGTCAGCGAACATGACTTTTCACAGTCGGTACACTCTGTTCCATGCATACCAATAATGCACCCGTCTTCATGTGAGCCTGTCTTCGTGCTAGAGTTTCCCGCGCTCTGGGCCCGTCAAACATCTGCGCCAGAAGGAGGCTCGGTGCGCCGTACTGCCTTGCCTCTCGGTTGGGGGACTCTTTCCCTCGCTGAATCTGGCGGGCTGACACAAATAAAGCACAAAGACCATGTACACCACTCTGCAAGCTCCATTTGTCAGGTAAGAGCACACTGCCCCATGATGCTGCCCGTGTCATGTCCTCCATGGCCTGGTCCATTCCCTCTTCCTGTCGATATGGAGGTACGGGGTAGGGGATGCGCATAACGTTCCGTATTAGGGTTACGCCTTTGTCCGCTTTTTGGACTTCAAGCACAGGTAAAGCCGTGTACACCTTGCCCGAAAGGACGGGTGCCCTCACAAATGCGTACTTATGAGTTGAAACCTGACCGAGATACAATCTCCGCGATTGCGCGAGGACGACGGTGAGGGCAGTTTTGGAGCCATCTGGGGCGGGTCCACGCTGTTGGCTGGAGGGCCCCACGATCCGCCACCATGGGACGCCTCACTCTCTCATCCGTCACCGCCGTGGATCACGTCCCGTTCCCCCCTCCTCGTTCCGGCACTGTCCTTCCGTATTGTCGCGCTTTTCCCGATTTCTGCCCTCCCCCTCGCCCGATATCACCTCCTCTCTTCCACTCTTGGAGGACATTCCTGCTTCTCGCCCCCCCCCCTTGCCCGCACTACCGGTCGGCGCCTAAGTCCCTGTTTCTCCCCCCCGCGCTTTGGCCACCCCCCCGCTCCCTCCTCCTCCTCGCCCTCCCCTTCTTGAGGAGCATGGAGGTGGACGGAGAGGAGGCCGGCGCTGGTGATGAACCGCCGCCCGAACCTGGGCCTGCCGGGCGGCGGCGGCTCATGGCCATGCGCCGGGTCGCCCTGGCTGCCCCTCTTGTCGTCCCCCCCGACCTACAAGCTGAGCTGCTAAAATTGCCACTGTCCCCGCTGCGGCCTGACCGTCGCCCACGCGAGCGTCGCCGGCGCACGAGGGCCCGGAACAACCCTTATGCGGCGGGTGCAGCGGCGGTTCCTCGCCGCCGGGTGCCCGGCGCCCGCGACGCGGCCGACGGGTCGTCGAGCTCTCCCCCCCCCCTGCGGACCCGGTCGATGTGTTCGTCGAGGCGGGGGCAGGCACCGCGTCCACCGACTCGGACGCGGATGTGCTGGACATGCGGCCGCGGATCGTCGCCGCGATCGACATCTACAAGGAGCGCATGGTGCGCGAGCTGGCGGTGGTTTTGACGGGCGAGACGCGGACGATGCTCGACGGTGGCACGCTTCTACGCGTGGCTTGCGTCGGTGGGGGTGCGGCTGTGGCGGTTTCGGAGGGAGAGCGAGCCTACGTGACCTGGGCTACCCGCGCCCATGGCGCCGTGATCTTCCTCTGCACCTGTGGGGGGCGGACCGGCGCCGAGTCGATTAAGGTGCGTGAGTTCGTGGGCGTCTCTTCCACGTGCAGTCACGCCCGTGCGCTCAAGGCGTCCTTCGAGGAGCTTGCCTGCGCGGTGGGCGTCAACGGCGCGGCTGGGCTCGTAGAGCAGTACCCGGTGCTCAACAACGCTGCTGTGGCGCCATCCACGGAGTGCACGGTGCACTTGGCGACAAAGACGGCAGCCAACATGGCTGTGTTTGCCGTCTTGGACCAGGGCGCTTGGGCGGCGGTGACGGTGCGGCGGCGGCTGGGCAAAAAGAAAAGCAACAAGCGGACGCAGCTGCGTGCCGCCTGTACGCGTTTGAGCTGCGCCAAGGAGCACTGGTGGTGTGCGCACGCCGCGGCTGTGTCGTTGTGGAGCTCGGAGGTGCAGCTGGCGTTTTCCATCGCCGACGGGATGGGCACCGGCCACCTGCTTCCCGACGCGCTCAAGAACGTGCGCCTCCCCGCCGGCGCGCCGGCCAAGCAGTCGCTCACACCGAGTCAACAGGGGGCGGCGGATGCCGCCTTCAGCGACGAGAAGCGGTGGCGCAACTCCCGCAACCTGCTGCCGTGTGAGGGGGAAGTCAGCGACTGCTTGCAGTTTGACAAGCTGGCGGCGGCGGGACGCGGCGGCGGCGCCCCTGCCTTTTTACCCGACTCGCTGTGCGAGGCTAAGTGCTGCGGCGCCGCGTACAACGGAATGGGCATCAAGAACTCGGGCGCCTTGTTGCACACTCTCCGCGGCCGGATCTCGGTGTCCCTGCGTCGGTGGACTTGCTCGTGCGGCAAGGAGGTGCCGTACGACGGGGCGCATGAGGCGCTCTTTGCGTCGACGTCCCAGACGGTGTTTTCGCGGACGTTCATGGACGTCATGCTGCAGATGGTCTTCACCGGGCACAGCACGCTCTCGTCGGCTGCGTCCGTGTTGTGCTTTCTCCTCGAGTCGACCGACTCGCTCTCGGGGGCGTCCGCTGGCCTTGCCCGGCAGACGCTCATTGCCGCGGCGCACCGGTACGGGCGCACGCTCATCGTGCCGTCCAACCTCTTCCGGTGCGGCAAGTGCAAGGTGGCCGGCGAGCGGCCATACATTGCCATCATCGCCGACGGGGAGGTGCTTTCCATCCTCCGCAACCAGTCGCAGCCACTCGTCCGGGTAACCGAGGACGTGCGCGTCGTGCCTATGGACGCCAACCACGGGTCTTGTGTGCCTGTTTCTGCCATCCGGGCGGCCGTACGTAAGCGGCTCTCGGCCGACCGCGGCGCCGTCGTGAGGCTCACCAAGGACGACCACGCCGCCTTGGCGCGGTTTGGGCAGGAGCTCGTCTCGGAGCCAGTGGCACACGGGGCAGAGGAGCAGCGCAGCTCTCCACGCGCCGTCATGTGGGCGGCCGCCTTCCTGTTCTTCTCATTCTTCACAAACGAGCAGGCGGATCAACTTCCAGTCGTGGCTGGTGCCGCGGCGGGCGTCGCTGCAAACGCCAATGCGGCCGGGGCAGGTGATGGTGGCAACGGCGGCGCGGCCGCCGACGCAGCCGCCGGAGGCGGGGATCACCCAATGGACGACGCAGCAGGGGGTGGGGGTGTCGACGGGCATCAAGACGGCGGGCACGTGCCGCATGCGGCTGGTGCCGCTGGTGCCGCTGGCGGTGCCGGCGCCGGCTCCCCTGTCTTTTTCAGTCGGGAGGTCGACGGGGCCCTCGACGGCATCGGCAACGAAGGGCGGCCGGCTGACCAGTGGCGCATCGTGCGCTGCTTTTTGAAGACGTTCGTCGCGGAGCCGGTTCTCGGCGTCTTTGCCGGCCTGCGCCAGGACAGCATCGCGCGGCTGGCCAAGCAGCTCGTGCGCTGCAGGCCGGTTGCCGAGTGGCGACCAAGCGCTAAGGCCGTGGAGTCTGTCGGGGTAGTGTGGCCCTTCCTGCGGCTGATGGGAGCGGCCGAAGCGGTCGACCCGCTGACGACGCGGGCGATCGGGGAGTTGCTGCTCTTCTCCGGTGGCGTCGATGCCTACTGGGAAACGCTGTGGCGGCGGCAAGCACCCGACGACGCCAAGGCGCTTGAGTCGCAGTGGACGTCGACGTCGCCCGAGCAGTACAAGGCGTGGCTCACCACCCACCCCAACGCGCTGCCACCCAACTCCTACCTCGCCTCCACCGCGCCCGCGCGCGCGCGCTCCAGCTCTCAGGCCTTAGAGGTGCGCTGCGGCCATGTTTGGCCGGACCTGGAGCCCGTGCGACCGTTCATCACGGACAGCAAGGCGGAAGCTATCAACGCCACGCGAGCGGCCAAGGTCGCTGCCAACCGCCAGACGCTGCAGGAGCTGCTAAGCAAGGAGCTGGGCGCCGACGATTGCCGCCACGCCTTCCTCAACTCGGAGACGTTTATGCCGGGTATTGAGAACTTCCTTTGCCCGTGCGGTTTGCTGATCGGCTTCGACTTTCTCGACCGCGCCGAGAGCCCCGCGCACGTCCTGGCGTCGATCGCCCAGCGCTTCACTCTCCTGCCGTCGGTCATCTACTTTGACACGGCGTGTCAACTCGCCCGCAACGCGTCGCGGCGCGTGCCGTGGCTTGTCAACCGGTCTGTCACGGCCTGCTCGGTCGACCGAGCGCACCATCAAAAGAACCAGCACAAGTGCTCCCCGGTTTTTGACGCGGACATGTACCCGTCAAGGTCTGTGCGACACCGCACTGCGTGTGCCGAGTCCCGGCACTCCCTCAACAAGGCGTTCAAAACGCACCTAGTGCACCTCCGCCAAGACCACTTCATCGTGCAAATGCGCTTGCTGGGCGCCATGATCAACCTGCGCGTCAAAATGCGCAAGTGCTTGGGCAAAGAAACCAACCATCGCCGCATGTGTGCCTTCTTCCACGAAAGCGTCCAGTCGTACTGCGACCGGCGCTACTGCACGTGCGCCCACGGCCGTCGGCAAGCAGCCGCGGACGAGGCCGCTGCCGCCGACGGAGTAGCTGCTGATGACGCACCCGGCGGCGGTGACGACAGTGACGCTGCCCCCGGTGGTAATGCTGTGGGTGCAGGCGTTGGCGGCGGCACGGATGGGGCTGAAGCTGCAGGAGGTGGGGCCGGCGTCGGCGCCGTTGCGGATGGGTCCCACGGTGCAGGTGGCGGGCAAGTAGGCGGCATCGTTGGCGGGTACGCGGGTCTGATTGCCGTGCAGGACGCTGTTGCCGACGCGCTGGTGAGCGCCGGGGCGGCAGCCGTTGAGGAGGCCGTCCTGGTGGCTGTTGCACCCGTCGGGTACGCCGTCGGCCTCGCCGTCGGCCAGGCCGTTGGACAAGCTATCGTCCAGCGATCCTTTGTAGTCGGCGGCGAAGCCGCGGCGCAAGCCGGAGCCGTCGGCGGGCGCCCCGCGGCTGAGGCCGCTGCCGCTCACTCGGCTGCGCTCGCTGATGTGCAACGCCCCGTTCACGGCGCCGTTCAAGCCGCTGTTAATGCATCCGTCAGCGAGGCCGCTGTCAACGCCGGCCAAGCTGCTGCCGCTGCAGCTCGTCGTCAAGCCGGAATTGCCGCTGGACTCGCTGCTGCTGTTGCTGTTGCTGGTGTTGTTCATCCAGAAGACGCCGCTGCAGCCCATATCCCCATTGAAGTGGACGGTGGAGTTGCGCCCGGTCATGGCTTGCGTGCCGGCCAAGGCGTCGAAACCGGCGCCGCCCATCATGTTGTTCCCACCGGCGGCCAACGCGGTCGCGTCGGTGGCGGCCAAGGCGGCCGCGTTGGTGGCGTCCAAGGCGGTCGCGTCGGTGGCGACCACGGCGGTCGCATAGGTGATGGCCAAGGCGATGCCGTCGGTGGCGACCAAGGCGATCCCATCGGTGGCGGCCAAGGCGGTCGCGTCGGTGGCGACCAAGGCGGTCGCGTGGGTGGCAGTCAAGGCGATGCCGTCGGTGGAGATCAAGGCGGTTGCATCGGTGGTGGCCAAGGCGGTCGCGTTCGTGGCGACCAAGGCGGTCGCGTCGGTGGCGATCAAGGCGATGCCGTCGGTGGAGAGCAAGGCGGTTGCGTCGGTGGTGGCCAAGGCGGTCGCGTTGGTGGCGACCAAGGCGGTCGCGTCGGTGGCGATCAAGGCCGTTGCGGCGGTGGTAGCCAAGGTGGTCGCATCGATGGATGCCAAGTCGGTGGCCAAGGTGGTGGCCAAGGGCGAGGCCAAGAAGGTGGCGTCGGCAAAGATGCTGGCCGTGTGGTGCATGGCCGAAACAAGTTGCAAGCTGCTGTGCGGCTCGCCATTCGAGGCATCAGCGATGATGCTGCCGTCGGGGGTCAAGGTCCTAAAGCTGTCAAGAAGGTTGCGGATGTCGTTCAGACTGGTGCCGCCGATGCAGGCAACGTTGCAGATGATGAGGACGAGGCTGTCGGCACAAAGACACTTGACGGCCTGGACGCGGCCGGGGCGGTGGCTGCCGACAACCACGAGTGTACTGCCTCCCACGGGAGGGGGGAGGCTTCTTCTAGTGAGGACTTCTCCAGCTCCAGCGAGGAAGAGCGTGCCACGGGAGAAGAGGAGCTCCTGACAGGTCCAGAGTAATGCGACTTGTGTCTGTTTCTTTTGCAGTTGTTTTTTCCGGCTTTCTGCCTGCACGTGGGTCGCCTTTTACGTTTTCTCTGGTTGATCTGGCGAGTCGTACGAACCAAACAGACAGCTCTTTTTGTACATACCATGTCTCCATCCTTCTAGCTACACAGGGTCATCTGCACGAACGAGTGACTCCGTCGCTTTCAACTCTCGATGCGGCGTAGTGGGTAGCACGATCTACTTAGGAAAAAAACAGTCACCTCAAAACACGTACTCCTGTAGGCGACACCCTGCAAGAAGACAAGGATAGAAACCACGGCCGATGAGTGACACAGTCAAAATATTCAAAGGCAACGGGCAGAGTGCGCAGCGCGAGGGAGCACAGTCCACGCCCGGCAGTCAGCAAGGGAACCGGTCACGGTCGCGACGCTGGCAGGCTAAACGCCAAAGTAGCTCGGCGCCCGACATGCCCAAGGCAGCCTGGGGTGGGGAAGCCCGCGCCCCCCCCCCGACAAACCGAGGTGCCGTGGCGCGAGGGCCGCGCTGGGGCGACCGCAAACGGCCGCGCGGGGCGGCCGAGGGCGGCAGGCCTTGGGCGGCCGACAGGAGCACCAGGCAAAAGGGATGGCGACGGCGGAGGCAGGGGCGGCTGGCCGCGGCGTGGGCCCGGCCGAGGCGGGGGCGGCGGGCCCCGGCGCGGGTGCCGCCGGGGCGAGAGC